>Ga0315284_10008349_pt1 | contig 14788 bp, 14 predicted proteins | sample YL17G09_16_MG_FD_203696 | JGI IMG/M metagenome (GOLD analysis project Ga0315284, IMG submission 203696) | Sediment microbial communities from Yellowstone Lake, YNP, Wyoming, USA - YL17G09_16 | ecosystem: Environmental > Aquatic > Freshwater > Lake > Sediment | place: USA: Wyoming | collected... | reverse complement strand
GAAACGCCTGGATAAACTCGTTCAGGAATCGCACTCTGACGCTAAAATATTCGGGTTCATAAATAACATGTATGAACTTATGAACGCTGCGGATATAATCATTTCAAAAGGCGGGTATCTTACTATCAATGAAGCTTTCTTCATGGGCAAACCGCTCATTATTGCAGCCTATGTCCCGGGCCAGGAAAAAGGGAACGTTGAATTTGTCCGGAAAAACAACCTTGGCTATTATATACATAATTCTGAAAAACTCGTTGAAAAGATTAAATGGCTTTCACATCACAAGGAAGAAATTGCCAAACTGAAAAGCAACATTGAAAAAATGCACTTCACAAACGGCACCAGGGAAATAGCGGATATCATTGTGAACAAGCTTTGAACAGCTTTATATCGTTACACCTCAATTTCCAGACCTTCCTGAGCGGCTATTATTTCCAGGCTCTTGCTGTAATTCATTTTATATCTTTGCGCAAACTTAATTACATCGTCAATTTTGATGTCGGGTGATTCAGGCCCATGATGGAACGATACGAGTTTTTTAACCCCTACAGCTGAAGCTATTTTGATTCCTTCCTGTATTATGCTGTGCCCCCACTGCTTCTTGCCTGTGCCTTCCTTACCATGCACCTCAGGAGCATATTCCATAAAAGTGTACTGGCAATCATACACAAGCATATCGGAACCCTTTGCCAGTTCGTAAAGGTTTTTTTCATTATCAAGGTTATGTTCCACATCGCTGGCATAGGTAAAGACTTTCTTTGAATCCTGGACCCTGAACCCATACACATCATCTGTATGGTCCAGCTTTCTTACCGTTATTTTAATATTGCCTATTTTTACTGTTTCACCGTCTTTAAAATCATGATAGTTTTTATTGGATTGGGTCTTGTCAATTTCTATCGGAAAAAAAGGTTTTTTCATCTGATATGCAAGGTTTTTTTCGCAGCCTTTGCCTCCATAAAAATCTATAGTGTTTCCTTCTACAAATAACGGCTTAAAAAAAGGGAGCCCCTGTATGTGGTCCCAGTGAAAATGGCTGAAAAAAACATAAACCCTGCCTTTCCCCATACTGAAAGGAGTGTTCTCCAGCTTCCTGTTATCCGGGGCAAGCCCCATCAGCTTATTGCCGAGCGGCCTGGCGCCGGTACCTGTATCAATTATTATTGTTGTTCCGTTGCGGGTTTTTATTTCCACGCATGGAGTATTGCCTCCATACCTAGATGTTGAAAACCCCTCGCAGGCTGGAGTGGGTATTGACCCTCTCGTTCCCCAGAATTTTATTTTCATACTATATTTCCTTTTCCGTATAGTATAACTAAAATACCCTCCTACGGCAAAGCCTTCGGAGAGGTTATCCTTATTCATCCACGGGCTCACTCTGGTGGCAGCGCCCTTCCGTAGCCTTGACGTAGGAGGGTCTTCTGCGAAGGCGGATAAAACTTGCTTATTTAACTTTTATTCAAGCACTAAATCATTGCCGGCTGAAGTCAGGTTAAGCATTGAAGGCGGCTCAATAATTTTGTTAGCAGGTGTCATATGATCAGGAGGGGCAATTGCTAATATTATATACGGCCCCATCGGCTGACCCGTAAACTCATAATCTCCGTTTGCATCAGCCGCCATGGCTTCAACCGAAGATACTGTAAGCGCTGTATCTATTGCCGCTTGTACCTCAGCGGCAGTGGGACTTCCTGAAAGACTATTCATCACCGTTACTACCTGATCCAATGCATCTATAGACGCCCCAACGCATACAACAATTGCTCCGGGTGCAGCTGCGGTACCAATTTTCACATTGCCTGAAATTGTCATTGTAAAACATCCGCTGGTTGCCAGGCTTAGCGCTACCAGCATTACCGTTAACATAAGTTTCTTTCTCATAATCATCTCCTGTGATAAAAGTCAAATTTATTCTACTCTGAAGATAATAGATTTCTTCAAGTAGTTGCCACTATCTTAAACTTACTAAAATCCTTTACTTGTTATTATGCTTTTTTCATATTTGTCCATAATATAGAACGTTTTATGACGATAATTACTATTTGAGATTTAATTTTACCTGTTGTCATTGCGAGGAGCAAAGCGACGAAGCAATCCCATTTTCCCGATGAGATTGCCACGCTCCTTTCAGTCGCTCGCAATGACAGTTTAATTTACTTGGACAGCAATGTGCTTTTTTAATACTTTATATAACGACCTTACCTGCCTTTTCAGGTTTCTGATGGTTGTATTATTATTTATAACATAATCCGCAATTTTCTTCTTTTCCGATAATGGCAACTGCATTTTGAGCCGTTTCCCGGCTTCTTTTAATGAAAGCTTGTCCCTTCCCATCAACCTCCGTATTGCCGTTTTTTCAGTCACATAAACCACTACCGTGCCGTCAAACAAATAAGCAAGCTTCTTTTCAAACAACAAGGGTGCTTCCACAATTAAGCTGTTTTTTCTGCTTTTGCTTTTTGCCACTTCTCTTTTCAAAGCGGCAATAATTGCTGGATGTATTATTGATTCCAGTTTCTTTCTTTTATAATCGTCTTCAAATACTATCCTGCCTAATTTTTTCCGGTTAATTGTCCCGCTCTTTCCTATTATGCCTTCGCCAAAAGTTTTAATTATCGCTTTAATTACTTTAGTGTCTTTTTTCAGTATGCTGTGAGCTATGGTATCGGCGCTGATTGTCCTGCAGCCGATTTCCTTAAAGATTCTAAGCGCTGAGCTCTTGCCGCTGCCCATACCTCCAGTCAAACCGATTATCATAATAAATTCGTATTCCCGTCGTTACGCGACAGTCCCCCATGTATTGTCCCCGTTTTCACGGGGACATTGGGGGGTATTCCCGTATTTACGTCCAAGGAAACTACTTAATTGTCGTTCCGTCGTTACGCATTTCCGTCGATACGTCCAAAATCAAATGCTGTTACGGAAATACGGATATACGGAACGACTTAACGACGTTCTTTTATTTTATTTTACTCTTGCCTTTTAATCCCAGGTCTTTATCTATTGGTTTTATTTTTTCTTTATCCTTGATAGTAAGGTTTTTATGCTTCAATTTTATAGTTTTTCGCTTTAACTCTATTGACTTCCTGTGAATAACCGCTTTTCTCTTGAGTTCTACAAACTTCTTTTTAAGTTCCAGCGTCTTCTTTCTCAATTTAATTGGCTTTTGAAGCCCTGGCGACTTGCTGTTTATTGATAATTCTCTATTCGGATTTACTATTACGGAATCCGTTCCGCCTTTCTTATTTACAGTCACCGCTCCGCTGAAAGTTGCAACACCCGTACTATCGCCGCTTTCCGCGTCAACCAGGAATTCCGTACCGCGCACCGCTGCCACTGCATTCGGAGTTTCCACCCTGAAACTCAGCCTTTCGCTGCCTATTTTTTTAACATTAACCAATACCTTACCTTTCAGCAGCCCCAGAGTCGTTTCATAATCGTCTTTTTCATTATCGGTAACTGCGGATTTTATGGATACCTCGGCATTATTCTGTAAACTGCCCACTGCCCCGCTTTCAAAGGCAATCTCAGCCTCGGAATCAGCGGCTGTCTTTACTTTGTCTCCAATATTTATTGCCTGGCCCTGTCCGGCTTCAACCCATATGCTTCTACCTGCCTGCTGCACCTGGACATCCCCTGTAATGTTTGATAAAGTGCCGGGGCTGCCTGCCTCTTCAATTTCACCCTCATTCTCCTGCGAAAATAAAACAGGCTGTATGCCTCCAATTAAAACCAGTATAAATACGGCGAATAAAAATAGTGATGTTTTTTTCAGCATTTAAAACTCCTTTTTCAGAAATTTAACTATATTATTGCACTTCCAAATGAGTTTTATAATCTCTGGAAAACTTATGAGTACCGTCTCCATTTGAAACGAAATACATCAATTCAGTCTTTTCAGGAAAAACCGCAGCTTTTAAGGAATCAAGCCCGGGATTACAGATTGGCCCTGGAGGCAAACCGTAATGCCTGTAAGTATTATAAGGTGATTTAACCTGCAAGTCTTTGTATGAAAGTTTCTCCTTATGTTCTCCCAGCGCATACTGCACTGTCGCACAGGATTCCAGGTAACACCTTTTCTTCAGCCTGTTATGAAAAACGCTTGAAATCAGGCTTCTCTCATTCTTTTTCATTGCTTCTTTTTCAATAATTGAGCCAAGTGTTACTATGTCATTTTTACTAAAATTATATTTTCCCCCTTCTTCCAGCAATTCCTGTGGAAAAACTTTTTCAAACCTGTTTACCATCATATCTGCAATATCCTGTTCTGAACTCCCCGTTGAAACAAAGTAAGTATCCGGAAACAGGCAACCTTCCAGTTTGTTCTTATTAACTATATTCATAAATTTATCTCTATCGCCAAGCTTAAAATCCGCTATCAGTCCGGCAATCTGTTCCGCTCTGAATCCTTCCGGGACAGTAAGTTTAATGACAATTATGTCTCCGGAGACAAGTTTATGAATAATCCCCGCATAGTTTTCACCGGCAGCAAATTCATACATGCCCCTTTTAATTTCACGGTCTTTCCTTGTTAATTCCAGCAGCCTGAGAAATACTGTTTTTTTCGGGATTATCCCCTTCTCCTTTAATGCGCCTGCTATTTCACCTGCTGTCATTCCCTGTTCTATAGAGATTCTCGCAGAGCTTCTGTTAACTGGCATAACCCAAAAAAAATACCCGCCTGCAAGAAGTGCTGCGCATAAAACCACTGTAATTATTTTCATTTTGTCTTACTGTCCAGATAACTCTGGAGAATCACTACCGCCGCAACCTTATCTATCATGTTTTTCCTGTTTTCTCTTCTTACCCCGGAGTCTATCAGCATCCGTTCACCGATTACCGTTGTAAGCCGTTCGTCCCATTGCACTATCGGTATTCTAATACTTTTTTTCATATTGTCAATAAAATTAATGACTTCCTTTGTCTTCTCACTTGACTGCCCGTTCATGCTTACAGGCAATCCAATTACAATTTCTTCCGGCTGAAACTGTTCAATGGCTGCTTCAATCTTCTTCATGTCATCTTCCAGCACTGACCTGTGTATTGTATCAAGAGGCCGCGCAATCATGCCGGTAACATCACTTATTGCCATTCCTATTCTTCGGCTTCCGTAATCAATGCCGAGCATCCGCATAAAATCTCGCTTTTTTTATTTTCTCCAGTTCTGAAATAGTTACAAACTGGAATCCCCTGCTTTTTAGTTTCGTAATAATGGATGGCAGGGCATCCAATGTTGAAGAAATCCCATCATGGAAAACGACAATATCCTCATCCTTTACTTGTGATACGATATTTTTATAAATATCCCAGGCCGGCAAAGCAACTATATCGTTTGAATTCAGGTCCCATAGCACTATCTGATAGCCAAGCTTTCTGGCAATATCAACAATAATCCCATTATAGTGGCCGCCCGGAGGCCTTAAAAGCACTGACTTCCTCCCTGTAATTTTCTTTATAAGCGCCTGTGTTTTTTCTATTTCCTCTTCCGCCTTATTGCCTTCAATAGCCGTAATCCGCGTATCTGTATAAGTATGGTTTCCTATCTCATTGCCTGAAAGAAATTCCTTTTTCAGCAGTTCTGGATATTTTTTTACCATTTCGCCGACTATAAAAAAAGTTGCGTTTATACCCGCCCTATCCAGTATTTCAACAATTTTATCAGAATACCCCGGATGAGGGCCATCGTCAAATGTCAGGGCAACAACCGGTTGGGATTTTGACTCCGGCATAAAAGCATTACGGCTGGTATCGCTGTATATGGACGCCTCTTTCACAAAAGCAAGAACAACAATAATTAACAATATGGATCGCCTGTATTGTTTCAATATTTGCAGTTTTTCTTTTGCCGCCTGTAAAAACCTTATTGAAAAAATCAATTCAACTCCACCTTTTTAATGACTGAATATACAGGCCCTTCGGGAGTTAAGTCGCTCCTCAAGATATAAACAGCCTCCGCAGCCATGCGCCCTAACCCTACATTTTTAAAGGTTTCAAGTTTCTGAAGCAGGTTTTTAATATTTCTCGCTGAACTTATTCTCCCTATGGTCAAATGAGCGCTGAAGTTTCTTTTCTCTTTTTCAAAACCAGCCCTATACAAGCTTTCTTCAAGTGAATGATACAATTTCACAAGAAACTCCATGCCTTCTGATACTCCTATCCATATTACCACTGGCAATCCTTGCCCTGGGAAAACCCCTGAAGTTTCAACACTCAATTCAAATGTTCCTGTAGTTTTTACAGCGTCTTCCACAATTCTGCATACTTCAATTATTCGGTTATCTTCTACCTCTCCAAGAAATTTTAAAGTTATGTGAATATTTTCGGATTTTACCCACCTGATATCCGCATTTATGTCTTTTAATTCATTTTGAATTTCAATAATTCTTCGCCTTATTTCACCGGCTACTTTAATTGCAATAAAAGCTCTCATGTTATGTTCATTGGGGTCAGGTCTTGACATTTGACATTTTATGATAAAATATTGGGGAGAGCTCCATTTCTACAAAATGTCACATGTCAAGACCTGACCCCAATATTCTTCTCAAGAAATCCAGGGCATGGACAGTTACCTTTTCTTTTATTGCCAATCTGTGCCCGGTAAAACGGTATTCCCTGCAATAAACATCTTTTTCACAGGCAATAGCAACATAAACTAATCCCACCGGTTTTTTCTCTGTTGCCCCTGTTGGGCCTGCTATACCTGTGGTTGCCATACCTATATCAACACCGCTTAGTTTTCTCACACCCACGGCCATTTCTTTAGCGGTATTTTCTGACACAGCCCCATATCTCTTTATAGTGTCTTCATTCACCTTCAACAACCTGATTTTTGATTCATTGCTATAAGTAACCACTCCCTGTTTAAAATAGATAGAGCTGCCTGGTATATTGGTAACCCTGTCACATATCATGCCTCCCGTACATGATTCTGCCAGTGATAAAGATAGTTTCTTTTTTCCAAGCAGTTTTCCAATAACTTCTTCCAGTGTATCATCATTTTCCCCATAGATGTCGTTACCAAGCCGGTCATATATTTCCTGCCTGGTTTTTCCCATTATACTGTCAATCAATAATTCATCAGCGCCTTTGCCGATTATCTTTACCTGAACGACTGATGAACTTGCCAGCATTGCAAAATTCAATTCATTGCCATCCAGTTCTCTTGTTGAATCAACTATATCCCTTATTTTCTCATACACAGCCGATTCTGATAAACCGCACACATGCAGGACCGTTGTTTTTATTATTGCTCTCTCGTATCTTTTTTTAAGGTATTTCATCACATAATCATCAACCATGGGATTCATTTCTGAGGGCGGGCCTGGCAGTAATATAACCATCTTTTTTAGTTTCCCATCACCATACTGCACTATCATCCCGGGAGCTGTGCCTGTTTTATTCGGTATCACCTCAGCGCCCTCCATAATATATGCCTGCCTGTCATTAACAGCGGGCATTTCCATATCTCTTGCAGCGAAATGCGAGGCTATCTGGTGCATTATCTCTCTGTTAAAAATAAGTTTTTTCTTAAGTGCTTCCGCTACTACTTCCCTTGTTAAATCATCAAAAGTGGGGCCCAGCCCTCCTACAGTAAAAACTATATCGCTCCTTTTAACCGATTCTTCAAAAGCAGACTTGATTTCACTCTTTGAATCTCCTACTGTTATTACCCTGTTTACTGCCAACCCTATGCATAATAACCTTTCACACAGGTAGGCATCATCTGTATTTACTTTACCCATCAGCAGTTCTGTTCCAGTACACAGGATTTCAATGTTCATATAATTATTTATATCATATAGATATAAAAAAAACAACTGCTATTTATTATTAGACTGGGAATGGAAACGGGAATCGTATTCCTATCTGAAATTATTGAAGTAAAAAACTGCTGTGTATCGGTATGCCCTTCTGTTTTTGTTGGAAAATAATACGCCGCTCCGTCGTTAAGTCGTTCAGTAGTTCGTAAACGTAAATACGTAACGACGGCCTTTTATTGTTAACGGCCTACTATCTGCGATCTGCGATCTGTGGCCTGCGATCTGTGGCCTGCGATTAATATGGCTCCAGTTGGGATATTTTCTGCTCATGCTTTTGAATTATTTTGTATATTTTTTCTTTAAACAACCCAATCTCGCCTTTCATTAAAGAAATGTCCGCCTTGATTTTATTTATCTTCAATTGTATTTTATATAACTTGTTTTCTCTCGTAATCATGGATAACTTGCTTTCATATTTGTTTAAGATGTTTTGCAGCTTTTCAATTTTTTTTTCCCTTATTGCGCTGAAAGCATTTAATATGGCTTTCTGCTTGTCAATCCTGCCTTCATAAACACTTATTTTTTTCATCATTTTTATTTTTTTCTTGTCCGAGTTGTTCTTTGGCGGCACATCGGCCTTTGTTATCTGCTGTTCAATGGGAGTGGCTGAGGGAGACTCTATCGCCTGCGTGGGCTGGCTTTCAGTCTGTTGTGAAAAAACCGGATGGCATATTGAGATCATGTAAATGAATGGAGCCAATGCAATAAAAGATTTTTTCATGATTTTCTTCATAAAAATTTTCCCTGATGAGTTGAAGCAGTGGGGTCAGGGCTTGACATGTGACATTTTGCAGGAATGAACATCTCCCCAATATTTTATCATAAAATGTCACATGTCAAGACCTGAACCCAATATTACTCTTTAATACAGGTTTTGTCAAGTATTTACTAGCCCTGTTGGGTTGTTCTGGATTCACCGGCGGCCGATGGGATTTTGCTTGCCCGGTTTAAAACGGCATTTAATATATAATTAAGCTCTTTGCACTTTAAAATATAGGCTGCTGCTAAATATACTATAACCGCAAGCGGCAATGTAATTACAACCTGCAGGTATTTTGATGTGTTACAGAAAGCTGTTTCAGCAAGAATACATACTGCAATAACCGGCAAAGAAGCGAATATTGTCTTTATAAAAGAGACTGCCATTTTGCTTATACCAAGAGCTCCTATCTTTGCCCGCAGTTCATACATCAGCAGAAAAAGGTTAAAGAATGCCGCCAGGCTGGTAGCAAGCGCAATCCCTCCAACTCCCATTGGAATAATAAAAATCAAATTAAGCAGCAGGTTCAGCACCATAGCAAAAACAGCAACCAGAACCGGCGTCAGCGTGTCTTTTAATGCGTAAAATGCCGAGACCACGACTTTTACTCCCGCAAAGGCTATAAGCCCTATTGAAAAGAAAAACAATGCCTGGCTGGTTATCACCGAATCATACGCTTTGAACCTGCCGTGTTCAAACAATACCCTTATTATCGGCAGGCCGAAAAACATGAGGCCGAATGTGGATGGGAGCATTGTAAAAAATATCATCCGCAGCCCGGAAGACATCGTGCTTTTAAACTTGTTATAGTCCGATTCTACAGATGATTCCGCCATAAGAGGCAAAGAAACCGTTGCTATTGCCACGCCGAATAACGACAGCGGCAGCAGCATTACACGGCTTGCGAAGTAAATTACCGTGACACTGCCTTCCCTGAGCAATGATGCCAGTATGGTGTCCACAAACATATTTACCTGCCCTATTGACAAACCGGCTGCTGCAGGCAGCATCAGCATACAAACCTTTTTTACACCCGGGTGGTTAACCATACTGCGTAAATTCTTCAGCCCGTCAAGTATAGAAAAAGAAAAATATCCCTTTTTTATAAGCTCCGGCAACTGGAATGCCAGCTGTGCAAATCCTCCTATCATTATACTTACAGCAAGCCCGTATACGGGTTTTTCCATGTAAGGGCAGATAAATAATATAAATGTTATTTCAGAAACACTCAACATGCAGGGAGAAAGAGCTGGAATTATGAACCTGCCAAGAGAATTAAGCATCCCCAGAGCAAGCGCCCCCATGCCTATTGCTATCATAAACGGAAATATTATCCTTGTAAGATTAATCGTAAGCACAAGTTTTTCCGGGCTATTTAAAAACCCGGGGGCAATCAGCCTGACTATCTCGGGGGCAAAATACCAGCCGGCAATGGTCAACAATGTAAGGACTGTAAGAAATGTTATAAATATGCTTTTAACAAATTTCTTAGTTTCTTCTTCTCCCTTTGTCTTCATGAATTCCACGAAAACGGGTATAAAGGAAGATGACAGCGCGCCCTCACCAAGCAGGCTTCTGAAAAGGTTGGGTATCCTGTAGGCTACGAATACAGCATCTGCCATCATGCCAGCCCCAAGCAGCCTTGCCGTTAACATGTCCCTGATATACCCGAGTATCCTTGATACCATCGTTGAAATGCTGACACCTATGGTTGACCTGGCAATTTTTTCTTTTCTTTTCATTTTACTTGACTTTCAATATAATTTTTGATAATTTACCTGTTTGACATATATAAATATTCTCAGGAGGAATTAATGACTAAATTAAAAAAAGATAAACATACCCAGGCCAGAAAAGCCGCAAGACAAAATATCAGCCACCATAAACGCAATGCCCTGGCAAAGTCAAAGATAAAAAAAATGATAAAAAAGTATGACTTAATCCTTGCCGAAGGCAACAAGGAAACAGCAAAAACACTTTTGTCGGAAATAACTAAAACCCTGCATAAAAGTTCCCAGAAAAACATTATTCATAAAAACAGGGCTTCACGCAAAATATCCCAACTCACCAAAAAACTCAATAAACTGCAAACGAAATAACAGTTTCACCTTACCGCACGGCTACAGCAGGTTTATTACCGCAAAGATTAAGGATAAGAGTTTCAAGAGTTAATCTTGGCGGTTTTCTGCCTTTTTTTATTTCTATATCAGCCTTAAGCAAAGAAGAAAACCCCTCAGTCAGCTCCCTGTCGGAAAAATTAACAGCCTCTTTAATAAGATAGTTGTTATAGAATTGGTTTAAGCCTTTCAGGCTTTGAAAAATATCTTTTTCCTGCATGCCCTGCTTTAGCATGATTTTTGTAAGGGCTATTTGTTTGAGCCTTAAAGCTATCGTTGATAACGCCATCATAGAGCCGTATGAGTTTTCATCAAGGATTGATTTCAATATTCTGAGCGCGTTTTCTGTATCCTTGTATGTTATGGCTTTCTGCAAATCAAAAGCCGTGTTATCTTTTACATAACACATTACCTGCCTGATGTCTGACATCTCTATCTTTTCCCTCTCCCCTATAAAAGCCGTAAGTTTTGCCATTTCGTTAGCTAAGCCATACAGGTCATTGCCCGTTTCTTCTATAAGGCACTGCACCGCATCGGCTGATATGCTCTTTTTATTGTTGCTGGCCTCATCCTTCAGCCACTGGGACACTGCATTATCATACAACCTGTAAAAATGCGCATGGGTTGAATTTGATACCAGCTCATTGTTATATTTTTTTCGTAAATCAAGTTTTTCCGCAGTGAGAACAAGACAGGTAGTATCAACAGGCTTTGAAACATACGAGGCAAGGGCTTCCCTGTCGTTTTCCACCAGATCGTCAATATCCTTAAGGACAACAAGCCTCCTGATTTTATTTTCTGAAACTCCGATTGAAAGCGGTAAGGTGCCTGCAATACCCAGAATTTCGCTTATATTGAATTCCTCAGATGTAGAAATATCATTAAAATTAAAATCCTCTAAAGCTTCATTTATGAGCAGTTTCTTCAGGGATTTGATTATTTTATCTTTTAGAAACACTTCCTCACCTGTAAACAGGTAGCAGTTTGCAATCTCTTTTTTATCCAGCCTGCGTTTAATATCCTGATACTTCAGGGTTTCTTTTTTTGCAGCCATTTTACCAGCCATAGATAGTTCTTTTTACTATTTCCTCCGATATTTCCATTATTATCCGTTCTCTTGCATCCTGTTCCGTTTCTATAACATTGCTGCTATCTTCATTGCCAGAAACAAAAAAGCGGACTATGTCTACGATACCTCCTATTTCGGTTCCTGCCTCGGTCTGCCGCCATTCCTCTTTCCATAATTCCTTATTATTGTTCTTTACGTCAGAAAATTTTAAATTGACTATCATCTTCAACTGCTTTTGCTCAACTATGTCGTTTTTATTATAACTTAACGGTTCAATCCAGTACATCACTATATCCCCATTCAGGAGACAATCGGCATTTTTCTCATCGGTAACTGTCAGCCTTCCATTTTGTATAAATTTATCAATAACCACTTTGGTCAAGTCTTCATTTACCCCATAATAAGGAGTATTGTTTTGAAATGTAGGAATGGCTATGGTTTTAAAACTGGCTGGCAGTATTTCTACACCTGAACTTCCTGATGGCGTGTAACATCCGTTCATAACAAATACTAAAACTATTGCCCCCCAATGTTTTACTTTGTAAAACAATGATGAATGGGGCGGTAGTCCCCCATGCCTTGTCCCCGTTTCCACGGGGACATTGGGGGGGACTGTCGCCGGTAATAATTGAACTGTCTTTTTATTTAACATATCTTTGCCTCCCTCTATATAAAGCAACAATAGCATTTTATCGCGAAAAAGCCGTGAAATAAATCTCCACCACCCCGATAAATCGGGCGATCAAACAACTATATTCAAAAGCTTCTTTTGAATGTATATAATTTTCTTTATTTCCCTGCCATCCGTATATTCCCTGATTTTTAAATCATCGCAAGCCAGCTTTTTAACTTCCTGCTCCGGCATATCGGCAGCCACGCTTATTCTGCTTCTTAACTTGCCATTGACCTGGATAACGATTAGGACACTGTCAGCTTCAATCAATGCAGCGTCATATAAAGGCCAGGCATGGCCGCTCAGCCTCCCGTGCCCAAGCCTCTGCCATAATTCCTCTGCTATATGAGGCGCAAAAGGTGAAAGCAGCAATACCAGTTTCTCTGTTACTTCTCTCAACTGAGCAGCGGGTACTCTGTCCTGCGTTTCTTTTATACCGTTAATATATTCCATCAGGGTGGCAACTGCTGTATTAAAGGAAAACCCGGCTAAATCATCCGTAACTTTCCTGATTGTCCTGTTCATTAACCGCACAAGGCCTTTATCTTCAGCAGTGTTTTCATGCGTCCTGTCATTATTCATTATCTTTTCAACCAGCGCCCATATTCTGTTAAGAAACCTGAATGCGCCTTTGACTCCTTCATCATTCCATTCAAGGTCCATTTCAGGCGGAGATGCAAAAAGTATAAAAAGACGGGCTGTATCAGCTCCGTATTTTTCTGTTATATAATCTATGCTGACAACATTTCCTTTTGATTTTGACATCTTTGCGCCGTCTTTTACTACCATGCCCTGGCATAATAACCGCACAAAAGGCTCATCAATACCGTGGATCCCAATGTCTCTTAATGCTTTTGTAAAGAAACGGGAATACAGCAGGTGCAGTACAGCATGCTCTATGCCTCCTATATACTGGTCTACAGGCATCCAGTGGTCCACAGCTTTCCTGTCATAAGGCCCGCTTGAATGCTGAGGGCTGCAATAGCGTGAAAAATACCATGAAGAGTCAACAAAAGTATCCATGGTATCGGTTTCTCTTTCGGCAGGACCGCCGCATTTTGGACAACGGCACTGGACAAATTCCTTGCATTCCTGTAGAGGATTGCCCTTGCCTGTAAACTTCACCCCCTTTGGCAGTTTGACCGGAAGGTCCTCTTCCGGGACGGGTACAATTGAGCATTTACTGCAATATATTATGGGTATTGGTGTTCCCCAATATCTCTGCCTTGAAATAAGCCAGTCTCTAAGTTTATAATGAACCATCCTGTTGCCGATTTTATTTTCTACAATGTAATCAGATATTTTTTTTCTGGCATCCTCTGATTTCATTCCGTTGAAACTTCCGGAATTTATCATTATTCCTTCTTCAATATACGCCGCTTTAAGTTCCGGTTGTTCAACTCCACCCGGAAGAAGTATAACCTGCTTAATGGTTATGTTAAATTTCCCGGCAAATTCAAAATCCCGCTGGTCATGCGCCGGGACACACATTATTGTCCCGGTACCGTATTCCATCAATACAAAATTAGCAATATAAATGGGAATCTCTTCGTTATTGACAGGATTAACGGCATAACTGCCGGTAAACATGCCTTCTTTTTCTTTATCGGTCCTTTTAAACTTGTCTTCGCTAATAACCCTGTGAATGAACCTGCCTATCTCGTCCTTATTATTACTGTGCGCTATCAAATCATTTACGAGCGGATGTTCAGGCGCAAAAGCCATGAACTTCACTCCGTATACGGTATCCGGCCGGGTAGTAAAAACTGGGATTCCTTTATTTGTCCCCTTAACCCTGAAATTTATAACAGTTCCTTCGCTTCTTCCAATCCAGTTCTTCTGCATAACTTTAACGCGCTCAGGCCATTGGGTAAGTTTTTCCAGTGAATCCAGCAGTTCATCAGCATATCCTGTAATCCTGAAAAACCACTGTTCAAGGTCTTTTACATGTACGCTGTTATCACACCGCCAGCAACTGCCATTCTGCGCCTGTTCGTTGGCAAGTACGGTATTACAAGATGGACACCAGTTTATGGGGGCTTTTTTCTTGTATGCCAGACCTTTCTCAAAGAATTTAAGAAAAATCCATTGATTCCATTTATAGTATTCCTGTTTACAGGTGATTACAAGGCGCGACCAGTCATAACTCAAGCCCATTTTCTTCTGCTGCTGTATCATCCTGGTTATACATTTGGCTGTCCATTCTTCCGGGTCAATACCGCTTTTTATCGCGGCATTCTCCGCTGGCAGCCCGAAAGAATCATAGCCCATAGGATAAAGTACATTATAACCTTTCATCCTTAAAAACCTCGCATGGGTATCGCCTATAGTATAATTCCGAACATGGCC
>Ga0315284_10008348_pt1 | contig 14789 bp, 13 predicted proteins | sample YL17G09_16_MG_FD_203696 | JGI IMG/M metagenome (GOLD analysis project Ga0315284, IMG submission 203696) | Sediment microbial communities from Yellowstone Lake, YNP, Wyoming, USA - YL17G09_16 | ecosystem: Environmental > Aquatic > Freshwater > Lake > Sediment | place: USA: Wyoming | collected... | reverse complement strand
CCGCGAGGGTCTCTTTTTTGAGTATGCTATCACAACCCGAAATGATGGGAAAACCGCTGACAAACGAAAACGGGAAAACCGTTCAGATACGGCAGAAAATTAAAGAAGTATTTGGGTGGGATTGTGCTATGAATGACGATATGCTATTAAAAAGCTATACCATAACCAGCGATGGTGAATTAATCGTGATAGTGAAGTAAGCCCCCCCAAAAAAGAGAAAATTACCCGGGCCCTACCACGGATGCAGACATGTCAGCCGAATCCGGATGGTGTATATGCTGGATGGGCAGGCCCCCGTTTCGGTGATCATTATTGTGTATGAGGTAGATGATCAAGAGACCAAAATGTTAACAAAAACTCACGGCCTATGTTCATCAGCTGAAAAATGGTAAAAGAACAATACCCCTTCCTGATATCAGTCCCTCACGGAGGTACAGAAGTCCCTGATATCATCCGTCCGCTGTTACAGCTCGACAACGCCGAACTCTGTTATTATTGCGATCCCTTTACCCGAAGGATATTCGGATTTGAAGACCGGGTCGCAGCCTATATTGATACTCCCGTCTCCCGGATGATTGTCGATCTCAACCGCCCCCCATTGCCGCTTCCTCCCCGGGATCCTGACGGGATTATCAAAGTGAGGACGATTGATGGCAGGAATGTCTACCGGCCCGGGCTTTTACCGGATATGAATCTCATCCATCACCTTCTCAAGACCCATTATTTCCCCTATCACCAGAGAATCGATGAGCTCATAGACCGGGAGGATGTCAGGATTGCGTTCGACTGTCATTCGATGCTCCCTTATGGCTCTGCCGATCAGAAGGATGCCGGCAAATCACGCCCCTTAATCTGTCTTGGAAACAACGGTGACCGAAGGGGCAGGGCCAGAAAAGGAAGTATTGCCACATGTTCAGTGGATTGGATCGCAACCCTCGCGGGTGTTTTTAAAGAGGAGTTCTCATTTGAAAGGGAGGTGGCAATCAACAATCCTTTCTCCGGCGGTTTTATAGCAAACGCACATTTCTGGCACAAGGGGATCCCCTGGATCCAGATCGAAATAAATCGTTCGCTGTATGAACCCGATGGATCTTCTGCTCATACACCTAAAGAGATACACGATCGGGTTATCCGGCTCCAGGAAAAGATCTGGAATGTATTAACCACCTTCTGGAACCGCGTCCAATAACTATAGTTTAGAACCAAACTTTTATTACAATAAACACCAATTCTCTGTATGCCCTGGTCTGAACAGATACCCATCCAAAAACATATGACGACAGATCAATTGGAATTAAGAATTAAAACCTTGGAAAAAGATACCAAAATTCTCAAACGACTCTATTTTGTGAAATATCGTTACGACGGAGAAAGTGTGGAGGAATCTGCACAAAGAATTGGAGTTACCCGGAATGAAGGATATATCTGGCAACGAAGATGGAATGAGGAAGGATATGAAGGTCTAATTCCCCGTTATGCCGGTGGCAGGCCAATGAAACTCTCATCAGATGAGTTCGATAAACTGAAAGATCTATTGAATCAAAAAACGACATGGACAACAGAAGAGGTCCGAACAATGATCTATCAGGAATTCGGAGTCGAATATACCCTGAAACAGATCCGGATTATCCTGAAGAAGTTGAACATGGCTTATGGGAAACCATTCACTCAGGATTATCGGAGGCCTGATGATGCGGAATCTCTCTTAAAAAAACCTTCCTGATATAAAACCTGGGATGGTAATCGGATTCCTGGATGAAACGTCTCCACAAACCACAGCGAATACCCAGCGATTCTGGTCATTTGGCCACCCGACGCTCGTTAAGAACACTACAAAATTCCGTGCAAACACATTCGGTTTTTACTCAATTAACGGATGTTCCGTGCTGGAGTTCCACGAACATTCAAAAAAGGAGGATGTCTGTGAGTTCCTTCAGTCAATTCGGAAAATGAATCCTGATGTAGATCTCGTTATTATCCTCGATAATTTCCGGTCTCACCATGCAATTAAGACGCAGGAATATGCAGAAGAGAATAGAATAGATCTAGTATTTTTACCACCGTATTCTCCAGATTTGAACCCGATTGAGTTCATCTGGAAAAGCATCAAGAGGATCATCTCACGGACTTTCATACGAGATCTCGACCACTTAAAACAGATTATCCTCGATGCTTTCAAAAAATATGGTGGTTCATTGAGTTTCGCCAAAGCATGGATTGCTAAATTCCTTGGGGGTAAGTTTGGTATCAAACTTTAGGTTCTTGACTATAAACAGATACCGCTCATCGTGTAACTAAATTTTTTTCTATCGTGGTGTTGTGCGCAAAAAAACAACGAACCGGGAATGCCGGTATATGCTCTGGCGAGTGTCACAGACCTTGGATCCTGGAAAACGAATATCAATCCGGTTGAACCTCAAAAAAGGCAGACGGGGGGTTTACCAGGCAGGAGGTTTCAGCTCCGTATCCGGTGCTTCTCGAGAAGACCATCATAATATACCATAACGGTGATCTCATCACCCCGTTTTAACCGCCTCAACTGGTCATCGTACACTTTCTGAACGTGACGGAGCCGGTAACGACTGAAATACTCCTGCATGAATTCGAGAAACTGAATCTCCTGCGTGAGGAATGCATTTTCGTACTCCTTGGTCTCGCGGGCGAGATCGAGGCTCTCGTCAGCTGAGATTACAGCGCCATACTCCCCATGTTGATCAAGCCCGGAGAACTGCCGCCAGTCAATGTTCCTGTGTTCGTCAGGTTCGCGGTGAAGCATATACGGGTAAATGCGGCAGATGGTAAAACGGCGGTCATAAATCCGGCACCTGCCGTTTTTTAAAAACCAGCAGGATCCGTTATCATCATCCTGTGTCCGTAAGGCATACCCGGAAACGTAGAAAATTCCGTTCTGGTCGCAAAATTCGGGCGCAGGAGCCGGTTCGAGAGCGGCAGGATCAATTGCTAATACTGCGGTTACGTCACGATCGAGCAGGAATACATGGCCGTTAAATGCCCGGGTACAGCACTTCGCGCACGATGTGCACCGGAACCCAATCTCCTTAATAACGCCAGCGAGACGTTCCATCGGATATTCAAAAAGGCTGTTGCGTTCCTGTGTCAGCGCCGCGATGCGCAAAGGAATAGGAGTTAAGGAAACGGGGATCACCTCACCGATTTACCGGAAACTGTGGCGGCACACCTTATTGCTTTTGTGAGGGAGTCATTGGCGTGCGTTTCATATCAGGATCCAGTATCTCTGTATCTAGTATCTGAACCATTCTTTTTAAAAAACCCCTCAATCAGCACAGCATTTTAGTCTTTATACATGATAGTGTGCCTGATGGAACCGGTACGGGAACTTGTCCGCAGTGTTGAAATTAATGCCGGAAAGGAGCGGTATATTCTCACCCTGAATTCCGAAGATTTTTCTGCGCTCTATCCCGGGATGGTCAGGTATACCCTGACCGTTACGGAAGGGGAGCGGATGATTTCAGTTTTCCGCACTAATTCATTTGAGTACTCCCCGCTTGTCCCGCTTGCTGCAGAGACTGTTGCAAAGCAGTCCGCGGATGAATGGGAACGTGAAATCCGGAACAATTCCCTGAGTTTTATCCTGAATCACCGGCAGCAGGTACCGAAACATCGGGCAGCACCCCCATCGGATCTTGTAGTAATCCAGGGAAGCCCGAGGGCTTTAGGGAACTGCAGTATCCTTGCGGGTTGGGCGGTTGATGCAGCGCATGAACTCGGCAGGACTGCCCAGGTCATCTATCCTCATGACATGGATATCCGGTGCTGCATCGGGTGCTACCAGTGTTATAATACCGGCTCATGTGTCTTCGACGACGATATGGGGAGTATCATCGGTGCGATAAGGGCGTCATCGCTTCTCGTTGTGTGTGCTCCGGTGTACACAAATACGGTTCCTGGCGGGCTCAAGCTGCTCATTGACCGATGCCAGGCATACCATGCAGAGCGGGTACTATCTGGCGGGCGGACAGACCAACACGGCTTGATCTTTTCTGTTGCGGGAAGAAGTGGGGAGGAGAATTTCACCTGCGTCACCCGTGTTATTTCGGCATTTTTAAGAAATCTTGGTATTACACCGGCCGGGGAGATCCTGATTGACCGTATCGATTCGGTTAAGGATATCCGGACTATTGCCGGAATGGAAAAAACCGTCAGGAAAAAAGTGAAACGCTACCTGGTCATGAATACAATACCGGAAAAGTAACCTAAAAAAGATTTACGACTCCGGCAGGTGGCATTTTCATCTCTCACAAAAGGCTCCTTGCCGTATGACCAGATGAGAAAAGAGAAAAAAGATTTAGTTGTACGTCCGGAACGGTACGTAGTCATCGAAGATCTTAACTTTAGTTCCCTGAGGGTCGGTCGCCCAGACTTCTGCCCGGTCAGCGTACCCTGGTGCGGTAGTGCTGGCCAAAGATACGGAATCTCCGACTTTAAGTGGTTTAAGAATATTCCCGTTTTCTACGATGCCGTCAGACCTTGTGACTCTGACATCAACCTGCTGGATAAAGTTGAGCCCTTTGCCGCCTCGCACAGTAGTGATTATCTGCGGGTCCGGGGCAAAACCATTGCTTTGGACCTGGACTTCGATGTACCAGGCTTCAGGAAGGGTCTGGGTTGGTCCGGGAGTCGAAGAAACAGGTTTTGATACCGTGGGTGTCGCTGCACCTGTGGTTACTGCTGGCGTTGGTGTCGGTGTTGCCGGGGGCGTTGCGGGTTGCGTGCACCCGGCTGCCAGAGCAAGCACCGCGCAGAGAACGAGTGCTGATACAATTACCAGTGTCTTATTCATACCGGATAATTACATCGGCGGGTATTTGATGATTGTGTCTTTTTGTGCGGGAAGTATTTCCCTCGACTGAGGACAGGCACAAATACCGAAGCCGATATGCTTCTCACTCATGCAATGATGACGGCGCTTAAAAAAATTAAAGGATCCTTCTGACTATGCCCGCTTCCCGGATGCCGGCTCGATCCCGGTTGGCTGGTTTCGAATCGTCCGGTCTTTCATAATTGTATAGACTTCTGTTGCGTGCTCACGGGGTACCTCGACAAAGGAGTAGGAGTCAAGGATCCGTATCGCACCTATGGCTTTTCCCGGTATCCCTGTCTCACCTGCAATCGCCCCGACGATGTCTTTTGGTGCGACGTTATGCATCCTGCCCACTCCCAAAAAGAACCTTACCATGCCGGCTTCTGCCCCCGTGTCAGCGAAATCCATCTCTTTAATCTTTTCTGGTGCCAGCTCGCTGCCCTGCTCCATCTGCATCTTGAGGAGTGCCGCAGCAATATCAATAGTACTGAGGTCACCTTCAGTCTCATGCTCGATGATACGGACATAAGGCTCCACTCCTCCCGCCGTAATAATCTCACGCACTTTTTCGAGCATCGTGCGGGTACGTGTTTCTGCCACGTCATCCTGCGTTGGTATTGGCATGCGGGGGATCTGGATTTTTGCGTAATGCTGGATCTCACGGAGTTTGGTAAAATCCTTGGGTGCGACAAAAGTTACTGCCCTGCCACTCTTGCCTGCCCTGCCCGTTCGCCCGATACGGTGGACATAATATTCTACATCCTGAGGCACGTCGAAGTTGATGATCATATCGACATCCTCCACGTCAATACCCCGGGCAGCGACATCGGTTGCGACCAGGATCTCGATCGAACCTTTCCGGAACCCGCCCATCACCCGGTCACGCTGTGACTGCTTCATGTCGCCATGGAGCTCCTCGGCACGGTACCCCCGCGCCTTGATCTTCCCGGCGAGTTCCTCTGCCCTGCGTTTGGTGTTACAGAAGATAATCGACAGGTGCGGGTCGGCGATATCGATCAGCCGGCAGAGTACATCGAGCTTTTCGCGCTCTTTAACCTCAATATACGATTGTTCGATCTGGGGGACGATCAGGTCAGCATACTCAACCTTGACAAACTCAGGTTTATTCATGAACCGTTTGGAAATATCGATGATCGGCTGCGGGAGTGTCGCTGAGAAGAGAAGGGTCTGGCGTTTCTGCGGGATTTTTTTCAAGATCAGTTCAATATCGTCACGGAATCCCATGTCAAGCATCTGGTCTGCTTCGTCAAGAACTACCGTTGATACCTCATCGAGTGAGAGTGTACGGCGTCTGAGATGGTCCATCACCCGTCCCGGTGTACCAATCACGATATTGACGCCGGAATGAAGCGCCCGCAACTGGCGGTCGATCGGTTGCCCGCCGTATACCGGAAGCACCGTGATACGCGGGAGATGCGAAAGGAGTTCAGAGAACTCTTCTGCTATCTGGATCGCGAGTTCACGCGTCGGGCAGAGTACAATTGCCTGGACCGTTTTGTGGGTTGCATCAATCTTCTCAATAATGGGAATGCCGAATGCGGCTGTCTTACCTGTACCTGTTTGTGCCTGGGCGGTCACGTCACGCCCGGCCTGGATGAGGGGGATAGTGAGTGCCTGGATGGGTGTGGGCTCTTCAAAGCCCATATCTTCTATCGCTTTACCGATTTCACGCGAGAGGTGAAAATCGGAAAATTGCATACGAGTATTCATATCGCAACACCATTTGCTGTGAGGGCTCTTAAGATGGTGCTTTCAGACAGGTAGGGTAGTATCTGAGAAGAGGATCCTGCGGTTTTTTTATCTGTTCATGAGAGAATGGATTAGTAAAAAGGTGAGAGAAATGAAGGTTGTTGCATTCAACGGAAGTGCACGCAAGGATGGGAATACCGCGATTCTTGTCAATGCAGTGTTCGAGGAACTGAAAAAAGAGGGTATAACAACCGAGCTTGTGCAGCTGGCAGGAAAGAAGATCCGGGGCTGTACTGCGTGTGGAAAATGTTTTGAGAAGCAGAACAACCGGTGCGCGGTCAAAGGGGATATCACTAACGACTGTATCGAAAAGATGCTGGAAGCTGATGGGATCATCCTTGCATCGCCGACATATTTTGCCGATGTCTCATCGGAAATGAAGGCCCTGATAGACCGGTCAGGGTTTGTGGCCAAGGCAAACCAGGATATGTTCAAACGAAAAGTGGGTGCCGCGGTTATCGCGGTGAGAAGAGGTGGTGCAATCCATGCATTTGACACTATCAACCACTTCTTTTTCATAAACCAGATGGTGGTTCCGGGTTCGTCCTACTGGAACATCGGTATCGGGCTTGCACCGGGCGATGTGAATGGTGACTATGAAGGAATTATGACGATGAAGACACTGGGCGCCAATATGGCTTGGCTGATGAAAAAAATCCAGGAATAATTTCTCTTTTCAGATATCAATGGTCAGGTCATCGGTTGTCACAACCAGACCCGGGTATTCTTTCTCAAATCGTTTTTGCACTTCGCGTCGATCGTCAAGAGTCCTGTACACTTCTGCACCAAAATGCATGAGTGCAAGACGCTTCGCATGCGCTTCTTTGGCAATATGGATTGCATTCTCCGGATTGAGATGTGGCCAGCCCGGGCTTTCCTGCCCCGGTTTCAATCCGCATTCAGTGATGAGAAGATCCGCATTACGGCCAAGCGTGATAGCGTTGTCGCAGACACCCGTATCGGTACAGTAGGTGATTACCTTGTCGTCAAGGGTCAGCCGGTACCCATAACAGGGTGCCGGGTGTACGAGCGGGAGGCACTCAACCGGGAACGGGATGGTATGTTTTCCCTCTTCGAGTTCCACAAAACAGACGGGATACGGAAGTTGTGCGAACGGGACCGTGAAAGGCTCTGCGACAAATGTATTCAGGACTGTAGTAGTTCCAATTTGTCCGCAGATGGTCAGTCCTTTCGGGAATTTGAATTTGACCAGCGTGTGGAGTCCCGTAATATGGTCAATATGAAAATGGCTGATGAACAGGTATGCCGGCTTGTCCTGCGTGATATAGTGATCCGCTTTTGCGATGCCATTGCCGGCATCAAGGATGATATCATACTCTTTTGATTGGATCAGGACCGAGCAGGTATTGCCGGTCACGGTATCATACCAGCCGTTCGTCCCCAGGAACGTGACCTTCATGGATACCGGGTTGTCGTTCACAGGGCAAAAAGGTTCAGATATGCCTGATCCCCGTTTTATCCTGATACAGAGAAAGTCGTTATAGTATTTTGAACAGAGACTATACGATTATGAAACAAACAGGCGTTTTTACCATTATTGCAGCGCTGTTCCTCTGCTTCATTTGTGTACCGGTGGGAGCAGTCATGCTGGAAGTGACGGTCAAAGGACCTGTAGCTACCACCAACCCGGCCAAGAATACCCTGACGGTTGACCACCCGCTCCAATATGGATGTAGTTACCCGGCAACAGGAGTACCCGTCTGTTCCTATTCACCCATCAATAAGTCTGCGCTCACTGGCACAGTACCGGATGCGGCTGCATTCACGGTCTTTAAAAACGGCGATCCGGTTGTCGCTACCAGCGTTGGCGGTCCCGGTGAAACGTGGATTACGCTAGCAAAGTTGTACGGTTCACGGCCAAACGAGGAGCTGGTAACCGATATAGTTGGCGATATTGGCACGATCCCAACCCCGCTCATCGGCAATTACGCTCTGGATGCAACAACGGTCCCGGACTGTTCGGTATGTTCTGGCACCACGTGCACAGCCATGTCAGCCATCGTCATGGTAAAAAGCGAGGGATATGGAATCCTGGTAAGGACACTCCTGCCGGGGGAATCGTTTACCTATAGTGGAAGGAACGATGGCTCGAGTGTGATCGTCACGTTTGTCAAAGGACAGGCATTATCCGCCACCTGTCCGGGTAAGGCCGGTGTGACCGGTCCGCAGGCGATCTCTGTTTACCTAGTCAAAGTAGTGCCACCAGTCAGTGCAGCGCAGACAAATATCCGGACGGCAACGACAACCCGGCCTGATGAGGCGCTGACACCGCTGCTATCACTGCCAACAACGGCCTGGACGAGTCCCGGTGTGCCGGCAACCACCAAGGCAGGCATGGTGCCGCTCGCGGCTATCGGGGCTATCGGGTTTGCAGGGCTGGCTCTGGTGATGAAAAGGAAATAAAAACTTTTTTCATACACTGTCAGGTCCAGCGTCCTGATCGCTTTCATCATATCCCCGACTCGCCAGTTTTCGGTGAGACTGCAACCTTCTAAATAGATCCCCTTCGAATCCAAATGCATACAAAACGGTGTGGGTATGGTTCGCGTTGGTGTCCATGTTTCAATCGCAGGTTCGCTGGATCTCGCCGTGGATCGCGCAAAGGAAACCAGGTGCGACGTGTTCCAGATGTTCTCGCGCAACCCCCGGAGCTGGGGATACAAGCTGTTGTCAGATGACGACTGTGATACTTTCCAGGGGAAGATCCAGGCTACCGGAATAATTCCCGTTGACCACATGCCTTATCTTCCGAACCTTGCCTCACCCAAACCGGATATTTACGAAAAGTCGATCGGAGCCCTTACTGCTGAACTCGACCGTTGCGGACGGCTTGGCATCCCTTATCTCATCACCCATCTCGGACATCACCTTGGTGACGGGATTGCCGGAGGAAGGGCCCGGGTCATCAGTGCGATTAACGCTGCTCTTGGTGAATCAGACACTACGGTTATGCTGCTTCTTGAGAACACTGCAGGAGAAAAGAACAGTGTCGGCAGCAGTTTTGAGCACATAAGGGGAATCCTCGACGGGATTGAAAATCACCGCCGTACCGGGGTCTGTTTTGACACCTGTCACGCGTTTGCTGCGGGATATGAGCTGCGAACGGAAATGGGCATCGCAGACACCCTTGCACAGTTCGATGACCAGATTGGCATCGGAAACCTTAAAATCATACATCTGAATGATACGAAAGGTGACCGGGGGAGCGGTCTTGACCGGCACGAACACATCGGTATGGGATTCATCGGTGAAAACGGGTTCCGGAACCTTCTTCACCATCCCGTCCTGTCAGCACTCCCGCTGATTTGTGAAACGCCTGTAGATGAGCGACGGAATGATGTCGGGAATATTGCAAAAGTGCGCGAGCTTGCGGGATAACGTATCTTCCTATGTCCTGTTCATGTGCGCGAACGGTTACCTGGATCGTTCACTACCCAATACGCAAATAAATTAATGGATTTGGGGGGGAATTGCATGCCAGCGTGCGGAATCGCTAGAATTACGTCCCCTTATGGTTGCCGCATTTTTAATCAGGAAAAAAAATTGTTGTGCAAAGTGCATCTATAAAACTTTTTTATCAAGCGCAAAATGTAATCTTACTTTTTCCCGTGCTCTTATTATCATCTACACACAATAGATCTGCCAGTGAAGGCAACATTCGATGGCACCGTAGTGCGTGTGGGGAAAGAGGGGCGCGTACTCTATGAACAAAGCGGCTACGGACGCCTGTATCAGGATGGCGTGAAACTCTCAAACCAGGAGGCGCTGTATCTTCTCCACAGGCAGAAGATCGATGTGGTCGGGTACACGTTCAACACCCTGTTTTCTGCATTTGCTGACCAGGCTAATTTCCTGCGTAGTTTTCTGGTGTACCGTGACCTGCGCGAGCGGGGATATGTTGTGCAGGCAGGACCGCACGATTTCCGGGTGTTCAAACGCGGTGAAAAACCCGGTACGGGAGAGTCGCTCTATCTTGTCCGGGTCCTATCCGAACGCGACCCGATCCGGTTTGTAAAACTCATCGAAGAGGTTGTTGCTTCAAGAAACATGCGCAAGCAGTATGTTCTCGCTGTTGTGGATGATGAGGAAGAGCTGACCTATTATGAGATCAAACTCCAGAACCTGGCAGAACCCGGTAATTGTTCACCAGAGGTATCCGCTCAGGAAGCGGTACTGGTGGGGAAATCCGCGATGGTGCTGGTGCCGGCCCATTCTGATCTCGAACAGTCAGGTTTTGGAAAACGGCTTGACGATGAACGTCTTATGCTCGCTCCTGTTGAACTCCTCTACCTGATGGGGAAAGGAAAAATTGTTCTCAAAAAGGAAAATATCCTTGTCAGCACGGATGAGTATTTTGCACTTGCCCGCGAGACGGATGGAGAACTTGCCGGGAAGGATAAGGTATATACTGAACTCAGGGGGCACGATTTCACTCCACGGACGGGCTACAAATTCGGTCACCATTTCCGGGTCTACTGCGGGAAAAATGTACATTCAGACATGCTGGTGCATGCAGTCGAGAAAGAGGCGTCGCTCCCCATGAGCGTGATCTCGCGATCAGTCCGGATGGCACACAGTGTCAAAAAGAAGATGTTGTTTGGCGCTGTACATACTACCGGAATTCAGTTCGTCGAATTTGCACGAATCAAACTATGAGCGCTCACCATGCAAGAACCGCAGATTAATCCCTGGTCAAGCAACCAGTCCATCGATGTTGAGAAATTATTCTCCGATTTTGGCATCGAGCCCATCGCCCCGATACTCCCTGATCTCCCCAACGTCCCGTATTTTATGCGGAGAGGTATAGTAATCGGGCACCGGGACTACCGCCCGATCGCCACGGCGATCCGCAACTGCACGCCCTTTCACATCCTCACCGGGTTCATGCCGAGCGGCCACCCGCATCTCGGTCACCTGATGGTCATGAAGGAGGTGGTCTGGCATGTTCAGCAGGGCGGCAATGGCTACGTGACTATTGCTGACCGTGAAGCGCATGCAGTCCGGGGCATGTCATGGGAAAAGTGCAGGGAGTACGGGAAAGAGTACCTTGCCTGCCTTTTTGCACTCGGGTTTGAGGGACAGACCTATTTCCAGAGTAAAAATGAACGGTTGAAAGATCTTGCATTTGAAGCGGCAACCAAGGTGAATTTCTCTGAACTGACGGCAATTTATGGTTTCTCACCCGAGACTGATCTCGCCCATGCCGACAGTGTGATCACGCAGGTTGCAGATATCCTGTACCCCCAGATCGATCGCGAACCGGCTCCCACGGTTGTCCCTGTTGGTGTTGACCAGGACCCGCACATACGGCTTACCCGGGGCGTTGCCCACAAACTCCGCATGTTCACTGTCGAAGAACGGCATGGCTACATAAGCGTCCGGTCAAAGAACGCACCGGAGCAGGCGCTTGACGCGGTCAAAGCAGCGTTCCCGAATGCAAAGAAGTACGAGGGGCATGTGGATATCAAAGGTGCACCATGCTCTGATGTCAGTGCAAAGGTCCGCCAGATAGAACGTGCGCATGGGGGTTTTGCCTTCTACACCCCTTCGTCCACCTACCACATTTTCATGCCGGGACTTACCGGTGGTAAGATGTCCAGCAGTATCCCCGAAAGTATCATATCGTTCTATGAGCCTGAAGCAACGGTAAGAAAGAAGGTTATGACTGGGATTACCGGCGGGAGAATGACGCTTGAGGAACAGAAGCGTCTTGGTGGGGAACCCGACAGATGCTCCCTGTACCTGCTCAACCTTTTCCATATGGTGACGGACGATGCGGAGCTTGCTGAGATCCGCAGGAAATGTGTGTCGGGCGAGATCATGTGCGGCAACTGCAAGAAGGAGACAGCGGAACGTGTGGTTGCGTTCCTGAAAGACTTCAAGGAGAAAATGGACGCAGCTGCAGATAAGATCGAGGTGTAAGATGGCGGAACTGACGCAGAACGAGAAACGGTTGCTTGCGACGCTGGTAAAAGAACACAAAGCAGATGCCCCGCATCTTGCCACACTATTGGATTCAACACCGGAATCCGTAGTACAATGGGCACACCTTTTAGAGGACAAGGGACTGGTCAGCCTCGAGCGGATTGTCGATAAATCCTTCGTTTATTCGGATGAAGGAAAAGAATATCTCAAATGTGGACTTCCCGAGACACAACTCCTGAAATTTTGCCGGAATGATACCCCGCTTGTCGAACTCCAGAAACATGCTGCGTTCAGGATAGGTTTCGGGCAGCTGCGCAAAAAAGGGCTCATAAGCGTAAACAATGGTGTGGTATCAAAGACAGATGGTGCGTCGACTATCGCTGATGAAACCGCACTGAAAAACCCACAGTCTGGCGGGCAGCGTACAAAGGACCTCATCAAACGCGGAATCCTGCAGGAAACGGAATCAGTCCGAAATATTGTATCAATAAAACCCGAAGGGCTGGCGCTGGCAAAGCAGGGTCTTGATATGCGTGAAGAGACCGGGACACTCACCCGCGATCAGATCATTTCGGGGGAATGGAAAAACCTCAATATCAGACGGTATAATGTTGCAAAACTCCCCAAAAAGGTATGCCCCGGCAAGATCCACCCTTACCAGCGAATCATCGCCGAGATGCGGGAGATCCTCCTCGAGATGGGGTTTGAGGAACTCTACGGCGGCATCGTCCAGCAGTCGTTCTGGAACTTCGACGCACTCTTCCAGCCCCAGGACCACCCGGCCCGCGAGATGCAGGACACATTCTACCTCCGCGAGACCCTCCCGCTCCCTCCGGGATACGAGAAGGTGAAGGCCATGCACGAGTCCGGTGGCGAGACCTCCTCAACCGGCTGGGGCGGGGTCTGGACGGAGGAGAAGGCCGAACAGTGTGTGCTTCGGACCCACACCACGAGCGTCTCGATCCAGCACCTGGCAAGGAACCCGAACCCCCCCGTCAAGGCCTTCTGCATCGGCAGGGTCTACCGGCGCGAGACGATTGACACCACCCATCTTGCCGAGTTTGAGCAGCTCGAAGGGATAGTGATGGACGAGGGTGTCACGTTCGGAAACCTGCTCGGGATCCTCCGCGAATTCTATCACCGCATGGGTTTTGAGGGCGTGCGGTTCAAGCCCTCCTACTACCCGTATACTGAGCCGAGCCTCGATGCCGAAGTGTATGTCGAGGGAATCGGTTGGATCGAGATGGGTGGCGCCGGCGTCTTCCGCGAGGAGGTAACCGCTCCGCTCGGGATCAACTACCCAGTCCTTGCCTGGGGTCTTGGCGTGAGCCGGATCGCTATGCTCCGCCTCGGCCTGAAAGATCTTCGCTACCTGCACCGGAGCGATGTTGCGTTCCTGCGGGAGACCCCTGCCCTGCGCTCTATAAAGGGAGGTGTCTGAAATGGCAGTCATCACCCTTCCCTACAAATATCTCGAGCGGCTCACCCGGACTGATAAAAAGACGATCCTCGACAAGGTCGCTCTCATAGGTTCGGACGTGGAACGAATTGAGGAAGATCACGCGGACGTGGAGTTCTTCCCGGACCGCCCCGACCTCTTCTCGCCTGAAGGCGTAGCCCGGGCAATGCGGGGATTCCTCGGGATCGAGACCGGGCTGCCAGCGTACCCTGTGAAACCCTCGGGAATATCATTCACCGTGGATCCAGCCCTTGCGAATATCCGCCCCGTGCTTGGTGCAGCGGTCATCCGCGGGGTTGAGTTCGACGACGAATCCATCCAGAGCATCATGTCATTGCAGGAGTCGCTACACTGGGCGGTTGGCAGGGGCAGGAGCAAAGTGGCGATTGGCATCCATGATCTCGACACTATCAAACCCCCGTTCCGTTACATCGCCTCGCCGCGGAGCAGGAAGTTCATCCCGCTCGATTATTCCGAAGAGATGACTATGGATGAGATCCTCGAGAAGCACCCGAAGGGCAGGGACTATGCAAAAATTGTCAGGGACTTCCCGCTCTTCCCTTTAATCGTGGACAAGGACGACCACGTCCTCTCGTTCCCCCCTATCATCAACGGCGAAAGGACGCGGGTGACCATCGACACGGAGAATATCCTCCTCGACACGACCGGCACCGATACGCGGGCGGTCGGCGTTGCCGTCAACATCATCTGCACGGCCATGGCCGAAGCAGGCGCGATTATCGAGAGCGTAGAGATCCGCGGGGTGCAGAC
>Ga0315284_10008347_pt1 | contig 14790 bp, 10 predicted proteins | sample YL17G09_16_MG_FD_203696 | JGI IMG/M metagenome (GOLD analysis project Ga0315284, IMG submission 203696) | Sediment microbial communities from Yellowstone Lake, YNP, Wyoming, USA - YL17G09_16 | ecosystem: Environmental > Aquatic > Freshwater > Lake > Sediment | place: USA: Wyoming | collected... | reverse complement strand
GCACGTGCAATACGCAAGCAGCGAAGCAAAATCCTTGTGCCGGTTCACGAGCACATCCTGCTCGAAGGCCCGCAGCAAGTTCTGGAAGTGCACTTCCGAAAGCTGGTACCTCTCCGCCGCGTCGCGAAGTGCGATGAAGACCGAATGGTCAACCTTGCCCGCGTAGCACTCGCAGAGTTTCTGCCGCCATTCGGCAAGTTGCTCAAGCCGTCCCTCGACGCCCGGCTCGTCCGCGACGTCATCAGCATAGCGAGCGAAGGCATAGATCGCCGCCAGCGCATCGCGCTTGTCGCGTGGGACGAGCAACGACGCGGTGGGAAAATTCTCGTAGTGCCGCCGCGCCAGCCGCCGACACTCGGCGTAAGCATCGCGAATTGTTTGATTGTCCATCCCGGACATTCGTCTCCCCGGCCATTATAGGGCCGAATGCGTTGTAGGGGCGATTCATGAATCGCCCCCATGAAGGTGCCGCGGCATCGGTATGTGGTGTTTGTAGGAGCGGGTCGCGAACCGTCCCGCCCTGCGGGAGCGCATCACGATGCGCCCCTACGAACGGCGGACGGAACGCCGGAGCCGCCACCCAATAATCCCTTCTATGTTAGTCCACTCCGAGGTATAACATCTCCGACGGCCCTCCCTTCCAGGCCAGCGACAATCCGGTGACTATGACTGAAGAAAGCATTCCATCAACAGGCTCGACCAACCGCAGCCGAATCGTTTTCTTTGTGGTTGTCTTCGGCCTTATTCTCTGCGCCGTCTTGCGGTCGAGCCTCGCCACCCGACTCGACGGATTCACGATGGACGAGGCGTATCACATCACCGCCGGCGTCTCTTACCTGCGCACCGGCGATTACCGCCTCAATCCCGAACATCCGCCGCTGGTGAAGCTGTGGGTCGGGGCTGCACTTTCGGGAGACGTGTTTCATCTGCCCGAATTCCGCCCCTTGCAGGACAAGACCGATGAGCGCACGTTTACCGACACGGCGGTTTTTCTCGAAAACGATCCGGACCGCGTGCAAAGCCGCGCGCGCATGGCGATGCTCGGCTTTAGCGCTCTGTTGCTGTTTTTCTTCGCGCTCGCGGCGCGGCGCGCGTTCGGCAACACCTTCGCCCTCGGCGCCCTCGCCTTTCTGGTGATTGATCCCAGCGTGGCCGCGCACATGCCGGTGGTGATGACCGACCTCGCCGTGGCTCTGCTTTCGGCGACCGCGTTGTTGTGGGCGATGGCTGCCTTCCAAACTTGGAGATTCCGCCACCTGCTGCTGGCGTCATTGTTTCTCGGTCTTGCTCTCGCCGCCAAGCATTCGGGCTTGATCACCATGGCAGCGGTCGCCGTCGTCGGTGCCGTGCTGGCGAATATCGGTCTTTCCGATAAAGGGACCGTGAGAAGCGCATTCGGCCTTGCTCTCCGGCGGCTTGGCATGGTAGCCGCGGTACTCGTCGGCGCATTGATCCTGCTTTGGGGCTTTTATCGTTTTCGGTTCGATGAGAGCCCCCAAGGCCGAGACCTTTTCAATCGGCCGCTCGACGAGAAAATCGCCGATCTCCGCTCCCCGGCTTTCAAGGCCGCGCTGCAGGTTATGTCCAAGGGCCACCTGACGCCGCGCGCTTACATCTGGGGGCTGGCCGACACCGTGCGCGCAGGAATTGAAGGACGTGTTGATAACCTGTTCGCGTTTGGCCGGCAGTACTACGACCGCGTGCCGAGTTATTTCTTCCCCGGGGTGTTGATGGTCAAGCTTCCGCTCGGTTTGATCGCCCTATTCGCAATCGGCTTGTTTCTGTTCGTGACCAAAAAGGTGGAAAGAGAATGGCTCATCCCGCTCGCAGGAGGTGCTGCGCTCGCGGCGTTGTTCCTGATCGCACTCGGCGCGGGCAAGGCCTATGGCGGAATCCGGCATGCGCTGCCGCTGGTTCCCTTGATGGCGTTGTTTGCCGGGGCCGCTCTATGCAAAGCGATTGAGGCGAAATCAAATGTGTTTCGCGGGGTAACCGCGCTGGCCGTTCTTGCCGCGCTGGCCTCGGCCATTCCGGTCATGCGGCCGTGGGAGTACTACAATGAACTGATCGGGGGCGGAGCGAATGCCTACCGCTATTTCAACGACGAGGGCGTTGACCTCGCGCAGCGGCGGCTGGAATTAGTTCTCTACTATAATGAACATTTGAAACTTTCTGGCGAAAGACCTTACATCTCTTATAACGTTAACAAGCCAGAGATGCAGCGCCGAGGGGTCCACTGGATGGGGGAGAATCCGCGCGATTTCGACGCGTTGGAGGCCTCGGACGTCGTGACGGCAACCTTCCTCGTCGGCGCGGTGCACCTGGCCCCGGCGGCGTATTGGGATAAGGCGGCGCTGCGGAAGACCCAGCCCGTCGCGCGTTTTGGGAATCTGTTTGTCTTTCGCGGGACTTTCCCTTCGGGGTGGGTGAAGGGCCCCAAACTCTTTTACCGCGCCTTGGAGCTCTTGTACGGCCCCCAGCCGGATGAAGCGAAGGCCGAAAAGCTGCTCGTCGAGTCAATGGAGAGCGATCCCACAGCCTTCTTCGTCGCCATCGAGCTCGGCAATCTGCGCGCCCAACATAGCGCGCGCGCGGAGGCCATCCGAGCCTATGAAGTCGCTCGGGCGAATGCGCCACCGGGAAATAAAATCATCGAACGGCTGACGACGCAGATAGACCGCGTTTCCAAGGAGCCGCCTCAGTCCGTGCCGCCCCTGCGCAATCCGTTTTTTGAGTAGAGGGCAAGCCGCCCATTTTGCAGAGTCGGCCAAGTCGGGGACAAGCCCCGGCCCTACTTCAGTTCCACCTTTTTGCGGCGCATGAAGGCGGGGACGTCCAGATCGTCATCCGGAATCTCCGATGTGACCTGGACGACCGGCGTGGCGGCGGTCTCGATGGGCAACTTTTCCTTCTTCATCATGGCATTCTTCACGGTCTGCTGCACGGAGCGCACGGTGGGCGAGAATGCCCCGCGCGCCTTCATGCCCATCTTCTCCGGCTTGATGCCTGTGGCGATGACGGTGACGCGCACGGCGTCTTTCATCTCCTCGCTGTGGACGGCGCCGAAAATGATGTTGGCGTTTTCCGCGGCCGCCTTCTGCACGATGGTCGAAGCCTCATGGACTTCGAAGAGCGTCAGCTTGCTCGAGCCGGTGATATTCAGCAGAATGCCCTGCGCGCCGTTGATTGTGGCGTCTTCGAGCAACGGGCTGGCGATGGCCTTGTTGACCGCCTCGACGGCGCGGTTCTCGCCGGTCGCCTCCGCCGTCCCCATCACCGCGTAGCCCATGCCCGCCATGATGGCCTTGATGTCGGCGAAGTCGCGGTTGATGATGCCGGTGATGGTGATGATGTCGGAGATGCCCTGCACGCCCTGGCGAAGGATGTCGTCCGCGATGCGGAACGCTTCGAAGAAGCTGGTTCCCTTGTCCACATACTGCATCAAGCGCTCATTGGGAATACAAATGACCGTGTCCACCGCGTCGCTCAGTTCTGCCAGGCCCTGCTCGGCCTGCAGCATGCGCCTCCTGCCCTCGAACGCAAAGGGCTTGGTCACCACGGCCACGGTCAGGGCGCCGAGTTCGCGCGCCAGCCCGGCGACGATGGGAGCGCCACCGGTGCCCGTGCCACCGCCCAGTCCAGTGGTGACAAAAACCATGTCGGCCCCTTCCAGAGCGTCGATGATCTTTTCGGTGTCCTCAAGCGCGGCACGCTTGCCGATTTCGGGGTTGGCGCCTGCGCCCAGGCCCTTGGTGAGCTTCGCGCCAAGCTGGATTTTGACCGGCGCGTGTGAGGCCTGGAGCGCCTGAACATCGGTGTTGGCGACCATGAACTCCACACCCTCGACCCGAGCGGCAATCATGCGATTGACGGCGTTGCCGCCGCCCCCGCCCACACCGATCACCTTGATCTTGGCGGCGTGTTGCAGGTCATCGGAAAAATCCACCCGGATGTTGGCATTGTTCTCATCGCTTGCCATCATGGCTCCTTGAAAGCAGTCAAAAGTCGCCAGTTGAAGGTCGAAGGTAGCAGGCTGAAGCTCGGCAGTCGGCGTTTTACTTTCAACTTTCGACTTTCTACCATGGACTTCTCTACGCTCCCTTGCCGCGCAACGTCCCCCAAAGCTTTCCTGCCCAAGTCTTCTCTCCCACATCGCGCAACAGTCGCAGGCGATTTCCGTAAGTCACCAGGCCGACCACGGTCGCGAAGGCAGGGTCAGGGAGGACTTCGCCGATTCTCGCCAAGCCGGTGGGCACGCCCACCCGCACGGGAAGCCCCATGACCTGTTCCGCCAGCGTTGCCAGGCCTCCCAGTTTCGCCCCACCGCCGGTGAGCACCACCCCCGCGCCCAGTTGCTTTTCGACCCCAACGCGCGTGAGTTCGGCCCGGATGAGCTCGACAAGTTCCTGCGCCCGGGGCTCAATGATTTCGGTCAGCGTGGAATAGTTGACCAGGCGCGCGGGCCGTTCGCCGACGCTGGGAACCTCCAACGGGGAATCGCTGGACTCGGCCGGGTCGCGTGCACCCCAGAGGCGTTTGATCTTCTCAGCCTCAGGTGTGGGAGTGCGGAGGCCGATGGCGATGTCGTTGGTGAAATGCTCGCCGCCCACCGCAATCACGCTCGAGTGGCGGACCACGCCCTGGTTGAAAACAATGAGCTCCGACGTTCCTCCACCAATATCCACGAGCGCCACGCCCAGTTCGCGCTCGTCCTCCGTCAGGCAGGACCAGGCGGAGGCCAGCGGCTCGAAGATTGTCCCGCTATCCGGCACCTTGATTCCCGCGCGGTTGGCGGCGGTAACGATGTTTTGCCAGGCCGTGGTTGATGCGGTAATCAGGTGGACGTCCACTTCCAGGCATTTCCCGGCCATGCCCAGGGGATCACGGATGCCGTTCTCGGAATCGAGCAGATACTCCTGCCGCAGCGCATCAATCAGTTCGCGGTCAGGCGGAAGAGAAATCCCTTTGGCGACCTGGAAGGCCTTGACCTTGTCTTCCACCGTCACTTCCCGGCTGTGATTGCCCAGGGTCAGCGCGCCGCGCGAGTTCACGCCCTTGATGTGGCCACCGCCGACACCGAGGTAAGCCCATTCAAACGACACCTTGGCTTCCGCTTCCGTGGCTTCGACGGCTTTCTTGATGGCGAGCACGGCCGAATCCAGATTGACGATCACGCCTTTACGCCAGCCGCGCGACTCCGCCACGCCCAGCCCCGCCACTTCCAGCTTGCCGTCATCGTTGCGCTGGCAAGCCAGCGCGCAAGTCTTGGTGGTGCCCAGGTCGAGCCCGAAAATGTAGCGGTCTTTGTGCGCCAATGGAGACTTTCTCTACTGTGCCGGCGGCGGAGTCCCCGCGTCGCGGGATTCCGTCGCTTGCGGGTTCACCACAATCTGATTGCGATAACGGAGGTCAATCGAGTCAATCTTGCCGTTGCTCTTGCGAACTTCCGGGAGCAGGGTAAGGAAATTCTGAAACCGCTCGCGAAAGCTGGTGTGGCCAAAGTGAACCAGCAGCGTGTCCCGGCCCTGCACGAGAACCGCCCGGAGATCGTCGCGATCGGCCAAGTCAACTTCCGATACCAGCCAGCCCGAGGCCGCCGCGTCGCTGATGATTTCCTGGGAAAACTGCTGGAAGAGGCCCAGGCGCGCCGCGCGCTCTTCCTGCCCGCCGACCGAGCCCAAACCGGCGAGCACCGGGAAATCAAAGCTGGCCTTCTCGGGCTTGTCCAGCAGAACGCCCTCGCCATCCACCAACTTCATTCGCCCGTCGATGTTGACAAAAGCCACGGGCGTCCGCTCGGCAATGGTTACCGCCAGGCGGTTGGGATAAGCGCGCGTGAGCGTCGCGGACTTCACCCAGGAGATGGACTCCAATTGCTTCCTCTTGTCATCCAGTGAAAAGCGAAAAATGTTCACGCCGCGCGTGAGCTTCCCGTTGCTGGGAAAGCCCAGGACATTCAGCGCCTCTTCGCGCGAGACGTAGCGGTTTCCCTCCAGGACGATGTCGTCACCCGAAGTCAACATAAAGCGCGGCGAGGTCAAACCGAACACCGCCAGGCGATAGCCGGAATAGCCCACCGGGAGAAGCACCAGCACTCCGATCAAAAACCATCGAAGCCCCCGCCGCAATCGCGCGAACCGGCCACGCCGTACCGGCACCGCCCTCTGGCGACGGCGGAAGGGCGATTCTTCCTCTTCCTCAAGTTCGCCCGGCAGCGGAATGTTGTCTGCGTCGTCGATGGACATTGTGAACAGCCAGTCGGCGGTCGGCAGTTAGCAGTTGGCAGTCAAGAGGAACCGCCCACATTTCTTACTGCCGACTGCGGACTGCTGACTGCCAACTAGTTTTTCCAGACAATCACTTCCTCTTCAAGTTCTACACCGTACGCCTTGAGCACCCGCTCGCGAATCAGTTCCATCAACTTGAAGATATCGGCCGCGGTCGCGCCTTGACGGTTGACGATGAAATTGGCGTGCCGCTCGGAGATGACAGCACCGCCTACGCGCGTGCCTTTCAGGCCCAGTTCATCAATCATTTTCCCGGTGGAGTGGCCGGGAGGATTTTTGAAAATACATCCGGCGCTTTTCTCGTTGATGGGCTGCGACGCCCGGCGCTTCTGGTTGCACTGTTTGACCCGCTCCAGGATTTCCGCGTAGGGCCGCTCGGGCAGGTCCAGCGAAACCGACAAGAGGATGTCATCCGAACCAAAGCTGGAATGCCGGTACTCGAACCGCACGTCTTCGGTCCGAAGCACCTCGACCCGGCCGCTCGCGCCGCGAAAGACGGTGACGGCGCGGACCACGTCGCCAATTTGCGTGCCATAGGCCCCGGCGTTCATGTGCAGCGCGCCGCCGACGGTGCCCGGCACGCCAATCAAACCCTCCATACCGCCCAGGTTCCGCTTGGCGCATTCCATCACCGTGGTCCCGAGGTTGGCCGAGGCGGGGACTTCCACGCGACTGCCGTCGAACTTCAACCCCTCCGGCTCACGGAGGAGTTGAAGCGCCACATCCTCAAGTCCTTCGTCCACGACGAGCAGGTTTGACCCGCCCCCCAGGAGTCGCCAGGGGACGCCGCGCCGCCGAAGGTATTCCATCAACTCGGGCAAGCGGCGGTAGTCACGGAGACGAATCATATCCGCCGGCCCGCCCACACCCAGCGAAGTGTGGGCGCTGAGGCGCTCGCCGGGACGCCACTGGGCCCCGAAAGCCGCGAACTGTTCAGCGACCCCAGGTTGGTTGGCGAGACTCGACATTCTTTCAACCTAACTGTTGCGCCGATCTATGACCGGCGGTCCTTCTTCAAGAAAATTCCGGCGCTCATAGAGCGCCGCTACAGCTTGCCACTACGAGGATGCCGTCCCGCAGAGCGGGAGCGGCGCTACACGCGCTGCGCCGTAGCGGCACTGCGTAACGCTTCGCCCAACGCTTCGCCCACTTTCCAGACACTTCCGGCACCGACGGTCAGGATCACGTCTCCCGGCTGCGCCTCTGCCAACACTTCCTGAATCACGTCTTGCTCGGAAGCGGCGTAGCGCGCGCGGTCAAATCCCAGCTCGCGCATTCGCTCCACCAGCCGTTGGGCGGTGATGCCCGGGATGGGAGGCTCGCTCGCCGGGTAGATGTCGAGCACGTAAACCCGCTCGCAACCGTCGAAGCACTTTGCGAAATCGTCCATCAGAAACTTAGTGCGGGTGTAGCGGTGGGGCTGGAAAATCGCCCGCAAGCGGCGCGCGCCGCGCAGACGCGCCGCTTCCATGACGGCACGGATTTCCGCCGGGTGGTGCCCGTAATCGTCGATCACCGTAATGCCGTTCCATTCCGCTTTTACTTGAAAACGGCGGTCGACACCGCGGAAGTACTCCAGGCCCTCGCGGATCTGCTCCCCGCTGAGTTCCAATTCCAGTCCCACGGCAATCGCCGCGAGGGCGTTCTGCACGTTGTGCCGGCCGATGACGTTCAGGTTGAATCTGCCCAGCGGCCTTCCGCGGAACCCCGCTTCAAAGCTCGAACCGGTCGGGGTGAGCTCCATCGCGCCGCCACTGACGTCCGCGCCGGGCTCGAGCCCGTAGGTGATGACGCGGCGGCGGATTCTTGGCAACAGGCTGCGAAACTGCTCGCCCCAGGGCGCGTCCGTGCACGCCACCACCGCGCCATAAAACGGGACCTTGTTCATGAAGGAAACGAAGGCGGAGGCAATCTCCTCCAGATCATGATAGTGGTCGAGGTGCTCCCGGTCGATGTTGGTGACCACGGCGATGGTAGGCAGCAGGTAGAGGAACGAGCGGTCGCTCTCGTCGGCCTCGACCACCATCAGATCACCTTTGCCCAGCCGCGCGCTGGAACCGAAAACGTCCAGCCGCCCGCCAATCACCGCGGTGGGATCCTGGCCGGCCTGGGCGAGCATCACGGCGATCATCGAGGTTACGGTCGTCTTGCCGTGCGCGCCCGCCACCGCCACGTTGAACTTCAAGCGCATCAGCTCGGCAAGCATTTCGGCGCGCGGGATGACGGGGATGTGCAGTCGCTGCGCCTCCAAAACTTCCGGGTTGTCCGGCGCGACGGCCGTCGAAGTGACCACCACCTGAGCACCCTGGACGTTGGGCGCCCAGTGGCCTTCTGAAACGCGCGCCCCCAGGCTCGCCAGCCTCTGAGTGACCGGCGTGTGCTTGATGTCCGAGCCCGACACGCTGTACCCGAGATTGAGCAATACCTCGGCAATGCCGCTCATCCCGATGCCACCGATGCCCACGAAATGAATCTTGCGAATCTTGCCCAACATAAAAAGACAGAAGTCAGGAGTCAGAATTCAGCCTTTGCCAGCCAGGTCTTCGATGAGGTCCGCGATGCGCGCGGCAGCGTCGGGTCGCGCCAGGCGCCGGGTATTGCTCTCCATTTCCACCAGGTGCGCGCAGTCGTGAAGCAAACTCCAAACTTCAATCGGCAATCTTTCCGGCGTCATTTCCGCCTGCAGGAGGACGCGCGCCGCTCCGGCGCGTTCCAGCGCTCGGGCATTTTCCAGTTGATGCTGATCCGTGGCGCCCGGAAAGGGGATGAGCAGAGCGGCCTTCCCTGCCGCCGCCAATTCGGCAATCGTGTTCGCGCCTGCGCGGGAAATAACCAGGTCGGCGCGGGCGAATGCGCCCGGCACATCGTCAACAAAGCCGTGGACCTCAGCGGGAAGCCCTCGTTCCTGGTACGCCTGCCGCACAACATTATAGTCCCGTTCACCGGTCTGATGGATGAATCTCACTTGCTTCACCTTATCCGCCAAAAGCGGCAGGCTTCTCACCACGCAATCATTGATGGCCGCCGACCCCTGGCTGCCCCCCAGAATCAAGACGGTGAATGGCGCGACGTGGGCCTTGCGCGGAACATTGAAAAATGCCTTGCGGACGGCGTGCCCCGTCACGCGCGCCTTCGCGCCGTAGAAGGCCGCTGTCCCATCAAATCCCACCGCGGCCAAGCGCACCACGGGCGCCAGGACACGGTTCGTAAAGCCGGGCACGGCGTTGGGCTCGATAAGCAAAGTGGGGATGTCCTTGAGCGCTGCTTCGAGCATGGCCGGCCCCGCCAGGTACCCGCCCACTCCCACCACCACGGACGGCTGAAACTCACGGATTACGACGCCCGTCTCCACGGCGCTGCGCGGCAGCACCAGTAAGTTGCGAAACCTCCGCCAGCCGCCGATGCCTTTGAGCCCCGCAGCCGCAACCATGTGGAGCTGGAAGCCCGCGTCTGGGATTAAGCGAGCTTCCAAGCCGCGTCCGGTCCCCAGAAACCTGATCTCGTAGGCCGCCTCGCCCGGCCGGCGCGCACTTGATCGGGCGCGCAACTCTTCGGCCACAGCCAGTGCCGGGAAGATGTGACCGCCCGTCCCTCCCGCGACCATCAGGATGCGGAGCCGCTCCACCGCCGTTTCCGGATGCGCGAGATGGTTCTCGCGAGGAAGGTACTCTCCATCGATCGGCGCTTCCCCTCCCGTCCCTCCGATTTTCACCTCCAACGTCTCTGAACGCATGGCTAGCTGGAATGCTGAGAAATGTTGAGCAAAACGCCTGCCGCAAGCAGACTCGTGAACAGGGACGACCCGCCGTAGCTGATCAACGGCAAGGGGATACCTTTGGTCGGCATCATCCCCAGCACAACGCTGACGTTGACCAGCGCCTGGCCAACCAGCATGACGGTGAGCCCGATGGCAAGCAGACGTCCGAACTCGTCCGGTGCGCGGGTGGCCGCCCGCAACCCGCGCCAGAGGATCACTCCAAAGAGCCCCAACACCAGCACCGCCCCGATGAAACCCAATTCCTCCCCGATCACCGCAAAGATGAAATCCGTGTGCGGTTCAGGAAGATAGAACAATTTCTGTTTACCCTCCATTAGCCCCATACCGTCGATCCCACCAGTGCCCACGGCGATGAAAGATTGGATGATTTGAAAACCCTTCCCCAGTGGGTCCGAGTATGGATCCAGGAAAGCCAGCACGCGGCGATGGCGATACCCAACCTGGAAAATCAAAAGGTAGAGAATCGGCATCGCGGCCAGCGCACCGTAGGCGAAATAGGTCAGCCGTAGCCCTGCCGCAAACAACATGGCCGCCACAATCATCGCCAGTGCGAGCGACGTCCCCAGATCGGGCTCTTTCACCACCAGGGCCACGATCACTCCCGAGACCAAGCCGATGGGCAGCAGGGTATGCTTCCAGTCGTTCACCGCTCCTTTGCGGAGGGCGAGAAAATACGCGAGGAAGACGACCACGACGAGCTTGGAAAGCTCCGAGGGCTGAAGGCCGACAGGACCAAGGTGCAGCCACCGATGGGCGTTGTGGGTGCGGTCGGCAAAGAGCACCGCCACCAACAGAATGAATTGCAGTCCCAGGGCTGGAAACACAACATGCGGGTTCTCCAGGCGACGATAGTCAAAATGCATGGCGCCGACCATCGCTGCCAGTCCCACCACCGCCCACACTAATTGCCGGATGAGGAAATAGTAGCTGCTCCCAAAACGCTCCGAAGCCAGCACGGCGGAGGCGCTGAAAACCATGAGCGCGCCAAACAGTACGAGGATCACCACGGCGCCAAACAAAATTCTGTCGGATTCGAGTTGTCGGGCCATACGATCTCTAAATCCCTGGCAGCCGCCCCTGGCCTTTACCGGTCTTGCCTGGCGCTCCTGCTTCCAGTTCCCCGGCAGCGGCTTTGGGGGATCCGCCGCCATTTGAACTAGCCCTTCCCTCTGCGCCCGCAGCCACGCGTACTTCAAACGGCAGGGCCTCGTCGTCAGCAGGCTCGGAGGCGCCCGGATCTACGGAAACATAGGAGTCAGCAGCCTCTTCGGAAATGGCAGAAGAAGGTTCAATCTCAGGATAAACAGCCTCTTCCGCTCCCACCTCGTACACATAGAGCAATTCGGGATATTTGATCGTCGGAGAAGGTCGCGCCGCTTTCTCCGCGTGCGCGGCAAGCTCCGCTGGAACTGGTTGAACTTCCAAGACCTCTACTTCGGGTCCCTCACTCATCTCGGCGGCAGAATCTACCTGCAAGGGTTCACTTGCGATGATCTCCGCGCTGGCAGGCTGTTCGGGCGAGATCCCTGCAGGTGCAGACTCCACCGTTGTCGTGTCGGGCAGCGGGGGTGACTCCTGGTTCCCAAAGGTCTCCAATCCGGCCGGAAGAATGCCATCGCCGGGCTCTGACTCGGCCGGACCAGCTGCCGCTTCTTGTTGTGGAACTTCTCCACGCGAAATACCAAGCTCAGGCGGCGTGGTCACGACGCTCGAAGCCCTATCCACCACAGGTTGCTCAGGTGCGGGTTCGGGAAGCGGTTCCGGCAGAACCGACGCGACGGGCTGTGTCGCCTCATCCCCCTGTCTCTCGCCTTCGGCCAATCTGGTTTCGCTGGCCAGGCGCTCAGCGAGCTCTTTGAACACTTGCCCACGATGCTCGTAATCATGGAACTGGTCGAAGCTGGAACAGGCAGGCGACAACAGAATGACGTCGCCCGGCACGGCACGCTCAAACGCACGCCTCATTGCCGTTTCGAGGTCGCCCGCTTGATCGAGCTCGGCGGCGCCCTTCAGCTCCCGCGCGATCCGATCCGCGGCGGCTCCGATTAAATAGGCGCAACGCACGCGCCCTCGCAGGAGCGGAACAAGCGGCGCGTAGGGCGCACCCTTATCCTTACCGCCCAGGATGAGATGGACGCCCTGCTCAAAGGCGGAAAGTGCCTTGGCAGCAGCGTCCACGCTGGTGGCCTTGGAATCGTTGTAGAACTCGACGCCACGAATCTCGCGCACATATTCCAGGCGGTGCTCGACGGCACGAAATTGCCGGACCGCCCGGCGCAAAGCATCAAAGTCTGCGCCCAGCACGCAGGCAGCGGCGGAGGCGGCGAGAACGTTTTCCAGATTGAAAGGGCCGCGCAACGGCACCTCGCGTGTTTCCAGCAGTACACGCTCGAGGTTTCCAACGCGATAAACGATGTGGCCATTCGAAACAAAGACGCCGTCGGGTAAGCTCCGCTTGCGGCTGAAGAAAATCTTCTGGGCGGCGATGGCCGGAACGAGGCCCATCACGATCGGGTCATCAGCGTTCAACACGGCGATATCTTCCGCCGTCTGGTTGCGGAAGATCTGCTGCTTGGCCCGCACGTAGGCCTCGAACGAAGGGTGGCGGTCAAGATGGTTCGGGGTGAGATTGAGCAGCACGGCCACGCGCGGGCGAAAACTTTGCACCGTTTCGAGTTGGAAACTGCTCAATTCGGTCACCGCCACGCCGTCTTTCGAGATCTGGTCGACGGCCGAAATCAGCGGCACCCCGATGTTTCCGCCCACGAAGGTGCGAAATCCCGTGGCCTTGAGCATCTCGCCCAGCAGCGCGGTGGTGGTAGTTTTTCCGTTCGAGCCCGTTATGCCCGCCAGCCGCGCTTCCAGAAACCAACTGGCCGCTTCCACCTCCGGAACGATGGGGATGTTCTTCCGCCGCGCCGCTACAAGCTCGGGCAGTTCCGGCGGCACTCCCGGGCTGACCACAATCAGGTCCTGCCGAAGAAAAGTTTCTTCGCGGTGGACACCGAGCTCCATCCCGATCTTCCCGGCCAGGAGTTCAGGAATATCGATCTGGAGTTCCCAGGGGGGGCGAAGGTCGGTGACGGTGACTTGAGCGCCCCGGCGCTGCAGGCACCGCGCCGCGGCGCGTCCCGAGCGTGCCAGGCCGACCACCAGCACCCGCTTGCCATGCATGTCGGTCATGGCAGTCCTCCCGACCGTACTCGGCCGTTGCGGCGGAAGTAGCCTTCCAGGATTTCGGAGATGATTTCAGAAAGCGACCGCCGGGCGCGTCGCGCCAGGCGACGGGCGAAGATGAGCGTCTCCCGGTTCAGCGTGAGGCTGACTCGCGTCGGGTTGCGAAATGACTTAGGTCTGGCCATGCGTCATTAGTGCGTATTTTATACGCAGAAATTCTATTTGTCAACGACGTTAGTTGCTGGTCGTGAGTCGTTGGTTGTGGATTGCGTAGTGATTGACAAGGTGCTGTGAGACGGGCGAGACATGAAATTCGTCTCACTTCCAAATACTGAGCTCGTGGCTCCTTGCTTGCGGCAACCATCAACTCACCACCCACAACCAACCGCCCTATCGTAATTTCAGTGTCGAAAGCGCGAACAGCGCGAACACCAGCGCGGCGATCCAGAAGCGCGCGATGATTTTCGACTCTTTCCAGCCAATCAATTCGAAGTGGTGGTGGATGGGCGCCATCTTGAAGACGCGCCTTCCCCGCAACTTGTAGGAAGCCACCTGGATAATCACCGAGAGGGCCTCCACCACGAAAATGCCCCCGATGAAGGGCAGCAGCATTTCCTGCTTGATAATCACGGCGACGGTGGCGATAGCGCCACCCAGGGCCAGCGACCCGACATCTCCCATAAAGATTTCCGCCGGATAAGCGTTGTACCAGAGGAATCCCAGGCTGGCGCCCACCATCGCGCCGCAGAAGACCGTAAGTTCGGCGACGCGTGGGAGGTGCTCGAGGTCGAGGTAGTCCGCCAGCACGGCGTGCCCCGCCACATAAGTCAGCACCGTCAGTGCCGAGGCGCAAATGATGACGCAGCCGATCGCCAACCCGTCCAGACCGTCCGTGAGGTTCACGGCGTTCGAAGATCCCACCAGGACCAGGATCACGAAGAACAGGAAGGGGATGAAGGCCAGTGGGTAGGTCCAGATGTTACCCAGAAAGGACGAAATCAGGAGGCCCGGCCGGAATCGCTTGAAAAAGGGGAATGTCAAATTGGTTGAGTACAGGTTATGCGCGGACAAGAAAACGAGGGTCACCCCGAAAATGAAGCTGACCAGGATCTGGAGCAGGAATTTGGTGCGTGCCGTCAGGCCCAGGTTTTGGCGCCGCCGGACTTTCTGGAAGTCATCCCAAAAACCAATCCCTGCGAAAGCCAGGGTTACGGCGAGGACCAGCCACACAAAGAGATTCCGCAAGTCGGACCAAAGGAGCGTCGGCACGACCACACACAGGATGATGAGAACACCACCCATGGTGGGTGTTCCGGCTTTCGTATGGTGAGTCTGCGGGCCGTCCTCGCGGATGTATTGGCCAACCTGGAACTCCCGAAGTTTCCGGATCAGCCAGGGGCCCAGCACCAGGGCGAGGAATAACGCGGTCAAGCTAGCGTAGGCCGTCCGGAAGGTGATGTAGCGAAAAAGATTGAAGATGCGAAACTGGTCGTGAAAAGTGAGGTAGAGATAATAGAACATTTAGGTCCCGCTCAGCTTGAAAGCTCG
>Ga0315284_10008346_pt1 | contig 14790 bp, 9 predicted proteins | sample YL17G09_16_MG_FD_203696 | JGI IMG/M metagenome (GOLD analysis project Ga0315284, IMG submission 203696) | Sediment microbial communities from Yellowstone Lake, YNP, Wyoming, USA - YL17G09_16 | ecosystem: Environmental > Aquatic > Freshwater > Lake > Sediment | place: USA: Wyoming | collected... | reverse complement strand
AACCCTAACCCTAACCCTAACCCTAACCCTAACCCTAACCCTAACCCTAACCCTAGCCCTAACCCTAAACCTAAACCTAAACCTAGACCTAAACCTAACCCTAACCTCTAAACCCCTCGCGCGCCCTCTCACCTGTCTTCCCACCCTCGGGGATTAAGAAGAGAAATCGTACTACTTTGAAGGGGATTTGGATTCGCGAAGAAAGGCGGGACGAGAACTACAAAAGGTTTCTAAAGGAAAAGAGAAAAAGTAAGGTAATGCGGGCGATCACTGGGAGAAATTTTAAAAAAAAAAAAAAAAAAAAAGAGTTTTTCTTTCAGGAGAGCAATGACGACGCCGCCCTGCCAGCCGAGGTGGTTGGAGGCGGCGGCGTCCTTGGCGATAGAAATTCTATCTTTCTTTCTTTCTCTCTCAAACCGAAACGAGAGGCCTCTTCTCCTTTTCTCTCTCATTTTTTATTTCTCTCTCTCTCTCGTTGTTCATTTGCATCGTCTCGTTTTTCCATACATGTATTCTCCCTATCTCATTCATTAAAAGTCGTCATTGTTTGAGTTTTTGTCGTAAAAGAAAAAAAAGGCACTCAAAAAGCAAAAAAGGTAAAATTGGCAAGTTTTTTTTCCTCCCTAGAGCTTCATCCCGCGTCCTCCTCCTCTTTCAAAACCTGCGCCTCCCGGCGCGCACGGGCTCGTCGAGGCTCGCCTGGACTGCCGTCGGCGCAGCAGCAGCGTCGTCCTCGATCTCCTCTCCCTCCTCGTCCTCCTCGTCGTCGTCGAGCGCCGAGGCCTCGAGCTGCGGCGGAGGCGGCGGCGGCGCGCGGCGGGCCCCCCTCGGAGCGGCAGCAGCGCCAGCTCCCCCAGCTCCGCCCGCGCCCGCGCGCCCCCCCGCCCCGTCGCCAGGCAGCTGGTCGTCGGTCGGCAGCGTCGAGTCGATCTGGCGAGAGGGGGCACCCTCGGCCTCTTCCTCCTCTTCGATGGAGTCGCGCTGCTGAGGCTCTTCTTCCTCGTCCTCCTCCTCCCCCCCTTCCTCGCCGTCGTCGCCGTGATCGACAAACGAAATGCGGCGCTTGCCAGCCGCACCCGCCCTTCCCCCCGCTCCTCCCGTCGCCTTGCGCAGCGCCGGGCGGGGCGCAGCACCACCAGCACCAGCCAACGCAGTCTTCCCGCGAACGACCAGCGCGTCGGCCAGAGAGTGCAGCGCCGCGGCGCGCTCCGCCGCCGTCGCCGAGGCCCTCGCCGCCGCCGCCGCGGACGACGAGGCGCCTCGCGCCGGCCGGGCGGCGGCCACGCGCTCGGCCGTCGCGCGCACCCTCACCGCCAGCTCCGCCGCGGCCTGCGGGGGGATCCTCGGCGTCAGACCCGAGAGGCCGGAAGCCAGGGCCGGGATGCGGGAGGGCAGGTCCGCCGCGGCCTCGGACACCGCGGCCCACAGCGCCTCGGCCGCGTGCGGGCCGACGTCGGCGGCCGAGCCGGGCGGCGCGGAGGCCACCAGCGAGACCAGGGCCTGCAGCTCGCCGCGGCCCGCCGCAGCGCCGAAGGCGCGCGCCCACGTCGCCGCGTCGAGAGCGCTGGGCCTGAGGGAGGCAGTAGAGGTAAGGACGGGAGCAGCCATCGCGTCGCCCACCTCGTCTGCACCTCCGCCCCCCCCCTCGGCCGCGGCCCCGGCGGCGGCTGCCAGCGCCGCCTGCGACCTCTTGAGCGCGCGGATCCCCTCCCTCGCGGCCTCGGCCGCGGCGCGGCACGGCGCCGCGATGTGCGACAGGAGCACGTAGGTCGCGTGCGACGTCGGGGACACGGCGCCAAAGGCCACGAGGCGGGCCAGGAGCAGAGCGGCGGCGACGGGGCGAGAAGAGGAGGCGGCGGGAGGGTGGTTTGCTTCGTCGCCGCCGCTTCCTCCTCCCTCGCCTCCGGCTCCTCCGCCCCCCTCGCCGCCGCTCTCGCCCAAGACGCCGTCGCAGTAGACCAGCAGCGGGTTGACCAGCGCGTTGGTGGCCTGGACGGCTCCAGCGCGGGCGGGGGAGGCAGCCTCGATCTTGGCCGGCGAGAACGCCAGGAGCAGGTCCCCGAGGGCCGAGGCCGCGGCGGCGCGGGCGTCGGCGTCGCGCGCGCCAGAGACGACGGCGGCGAGCGCCGTCGCGAGCTGCTTGGCGTCGGCGGCGAGCGCCGAGGCGCGCGTGCGCAGGGCCGCGGCGAGCTTGGCGGCGGAGGGGCCAGAAGCGTGTGCTGCTGCTGCTTTCGGCTTCTTCGAGGCCTTGGAAGCGGAGCGAGAGCGGCGGCGCTTCTTGGTCCCGCCGTCGTCGTCGTCGTCGTCGTCGTCGCCGCCGTCGTCGCCGTCGTCGCTTCCTCCTTCCTCCGCCGTTTCCTCCACCTCGTCCTTCTCCTTCCTCTCGGCCTCGGCGCGGGCCAGGACGATCTCGGCTTCTTCTTGGACCTTGTGCAGGCGCCACAGGGCCCCTGCGAGCGCCGTCGCGGCGGCGTGCGCAGTCAGCGCGGCGGGGACCGAAAAAGTGGAGCCGGGCGCCGATGCCGACGACGCCGACGACGCCCCGCCACCGGCAGCGGCAGAGAGCAGCGCCGCCGCAGACTCGTCCGCCGCTCCCATCTTGTCGAGCGCCGGCGGGGGTCCCACGAGGCGCAGGCACGCCAGGCGCATCCACGCGACCTCTGCCGCGGTCTCGACCGCCGGAGGGAGCAGGGAGCGCCCTCCTCCTGCGCCTGCGCCTGCGCCGCGAGGAGCCCCGCCGCCGCCACTGCCACCGCCTCCTTTCAGCACCGCCGCCGCGGTCTTGGCCGCCTCGGCCTCGGCCTTGGCGTTGGCGCCGTCGAGCACGGCCTTGGCCGCCTCCCTCGCGGCCCCGGGCCCCTCGCTCGCGCACCTCGCCAGCGCGCGCGCGCAGGCGCGGACGGCCCTCGCGTCGGCGTTCCTCGCCAGCAGGGTCGCCACGCGCCGCAGCAGGTCTGCCAGGGAGCGGGCGCCGTCGTCGCCCGAGGCCAGCGCGTCGAGCGAGACGGAGCACAGCGCAGAGGCCAGCGCGCCGACCCTGACGGGGTCGTTGGCGAAGCGCGTCAGCAGCGTCGGGAGCTGCGCCGAGACGGCCGCCGTCGCCTCGGAGAGGGGAGAGGGAGCGGAAGAGGAGGCGGCCCGAGACCTTGCCCCACCGCTCGAAGACTTGTCGCGCGCCGCCGCGGCCGCGAGCGCCGACGACAGCACGAGCGCCGCGGTGGTCGTCGCGGCCTCGCCGCGCTCCTCGCAGGCCTCGTCCTCGGTGAGCGCGGCGCAGAGCGCCCTCCAGTTGGTGAGCACGGGCACGCGGTCGGCCAGCGCGTCCACGACGACGTCGACCGTTTCGGGCGAAGGGATCGCGGCAGAAGAGGAGGCGTTTTGGCCCCCGACCCCTCCGTTCCCTCCCCCTCCGGGCTGGGCGAGGCCGGCGAGGACGTCGAGGAGCGTGGCGAGCTGTGCCCTGGCGGCCGCCTCGAGGGCTGCGGGGGAGTAGGAGGAAGAGGCGGCAGCGGCGTTGGCTGCTGCGGTGGCGGCCGCTTCCTCGTCCTCGTCCTCGCCCTCGCCCTCGCCCTCGTCCTCTTCTTCCTCCTCGTGCTGCTGCCTCCCGCGGCGGCGCGTCCTCGTCGCGTTCGCCTTCTTCTGCTTCCTTCCCCCTCCCCCTCCGCCGCCGCCGCTCCCTTCCTCCTCCGAGGCCCTCACCTGCGCGGCAGCGGCCTCGCCCTCCCCGGTGATCAGCCCGGCCACCAGCTCCGCGGCGGCGGCCCTGGCCGGGGCCGAGGAAGCGTCCGTCAGCAGCCTCGCGCTGCCGCGCGCCGCGGCCGCGTCGAGCTCGCCCTCGCGCACCAGCAGCGCGAGCAGCCGGACGCCCTGCGCCGCGACGGCGTCGTCGACGTCGTCGACCAGCTGCAGGAAACGGGCCTCGAACCGCTCCGTGAAGGCGCGCAGCGCCGGCCTCGCCTCGGCGGAGCCGTACAGCGAGGTCAGAGCATGCAGCGCCACGCCGCGGACGCGCGCCTCGCGGTCCGAGAGCGCCCACGCGACGTACTTGAGCATCGAGTCCGACAGGTTGGTCGCCGGGTCCGCGTCGATCCACTCGCCCACGGCGGAGATCACCGTGGCCCTGACCTCGGGGCAGACGTCGCGGAAGCGGACCGCGGCGACGCCCTGGAAGATCTGCTGCAGGGCCGCGCGGGCGTCCCCGGCGGCGGTGTGGGCCTCGTCGGCCTGGCGCTCAAACTGGCGGATGCGCCCCGGGACGGCCTCATCGCCCTTGGCCTCCTCGAGCTCCTTGAGCTTGGTGGCCTGCTCGCGGCTGTCGCCGAGGGTCACCGCGGCGGAGACGAGGGCCGAGCCAAGCGTGGCCGCGGTCTGCGTGGCGACGAGGCGGAAGACGCGGATGACGGAACTGGCAAGTCGTTGATGTCGTCGAAATTTTTTGAGAGCTTTTCGGTTAGGTTCAGGGTTTTTCTCTCTCTCTCTCTCTCTCTTGCTCTCTCTCTTCTTCTCTGTCGTGCTCTCTCTCTCTTGCTCTCTCTTGCTCTCTCTCTCTCTCTTTTTCTTTTGCTCTCTATGTCTCGCACGCTGCTTCTGTTCCCTCTGAGAATAAAAAACCAAAAACAGAACCCTCCTCCACCAACCGCTCTCACCAGGTCAGCCCCAGCACCAGCTTGATCGCCTTCTCGACGACGTAGTTGTCGCCCAGCAGGCCCCTCGTGGCGACCTCCCGCACGATCAGCGACCAGAGGCGGGCGTAGGCGGTCTTGGCCTCCCTGGCGTGCCTTCCTTTCCCAAAGGGCTCCAGCAGGCCGTGCGACGTCGCTGAGGTGACCAGGTCCGTGACGAGGGCGTCGATGTCGCCCTCCTCGGCGTCGGCGGCGGAGACGCCGATCTCCCCTCCCACGGCAGCGACGAGCAGGCTCATCAGCTCGGCCGTCGCCGAGGCGCGGCGGGCCTGGTAGCGGTCCGCCCACTCGCGGGCCGCGGCCTCGACGGCGTGCGGGTACTGGAGGATGATGGCTGGAGGAAGTTTTTTTTGGTTTTGGGTGGAGAAAGAAAAAGAAGGGGAGAAAGAAAAAGAGGGTGAGAGGGGAGAGGGAGCGGTTGAGGTTGAGGTGTTTTTCTCGTTTTTTCGACGGCGGCGATGATGCTTGCTCGAAATCAATGTTCGCTTTCTCACGCCCGGCCTTCGACGACGCATCCTCTCTTTCGCTGTCCTCCCTCTCTCGGGGAGCGCCAAAAGCACATGTCAGGCTGCGCCCACGGAGCAAGGAGAACGAAAAATATAAACGCATCTGAACAAAAAACGCACTCATCAGCGGCGCCCCGGCCGGCGCGACGACGCGCTGCTGCTGCCCCCGGCGAGCAACCACGGCAGCGGCAGCAGCGGGCGCAGGCGCAGCAGCAGCGGCAGCCTGCCCGACGGTGTCCACGTTCATGTCGTCCTCGTCGCCGGTGTCGACGGCTGGCGGGATCGACGCGGCCTGTTGTTTTCGAGTTTTGACGAGAGTTTGAGGGAGGGAGAGGGAGAGGGGGGAGCAAACACAAGGGGCTCAGCGTGCGTGTCGGTCGAGTTTTTTGCTTCTTCGTCGGCGTCGGCATCGAAACAATCGAAAGGAGAGAGAGAGAGAGAAGACAACAAAGACTCTTCTTTTCTCCTTAACGCCGTCCACTCACCGCCTCGGCGGCATCCGTGCCCGCGGAGAGGGGCGCACCCATGTCGCGCGCGGCTTGGTCGGGCCTGTTGTGATGGGGGAGAGGGTGAAGGAAGAGGATGAGCGAAAGAGAGAGAAAAAGCGTTGAACGAATCCCAATCATCCATCGCTCTTGAAAAGAATCAAAAGCGAATACTCACTCTTGCTCTTCGTTCCTGCGCGCTCCTCGCGGCATGAAGCGGGAGAGGAGGAGCAGGAGAGGAGCTTGAGACTGAGTGAGAGAAGAAAGCTGTCCTCTCGAAGGCGACGAGGAAGAAGAAGAAGAAGACTTTCTCCTCCTCTTTCGTCGGACGGCTTTTTCTCGTTTTTCGAGTTGTGAGGAGCTCGCCCTTCCGTCGCCGTCGCTCGCTTCTTCTTCTTCGCTCTTCAGAATCGGACCGGAAAGAAAGAAACCCGATGCCTGAACACCCCGCTTCCGTGGCCCTCGAGGTCCTCTCCTCGCTCTCGTCTTCCATCCCACCGCGCGAGCTGGCCTTTGCCCGCGGGCTTCTGATCACTCGGACGCACCGGGCGGCCCTCGGCTTCGGCGTCCAGACCGGGACGGCGGTCGCTCTCCGAAGGGTTGATGGCGGCGACGTCGGGCAGCGACCGGAGACCTCAACCCCCTCGGCTTCGTCCTTTCCTTCCGACTGGTCCGCGCCGCTCGTCTTCGCCGTCCGCAGGGCCTCGTTCGGCGTCTCCTACGGCTATGCGACCGTGGACTCCGTGCTGCTCCTGAAGACGGACGAGGAGGCCCGCCTCCTGGCCGCGGGCGCGCCTGCCTTTGGCGTCGAGCACCGGTTCGTGAGCAGCGTGCTGGACGGCGACGACGGCGACGACAACGTCGAGGTCGAGGTCGAGGGCAGCGGTCTGGACGAGGAGGGGGCGATTCGATCAGAAGCAGAAGCAGCAGCAGCAGCAGCGTCGGCGGCGAGCGGAGAAGCAGCAGCGGCAGCAGCAGCAGCGACAGCGGCGCCTCCTGCTCCGGCCGCCTCCTCCCCTGCTGCGACCCTTCACCCGGCTCGCTCCGCGCTGCTCTTCTCGCGCTCCAGCGGCGCGCTCGTCGACATGAGCGTCGTCGCGGGGATGCTGTCGCTGGACTCTGCCGCGCACTTGGCGCTCTACTGTCCCGAGGCTTCTGCTCCCTCGAACGCTGCGTCTCCCTCGGCTCCAGCTGCTCCTAGTTCTCCTCCACCGCCGCCGCCAGGGCCCGAGGACGTTCTCGCGGGCACAGTGGAGCGCCCCGCGGCATTCGCGAGCGTGTACCAGCTTCTGGAAGAGATGGAGCAACGCGGGCAGCAGCAGCAGCAGCAGCAGCAGCGAGGTCGAGGTCGAGAATAGGGGGAGAATAAGAGGTGTTTCGAGCGCTGTCCTCTTCTTCGCCTCTGTTTTCGTACAATAAGCACGCAGCAGTTATTTGTATTTTGTTTTTTTTACATCACGGGTTTCTGAAAATCTGTTGTAACAAACAAATCGGAAAAAAGGCATGACAGAGAGAACGAAAGACGGAAAGGAAAAAGAAGTACGGAGGAAAAGGTGAGCAAAATCTCACCTCTTCTTCCCTCCCACTCCTGTTCCTTTCCTCTCGGCCTCCTCCGCCAACCGATCGATCCTCCGAAACTGCCACGGCCACGCGGACCTGTACAGAAACGGCCTCAGATCGAACCTGTTGTCGTCCGGGGAGTAGCCCTCGGCATGGTACGAGGGCGTCAGCGTCGTCGCCTTGTGCCTGTTGGCCGCGTGCGGGCTCCAAAAGGCCTTGACCCTGGCCGCGATCTCCGTGGGAGACAAGTGCCTCCAGCGGCCCAGGAGCTTCTCGAAGGTGGAGACGGGGCCGCAGCGGGAAGGGTGGGCTCGGAGGCGGCCGAACTCGGAGAGCTCCTGGGGGAAATGAGTGGTCGAGAAGGGAAAAGGGTGAGTTTGCTTATTTCTTTTTTTTTTCCTCGAGAAAAACGTTTCTCTCTCTCAAAGCACGTTTCCGCTTGCTCCTCCCTCTTCTTCACCCCCCCCCCCCCCCGCCCCCCCTTTGGAAATCGCACTCCCAGCTCACCGCGTAGGTCATCCCCATGTCCGCCTCGTCAGTCTGAGCAGGAAGCAAACAAGCTCCCCTCTCCCCTCCTAAGTTCCTCCTGGTCGGCTCGAGCTCCGCCGTCGGCGGCGCGCGCTCGATCTCTGCGAGCGACGGGTAGCCCAGCCCCGAGGCGGCCCACTTCAAAAACTTGCGCAGGTCAGTCTTCGAGACCCCGCCGATCGGGTTGAGGTCCGCCGCGGAGCAATCGTACTTCGTGAGGTAGCCCCTGAGGGCCTCGTCGACGTTGGCTGCCCCGAGGACGAGGCGGAAGCCTCGCTGTCGGCGGCGGTGGGTGCTGCGACGAGGAGCGCCGCCAGCGCTGCTGGCGCCGCTTGCTCCTCTTTCTCCGCCGCCGCTCCCATCTCCTCCTGCCTCGTGCTCCTCCCGCTCCTTCCTCTCCTCCACCCAGGGCCCGAGCTGCGCCATCAAAAAGGCCAGGACCATCCTCGACCTCGCCTGGACGTTCTGCAAAGCCAGCGACTCTGCCCTCGACCCGCCGTCGGCGGCAAAGCGCGGGCGGGGGGCAGCAGGCTGCTGCTGCTGCTTGCCGCCTCCGCCTCCGCTTTCCCCTCCCCCTCCCAGCGCGTCGCAGGCCGCGACCAGCAGCGCCTCGACCACGCCGTCGATCACCGCCCCCCTGTGCTCGGACCCGACCTCCTCGGCGAGCCTCGCCGCCCTGGCGCGGGTCTCCGGCGAGGAGGCCTCGGTCGAGGCGAGGTAGACGGTGGTGAGGAGCGCGCCGGCCAGGGAGCGGGCGAGGGCCGCCAGGCGCGGGTCGCCGGTCGCGTCGATGATGCCGCCGCCGGGGGCGCGAGCCGAGGGGGAGGGTCGAGGGGGGGCCTCGTCTCCGACGCCGTCCTCGCCTCCGTCGGCGGCGGCGCGCGCCTCGGCGCCGCCGCCGTCTGGCGGCAGGTCCACGCCCGCGATCCGCCTCGCGTCCTCCGCCACCCTCGCGTCCCCCTCGATCACGGCGGCGCGGACCACCATCTGACACATCGCCCCGACGATCGCCGCCACCGCCGCCGAGTCCGCGCCCCCGGACAGCGGCAGCAGGAACCCGCCGGCGCCGCTCCGGCGCAGGTAGTCCCAGAGCCAGGCCGCGGGGCCGAAGGCGATCTCCTCCTCGGGGGAGTGGATGCGGGGGCCGGGGACGGCCTTGGTGGGGAACAGCGGGGGGTCGACGGCGCGGCAGAGGGCGTGGCGCACGCGGATGCGGGGCGGAGGAGGCGGCAGCGAGGAGGGAGAGGAGGCGCTGAAGGTGCTCACTCCTCCGCCGCTCCAACCTCCGCCGAGGCAGCTCGCCGCCTGCTCCTGCGCCGAGGCCACCCCGCCGCGGAACGCCGCCACGTCGTCCAGGTCAACGTCCGCGACGACCACCTCGACGTCGGCGAGCCCGAACTGCGCGCCCTGCGCGACGAGAGACCCGTTGGCCAGGACGCAAGCGCAGCCATCGTAGTAGAGCCTGCCGCCGTCGCAGCCGCGCTGGTTGGCGTACAGGTAGACCCCGCCGCACCTCCGCGTCGCCTCGCGCAGCAGCGACAGCCGCTGCTCGTCGAGCTTGCGCAGCTGGTGGTGCGATCCGGACCCGTTCGACACCACCTCGCAGCCGGCCAGCGCCAGCGCGACGTGCGGGGGGCAGGGAGTGAAGAGCTCCTCGCAGCTCTCGGCCGCGAGCGTCGCGTCGTCGAGCGCCAGGATCGCGTGGCCGATCGGGGCGGTCTCCTGTGGCTGGATCCGGTCTCTCTTGTTCCTCGAGAGCAGCGCCCGCATCGTCTCTGTGAAGCTCCTCGGCAGGGAAAAGGTCTCGAGCCCGCGCGCGGGCCTCCAAGCGCGGAAGTAGCGCGACTCACGGTAGTTGCCGTCGTCGGCCAACGCCGACTTGGGGCGCACGAGCAGGACCTTGCCGTCGAGGCAGAAGACGCGCACGTTGTACCTCGCCCCGGCGTGCGTGGCGACGAGGCCGATGTCGATCAGGATGGAACTGTTGGAAGCGCTGGAAGAGGAGGTGGTGTCGTCGTCGTCGTCAATGTTCGTTCCTCGCCTGCTGCTCTCGCCGGCGTCGGCGGCGGCGGCGGCGGTGTCCTTTTCATCGCCGCCGCTCTTCTTCCCGTCGGCGACCCCGGAGCACAGCAGCTCTGCCAGGCAGCGCCAGGCGTGGTCCTCGGTGTCGGGCTCGAGGAAGTGGTCCTCGCAGCCGTAGCCCGTCAGCTCGAGCTCGGGGCCGACCTGGGGGAGGTTTTTTTGAAGGAGGGGGGGGTTAAGAGAGGAGGAGAGAGAAGAGAGGACGAGAGAGAAGAGAGGACGAGAGAGAGGAAGAGAGACAAGAGGTGAGGGCGAGAGCGAAGACGGAAAGAAAAGGGAAACTCATCCTCCTCTCTCTCTGTCCCGTCGCCGCCGCCGCCGCAGCCATCCCTCCCGCGGGCGAGGGGGACGTGGAGCGCGCCTCGGTCCGTGCTCCTCAAATATCTCACCCTGTACGTCGCCCCGGCAGCTCTCGCCTGCTCGATAGACCTCCTGACGCGCTCGAGGTTGCCGTCAAAGTCCAGCGCCCACTGGTTGAGGTTGCAGGTCGCGAGCGTGGCGATGCGGCGCGGCATGTTGAGGCTCTTTTCTTTGCTTCGAGGCGGCTTTGGCTCTGTCTGACCGTCTCAGAGAATAGAGGCGATGTGCACCGCACGGTGCTCACTGAGATAAAGCGGCTACGAGATGCAGCTGTAGAGCGAGCGCAAGAGAGCAAAAAAAGCTTCCTCGATTTGCGCCGGCGCAAGAAGAAAAAAACGGCGACGACAAGTTTCGAAGAAAATGAGCCTGCCCCCCCAACACTTTCCTTTTTTTGTCCTCCTCGCCTCTTCTCTCGCGCCGCTTTCCACGTGGAATTCGAATCAGCGAGGAAGCTCGGCAACGCTCCGGCGCATATCACACTCATCATCATGGCTTCGTCGTCCCTCGGCGCGCGCAGCGGCGAGACCACCCCCGCGACGGCCGGCCTCGAGGAAGGAACGCTGGCCTCGGCGCCCATCGCCGTCCCCAAGCGCATCTTGATGGGTCCCGGTCCTTCGAACGCGCACCCGCGGGTGCTCGCGGCGCAAGGTGATAGTAGAGGATAATGAAAGAGGCTTCGGTGCAAGCACAGATGGAGAAAAGTGATGGGACCAAGGGGGGGGAGAGAGAGAACGCGGCGATCTTGAAGGGGGGGCATCAAAAGCGCGATCTCGACCTCGACCTCTTCGACCTCAACCAACCTCTTCTTCTTCAACCACCAACAGCGCTCCCTCTCCTCGGCCACATGCACCCCCCCTTCCTCGCCATCATGGACGAGATCAGGCACGGACTGTCGTGGCTGTTCCAGACCCGCTCCAAGGCGACCTGCCTCGTCAGCGGCACGGGGCACGCCGGTGAGGAAGAGGGCTTTCTTTTCGTTCTCTCTTTCTTTTTCGTGTTCGTTTCCATTTCTCACCTCTTTTCCCTTTCTCATCGTCACTCTTCCTCCCACCACTGCTTACCAACAATAAACAAATGACAACGCAAAGGAATGGAGGCCGTCGTCGCCAACCTCCTCGAGCCGGGCGACTCGATCCTCGTCGGGACTAGCGGCATCTGGGGCGAGCGCGTCTCCGACATGGCTTCTCGTTTTGGGGCGCAAGTCTCGCAGCTCTCGCCCGACGCCGCTTCGGGTGGCAGCATCCCGGTCCCGAAGATCGTCGAGGCGATCGCCAAGGAAAAACCCACCGTTGTTTTCTTGGTGCAGGGCGAGTCCTCGACGGGCGTGCATCAAAACCTCAACCCGGAAATCGGCAAGGCGTGCCGCGCGGCGGGTTCCCTGCTCGTCGTGGATTCCGTCGCTTCTTTGGGAGGTGTCCCCTTTTACGCCGACGAGTGGCTCGTCGACGCCGGGTATGCCGGGTCGCAAAAGGTGCTCTCTGCCCCGCCCGGGGCCGCCCCGCTCTTTCTCGGCGAGCGAGCCCTGGAGAAGCTCGCCAAGCGCAAGAGCAAGGTGGGCTCGTACAACCTCGACCTCACCCTCGTCGGCACTTACTGGGGCTGGTTCTTGCCGTCGAGGCCGCGGGCCTACCACCACACCGGGATGGTCTCCATGTGGTACGCGATGAGAGAGGCCCTGGCCGTGCTCCGCGAGGAGAACGGCGGGAGGCTCGAAGCCACCTGGGAGAGGCACGCGGCGATGGCTGCGAGGCTCTGGGCGGGGCTGACGGACCTGGGCCTCGAGCCCTTTGCCGCTGCCCCGGAGGACGCCCTGGCCACCGTCAACACCGTCGTCGTCCCCGCAGGGGTGGACTGGGCGGCTCTGTGCGCGCACGCCCTGCAAGAATACCACCTGGAGATCGCGGGAGGGCTGGGGCCGACGGCGGGGAAGGTCTGGCGCGTCGGGGTCATGGGCAGGAACGCCTGCCCCGAGTGCGTGGACTTGGTGATTTCTGCCTTCAGGAGCGGGCTGGCCGCGCAGGGGTGGAGCAAATAGGATACAAGGTAGGACAGAGAGTAGAGATGAAAGGGTGCGACTTCTTTACCTTCTAGAGAGAGGGGAAGGAAATCGTACGTGTAAGTTTTCTTTCGTCGGAGAAAAAAAAAAGATTAGGACAAAGGTTGATACAGATCCGGGGTTGACGTTTGAGGGTTGTTTTTTTCACGCGCGTCACAAAAAACCTCGTCCTTTTCTTTTCAGTTTTTGATTCGATCTTCCGTTCTACCTCTGAATCCCTCATCTCTCTTCCCAGACGCACTTGGTAAATGATGCGGAGACACCAGCGAATCATTGAAGAAGGAGAGAACGGCTCGTCTCGAAAACGCGAGAGGAAAGTGTTTTCCCTCCCCCCCCCTTTTTCACGCCGCCGCCCTGGCACTTCCGATCCGTTCCTGTCCAACGTACAACAAAACTTGAAGCTCAATAGTGCACATTATCGCTCCTCGCCGCGTACTCTCGCCACACCACCAGCGCCTCCTCCCGCAGAAGCGGCCGTGCGATCTCGAGAAGAGGAGATGGAGGAGGACTTTTTGTCGCCGCGTCCTTCTTCTCCTCCATCTCCCTCTTCTCCTCGACCCGCCTCGCGATCTCCGCGGCAAAGTCAACGTCGTCAAACTTCCCGTGCTCCATCACGTCCTCGTGCCTCGCCGCGAAGAAGACGAACGAGCACCTCGCCCAGAGGCATGCCGCGTGGCACATAGGGCACGGCTCCGCTGATGTGTACATCACGGTGGTTCCTTTCGGCAAGTGCGGCGAGCCGAGCTTGGCGCAGGCGTCTCGCAGGCAGACGATTTCGCCGTGCGCGGTCGGGTCTTTCGTTTCCAGGACCCGGTTCTGGCCCTCACCCAGCACTCTTTTGGTCACGGAGTCGACGACGACGGCGCCGAAGCACCCTCCCGTCCGCTGGTCGAGGCCCGCGGCCCTGGAGAGGGCGATGGCGCGGCGCATGAAGGCGGCGTGGTCTTCCGGCGTGAGGGCGTTGATCGCCCGAGGGAGAGTGAGAGTTCCGTCCATCTTTTCTCTCTCTCGAAATTCCTAAATTTCGATCCCTCTCTTCTTTTCTTTGCGTGCTTTCGAGCCCAAGCGAGGACTTTGACGCTCTTGTGATGCACTTCTTGAGAGCTCAACAAGAGTAAAAGGGAATCCAGAGGGGTGGACTCAGCGCAAGATCGAAAAGAGGAAGAGAGCAAATCAATCGATCTGTGAAAACAGCGTTTTGAGTTTTCTCTTTTCCTTTCTTTCTTTCACTAGACTCTCTCTCGCTCGCTATCGCCTCTCCCCCCTCTCTCGTCTCTCTCTCTCTCTCTCTCTCGCTAGCTCCCACTTGACTACCCACCGTTGGCATCGGCCAGATCAGAGGCAGCAGCATTCGCAGCAGCAGCCTCATTCCCGTTCCCATTTCTGCCACTATCACTCTTGTTCAGCTCCTTCAAGCTCCTCCTCCTCTTGGACGCCGCGGCCTCGGCGGCCATCACCTCGGCAAACTCCTTCGCGTCGACCGTGCCGATGCCGTTGATGGGAGGGCAGGGGGGCTCTCCTCTGGCGCGCACGACAGAGCCAGCGCACCAGCAGCCCAGCGCCAAGACCGCGGGAAGGCGCAGAATCTCAGGCAAGCTCTCGACCCTTCGGACGAAAAACCGCGCCGAGCAGAAGCACGTCGTCAGAAACGCGCAGACGGTCGCGCCCGTCACAAGGACCTGCGCCCTCAGCATCCACCCGGGGTACTGCCTGTTGTCGAGCTTGAGCTCCGGCATCGCAGAGGCAGACTTGAGCGCAGCGGCCTCCTCCCTCGCGACCCTGTTCCAGGTGGCGACCCACTCGTCGACGACCCTGGCGAAAAAGCTCTCGAAGTCGGCGTGGTCGGCGGGCCGGATCGGGACGGAGTACGCGACGACGACGCGCCGGCCCCAGCGAGCGGAGGTGGCCTTTTCGGAAATCACTCCCTCCTTACCGCTGCTGGCGACCACCTGCACCGCGATCTTGCGGGACCAGGCGAACTGGAGCATGCCCTTCTTCAGAGGCAGCGGCTTCGCCTTGGTCGAGCGGTGGCCCTCCGGGTAGACGATCAGGCCGTCGACGGGGCTGGCCTTGATCCGCGACTCGATCATCGCGTTGAACGCGTTGAAGTCTTTGACATTGTCCCTTCTGAACAGGATGACAGACCGGATCACGCAAACGGCCAGCATGAACGCGGGGAAGGCCACGGCGACCGCCGCGCGAGAGAGCATCTGCGCGCGGCCGTCGGTGGCGACGACATCGAGGAAGAAGTCGGCCCACGAGCGGTGGTTGGCGAGGTAGAGGCAGGCCTCGTCCTTCAGTAATGTGGGCCCGGGGAGGACGAACATGCGGACCGAGAATAGCTTTTGGAGGGTGACGGCCCTGGGGAGTTGTTGGAGTTTTTTTTTTTTTGGGGGGGGGAGGGGGGGGAGAACAAGGAGAAGAGAGAGGGTCGAGACAAAAGGGGTGAGGAGGGGGTCGCAACCAAGGTCGATCGCTCCTTGCTGCTCTTTCTTCTTCTTTCTTCGCTCTCTCTCGTTCTGGCTGTTTCT
>Ga0315284_10008345_pt1 | contig 14790 bp, 9 predicted proteins | sample YL17G09_16_MG_FD_203696 | JGI IMG/M metagenome (GOLD analysis project Ga0315284, IMG submission 203696) | Sediment microbial communities from Yellowstone Lake, YNP, Wyoming, USA - YL17G09_16 | ecosystem: Environmental > Aquatic > Freshwater > Lake > Sediment | place: USA: Wyoming | collected... | reverse complement strand
CTGTTTTTATTCGTCCTTTACGTTTGGGGTGGTTTTGGGGTCTTTTGGGGGTGGGTTTGGGGTCGTTTGGGGGTCGTTTGGGGGTCGGTTTAGGGTCGGTTTTTACAGTCCTCAAAAACACCACCTCCTGTCCACAACAGCACTTACGTTCCCACAGACTCTGAATTTCACGCAAACCTCATTTTCACCTCCATCGCCTCCCCCTCATTCACAACTACCGTCCCACGCAGCTTTAACGTCACCACCGCACCCTCCTGCTTGGCTTCCTCTTGGACCACCGGATACAGTTGCCTCCACAGTTCGTCTTCCATGACTGGCCTCCTTGCCTGAACATCAAGGACAGTGTGGAGGCGAACTGCTTTCTACGCCAAGGCTTAATCCGAAGACTGATAATCTTGCGGTACGCCGGGACAGGGGGAAGGGGGAGAAAGCGGGGTCACTTCACGGGTTCGATCTTGATGGTGTGCTTGACGGGGATGACGGTGGCGGCGGAGGCGGCGGCGAGGGCGGCGTCCTTCCTCTGGACGGCGGCGGCAATGCGGTCGATGGCGTCGGCTTCCTCGGGAACGGCGTTGCGATACGTCGGCAGATCGTGCATGAGCTGCTTGTGAAGCTGGGTTTCGTAGTTTTGCTGGGCGCGGATGGCCTGCTCGACCTTCCTGAAGGGATCGCAGAAGGGGTTGTCGAGGAACTCGGCGGCGAGATTGACGCCCTTGGCGAGGTCGGCGGCGGGGAATTCCCTGGTCGACTGGCCCCAGGTGATCTTCACGCGGTCGGCGCCGGGGTTTTTGACGATGAGGGTGAGGCGATTGAGGTCGTCGTTGAAGGGGAAGAACTCGATGATGCCGGCGGTGGAGGAGGGGGAAGAGGGGTTGCCGAAGAAACAGAAGGGGTAGCGAGAGGATTCGAGTTCGATGGTGGGGGCTTGGGAGGAGAGGACCTTGTGGCCATCGGAGGCGGAGGCGGTGTTGGCGGCGAGGTCGACGGTGATGGAGCCGATGTTGCCGTCGCAGCCCATGGCTTTGAGGAAGGCGTAGGCCATGATGAGCTGGCCGTTTTTATCGGGGTGGACGCCGTCGCCGCCGGCGACGTGGTATTTGGGGCCGTATTTGGCTTTGGCCTTGGTCATGGCGGCCATCATGGCGTCGAAGACGTTAGCGAAGGCGACGGCTTCCTGCCGGGCGGTTTCCTGGGCGATATCGCGGAAGGCGGCGAGGGTTTTGTTGTACATGGCGGCCTGTTCGGGGTTGTTGCGGTAGGCATCGGCGTCGACGACGCCGGGTGAGCCGATGATGATGAGGCGAGTGCCTGCGCCTTTGAAGAGCTGGACGATGCCGCGTTGGGCGTTTTTGTAGCGTTTGGCCTTGGCGTCATCGATGGGGGAGTAGCCGCCGTCGTTCATGCCGTAGCAGGTGGTGGCGACGGAGGGTTTGAGCCAGAGGACGTCGTTGGCCATTCGGCCGAGGAAGCCTGGGGCGGTTTCGCCGCTCCAGCCGAACTGGGTGGTGCGGAGGTTGGGCGCGGGCTGGCACATGAGGAGGTAATCCTGGATGAAGACGGAGTATTCTTTTTGTTCGGTGATGGAGTCGCCGGCGATGGCGACGGTGTCGTTGGGTTTGAGGAAGGATTCGGCGGCAATCGCCGGGAGGACGGTGAAGACGATGAGAAGCAGGGCGGCGAAGATGCGACGTTTCATGAGACTCTCCAAGTGTGGTTTGACGTTGGCCATGAAAGAAGGGGCATTGTGGATCGGGGAGGGTCGGTTGGCAAGACTCGGGGGATGATCGGGGGGGCTAAGCGGGGGCGGTGGTCTTCGGTGCGGGGGGAGTGGAGATCATGCTCATGGCGAGGGCGGCGGCTTTCATGGATGCGCCGGGTTTGTCGAGGCGTGCGATCATTTGGGCGAGCCTGGCCTGCTGGAGGGCGAGTTTGTGGGGGTGGCGGAGGAAGTCGATGACGTGGTCGGCGACGGGGCGTGTGGAGCCGAACCAGGGGATGTATTCGGGGACGATGTGTTCGCGTTGTTCAGCGAGGAGGTTGACGAGGGTGTAGGTTCGGGTTTTGAGGAGCCAGCGGCCGACGAGGTTCCAGAGGGTGCGGCTGAAGCGGTAGACGGCGACCATGGGGATGCCGTAGCCGGCGACGTGGAGGGTAGCGGTGCCGGAGACGGTGACGCAGAGGTCGCATTGGGGGACCATGCGGTCGAAGAGGCCGAGGCCGAATTCGAGGCGGTCGATGGCGTGGGACATTTTCTGGACGAGGGGATGAGTGGCGGGAGTGGTGGGGACGAGGAAGCTGACGTCCGGGAAGGCGGAGCGGACGTGTGAGGCGACGTGGAGGAGGTGGGGGTAGTTGGCGAGGGCTTCGGAGCGTCGGGAGCCGGGGAGGAGGCCGATGACGGGAGGGCGGTCGGGGAAGCGGGGTCCGGGCGCCGGGCCGCGTTGAGGCGGGAGCTGGTCGAAGAGGGGGTGGCCGACGAAGGTGGCGTTGACGCCATGACGGCGGAAGTAATCTTCTTCGAAGGGGAGGATGCAGGCGACGTGGTCGACCCAGTTGCGGAGTTTGCGCATGCGGCCTTCTCGCCAGGCCCAGAGCTGGGGCGCGATGTAATAGAGGACGGGGATGCCGCGTTCGTGGGCGATCTTGGCGAAGTGGAAGTTCATGGCGGGGGAATCGACGCAGATGAGGAGGTCGGGCCTGTTTTGGGCGAAGTATCGTTTGGTCCAACGGAAGAGCCGCCACATTTCGCCGGCGCGGGCGACGGCCTTGAGGATCATGGCAGCGCCGCGGGTGGTTTCCTGGTGGATGAGTGCGCCGGCGGCGGCCATTTCCTGGCCGCCGTGGCCCTCGATGAGGAGGGCGGGGTCGAGTTGGCGCAGGCTGTGGATGAGCTGCGAGGCGTGTTGATCGCCGCTGAACTCGGCAGCCGTGATGAACACTCTCCTGGGCATTGGCGGGCAGTGCACCGACCGGAGCGGGAGCTGTCAAGCACCCGCCGGTGGCGAATTGTATCACGGCGGAGGGGTTTATGATTTTCGATTCTTGATTTCCGATTCGGGGTTTGAGGAAGGTGGGGGGATGTTGGGGGAGGCGGGATTGGCGGGCCAGTCGGCGGCGTCGCGGAGGGACTCGATTTCGTGGAGGGTGTGATGTCTGCCGCGGTTCATGCCGGGACATCTTGCGCAGGCGCGGTCCCAGTTGCTGTTGGAGAGGAGGTTGCCGTGCCAGAAGGGCCAGGTGCGGCACTGGAGGGGTCGTACGGAGTAGATGGTGCATGAGCGGCAGGCGTGGGCGACCTGGTGGGAGGGGGCCTTGGGGGCGGGGGGCTGGTCGACGAGGAAGACGCAGTCATAGCCGCCGCGGGCGTTGGGGTTTTCGCTGAGGCTGTAGTGGTCGCCGACGCGGCGGCAGTAGTTTTCGATGACCTGGTGATCGGAGAGTGCAAGGTGCTGGGCGAGGCGATGGATCTCCTGTGGGGTGATCCAGACGTATCCTGGGGCGCCGCTGCAGCAGTTGCCGCTTTGGAGGCAGGTGAAGCGGAGGCCCTGGGCGTACCAAGGGAGAGGGGGCTTTTGCGGTGGGGAGTTGGACTTAGTCACGCGGGGGCATCATGCGCGGCGTGGGGGGAAAATCAACTGTTTGTCCGCACGGATGGTTGCCGGGCGCGGGAAGGTATTCTTACCCGAAGCGGGAGGAATGCAACGGGTTCTGGGCCTTCTTCAGGACTCAAGGCGTTTTTTCGGCTCTTTGGTGTAGTCGCCTATGTCAACGGGCATACGTTGCGGAGGTAAGCGAACGACTTTCAATCCCAGGCGTTTTCGCTGGCGATGGAGATAGGCAACCAGCTTATCCAGACTGTAGCCGCACTCTTTGAACAACTGCTCCCGCACGGCTCGCACTTCAGCAACGATCGGATCTTCAGTCATGGCGTCATCTCCAGTTCCATTGGCGTACAGATCACTGGACAACGATAGCCGTTGGTTCGGCAGCAGGCTTCAATCTTCGGTCGCATCACGGCGTTGTTGATGTGCGTGCAATTCCAGGTTACGAGGTAGTCCATTCCATTGACCGCTGAGGTGGCAACGTGCAACGCATCATATCACGTTCAAAGCACGGGGGCGACATCTCGGCCACCCCGGTGCGGTTCTTAGTTTGCGACTGCAAGCAAGCGGCCGGTCCTTTTCGGGACCGGCGGGGTTGCGGTGGTCGGACTCTTTGCGGGTCCAGGCCTGGTGGTCGTCGTGATCGGGGATGAACTGGTGGGAGGCGGCGGAGCCGAGGAATTCGGCGGGGATGGGGAGGGGGCCGATCAGGCAATTCGGGCGGAGAGAGGGCGAGCGGTGGGCGAGTACGCCCACCCTACCTGGCTTTTTTTGGATGACCCTTTTTTTGGATGGGCGAGGATGTGGGGGTGGGTCATGGGCATGGGGGTGTTTTAGGGGGAGAAGGGGGAAGGATCAACTTGTGGGGGTGGAGGCATGCCGGGTGGGGTGTGCCTCTTGCGCGGGACCCTCACCGCAATCCATTTCCGGAGTACCGGGGAAGGGAGAGGAAGGGGTTGACTTATGGGCGGCGGCGTCTGCGAAGGGTGGAGAGGACCCCAATGGCCAATATGGGCATGGCGACGGGCTCGGGAACGGTGACGGTTAGAACGGCCCAGGAGTCGTCGGTGAAGCGTGCGCTGAGGATGAGTTGGCGGCCGGTGTCAGCGAGGCGCCAGTGCCCGATGCCGCGGAGAGTGCGGAGGTCGCCGGCGCCGAAGTCGATGATATCGCCTTGGCGGATCGCGAGAAGGAGTCGTCCGGCGGCGTCCTCCATCCAGACGGCGCGATCGGTGGCGGGATCGAGGCCGGGGCCGCGTAGGCTGGCCTGGAAGGCTGTTTCGCCGAGGGGATTGACCTCGATCTGGGAGATGTGGGCGATGCTGACACCCTCGGGCAGTCCGGGGGCGGGATCGCCTTCTCGCAGGAGGAGATGTGGGGAATCGGGCGGTCCGGCGAACAGGGCGTAGGAGGAGGGGGAGGCTGTTTCGTCAGGACGGACATAGGCCATAAACGCGAGGTGGTTGCCGCGGAAGCGTGGGATGGGGTAATCGCCTTCGAGGCCAGTCTCGAAGCTTCCCAGGAGCATTCCTGGTCCTGCGGGGGAGAAGGGAGCGCCTTGTCGGGCGACGAGTTGGAGGTCACCTGGTCGGCCGACCCAGAGGCTCGTGGATTTGGAGCCGTCGTTTTTCTGGAGGGCACTGTAGAAGGCAACGCGGTCGGAATCGCCCAAGGCCAATTGGCTGAAGCCGGTGAAGGTAGTGAAGGGTTCGGTGCCCGGGGCGGGCATGGCATTGCGGGCGAGGAGGTTGACGCTGCCAGGGCGTCCGACCCAGATACCCCATCCACCGTCGGAGAGGCGAACGGCACTGAAGGCGACTTGGCCGTTTTCCGCAAGCTCGGCATGGCGGACGATGGAGGGGAAGGAGGTGACGAGGTTACCCAAGACGGTGTAGGTGGCGCTGGTGCCGGGGGCCTGCATGCCGGTGGCGGCCAGGAGCTGGGGGGAGCCGAGGGGCCCGGTGAGGATTTCCTCTTTGGAGCCGAAGTTAGCTTGGAGGAGGACCTGGCCGGCGGCGTTGAGAGTGGCGACGGCATCCAGAACGGGCTGTTCCCAGGGATGGGAGCCTTCACGGACGATGAGCTGGGATGGGCCTGGGAGGCCGGTCCAGTAGCTGAGGTCGTTGGATTCATCGACACCGTTGCCGCTGAGCCAAGCGCGGAAGACAGCGCGGCCGGAGGTGTTGATCTGGGGGCTACCGAGGTATTCGAACTTGGGCGAAGAGCTTCCGAGGGGGGTGAGGGAGCCGTTGCGGGCGATGAGTCTGAGTTGGCCCGGCTGGCCTGCAAACAGTGCGTAGTCGTTTGAGGCGCCGACGCCGGGGCCGGCGAGGGATGCTGGGAAGATGACGTTTCCCGCGGGGTCGAGGTAGCAGTCTAGGAAATCCGGAGGTGCGAAGCGGACACCGACGGGAGTGCCGGGCGCGACGTTGCCGCTCGTGGCGATGAGAGTGTAGCGCAACTGGGCATGCGCTGCAGTTTGGGTGAGGAGCAAGAGAGAGGGCGTCAGAGCAGCAAGAATGGTCGTGACGGTTTTCATGTTTTCTCCCGCCGGTATGGGTCTGCAGCGTCGGGGAAGGGCCGGCGGCCGCGCGACCAGCTCAGATCAAAGGCCACTGAGGTCCGGGAATCCCGGGCGTCTTCCGGAACCAGCCACATGTTTAGATTACCACGAGGCAGGCTGCACGTCAAGAAGCAAACACGGCGATATTGCTCTATGAATGTGGTGATACAATCGGGGAAGGCGGCAGGTGATGATATATATGATAGCAAATACATCCATAAACCGGAGGGACCGCCGGGTTGGGGGTGGCGGCAGAGGAAAGGGAGGGGGTAGTGAGTGGGGTGGTGGGACGCTCACCCTGACGCTCCCGGCGCAAGGGGGAGAGGGGGTTAATCTTTGGCGCCGTCAGAGGTCCAGAGGATTAGGTTTTTGAGGAATTTCTGAGAGTAGTCGGGTTGGTAGCCGGAGATGCACCAGGTGTTGGTGCCGAGTAAACCTGTGGTGAGGTCGAGGGGGGTGGAGATCACTTTGCCTTTGCCGATGGAGAGGGTTAGGAATTGGGGGGGGAGTTTGGCGTAGGGGCGGAGTTGGGGGCGGGTGAGGTCGTCCATGGCGGGGAGGGCGGGGGTGAAGAGACGGTGTTTGAAGTCCATCAGGGTGGGTTTTTGAGTGGGGGCGAGTTTCTGGAGGAGGGCGGCGACGCTTGGGGCGAAGCGTTCGGAGCCGCCGCAGGAGTCGATGAGGAGGACGCCGCCGGCTTCGACATACTGGCGGAGGGCCTGGGTTTCGGGGTCGGTGGCGGTGTAGGGGACATTGCCGGTGAGGTGGGCGATGGGGCTGGCGGTGGGCTTGAGGTCCTTGAGTTCGGAGGTGAAGAGGTCGAGGCCGATGTCGGATTGTTGCTGGAGATACCTGGAGAAGCGTTCCCAGGCATGGGGTTCGGGATTCCAGGCGGCGGGGTATTTGAGGCGTGTGAGCCGGAGCCTGGTGGCGGGGCGAGTGAGGACGGGGGGGATGTAGGGGGAGCTGAGGCGGTTGCGGAGGTCGCCCTTGCCGGCGGCGTAGACGAAGAGGTTGACGGCCAGGTCCCAGGGTTCGCGTTTGGTGCCGTTGCGGACCTGCCAGGCGGTGGAGAAGTCGGTGGGGGAGTGGACGAGGAGGAGACGTGAGCCGTTGCTGACGGCGCGGAGGGGGGGCTTGGCGGCGAGCTTATAAAGCAACGAGTAGACATCATGATTAGACGGGAGATTGGTCATCGGGAAGTCGGGGAAGAGCTTTTTGGCCAGATCGGCGGCGAAGGCGTTGAAGGCGGGGCTGGCGGCGTCGGCGTGGGTAAAGATAAGCCCGCCGGCCTCGGCGAAGCTGCGGAGCTTCTGATAGTGCTCGTCGGTGAGCTTGGGGGCCTGATGGCTGGCGATGTAGAGGATGGGGGAGTCCATCCAGTCGAACCAGTCGCTGGCGAGGGTGACGACCTGCCAGTTGAGGGGCCGTTCGAGTTCGCGGCCGGCGAAGGTTGAGAGGTTGGCGATATCGCGGGCGCGGTTGTTCCAGTAGCCATCGAAGCGGAGCTTGTTGATCATGACGGGGTGGCGGCCGCGGGCGAGGAAGAGGAGCACGAAGGCGGTATCGACGAGGGCATCGGCCTGGGCGTCCTCGGGCTGTTCGGCGACGGTCAGCTCGCGGCACCACGATCCATCGGGGCGTTGAAGGAGAAGGGCCTTGGCGGCAAGCTCGCGATACCAGTCGTGGGCGCCGAAGTATTTGAATCCGCTGGCGAGGCCGACGCGTTCGAGGCTGAAGAGGTTGTATCCGAGGTACTGGATGCCGCCGGCCATGACGTCAACGCAGTTGTCGGCTTTTTCGAGCCAGGCGAGTCCTCTGGCGAGCGACTGGCTGAAGGGTTCGCGTCCGACGTCGGCACCGAGGGCGGGCGCATCGAGGTAATCGTGGGTGACGAAGAGGGAGGCGATGCCCGCGACGGTCATGGCGTAAGTGGGCCTGGAGAGGGGGCTGCCGTCGTATTTCCATTGGCCGGTGGGCAACTGGCAGTTGATCCAGTGTTTTTCGGAGCCCATCCAGTAGTCGATGGGGACTTCGACGCCGGCCTCGGCGCCGGCCCAGACGCCGAGGAGGCCATACTGGGTATTGGAGTTGTCCCAGATGGCATCGGGGGCTTCCTGGTAGAGGCGGTTGCGATAGGCGTCGGCGAGGCGGTAAGTACCGGGGCGGTAGAGGCCAGGGGCGACGGGGCGCGGCTGCGGTTGCGTCTTGCCGGGTGTTGGGGGAGGCGTGGGGACGCGCCACTCGCCGTTGTGGAGGGGGATGTCTCTGGCGGCCTGCTGGGGGTCGAAGTAGTAGAGAGTTTTGCGATTGCGATCGGGAGCGACGAATCGGCCAAGCTTGTCATCCTTGTAGATGCGGCCGAGACGGTCGTTGTAGGTGTATGCTCCGTCGGTGGCGGCGAGGACGAGCCATTCGACATCGTCCTGGAGGGTCTGGCGGTCCTCCGGGCGGCGGTAGACCGAGAGAGCCAGAGCGCGGAGGCTGCGAGCGTAGGTTACGGGGCCTCTGACGTTGAGGCTATCAACGGCATAGGTGTGCTCCTTCAATCTGGCAAGGAGGTTTCTGATGAAGGGGCCTTTGACATCGAGGCGATCATCGCGGACGGCCTGGCCTGCCTGGAGGAGTGCATAGACACAGAGGGCGTTGAGGCCTTCGAGGTAGGCGTCATTGGGCTTGCCCTGGAGGGCGATCTGGTCGGCTTCGAAGTGTTTGATGATGAAATCAGCGCCGCGTTGGATGGCTTGGCCGATCTGGGTGTCGGCGAGATCGGGGGCGAGAGAGGGGGTGGGTGGGACGTTGGCGGGGGGATTTGCGGCAGGAGGGTCGGCGGCTGCGAGGGGGGGCCGTGTGGGAGGGGGAGGGGTCGCGGCGAGGGCTTGCGTGGCGGCCGCCAGCAGCGAGCCGGGGCGGGTCGAGGAGAGGTAGCGACGGGTCGTGGGCGTTGGTGTGGAGGTGTTGTTGTCCAGCGCGCGGTACTGGGCCTGGGGTGTGGGCTTGGTGGGCGGGGGCAGGGCGGCGGTCATGAGGGTTGCGTAGATGCGGTCCTGATCCTGTTTAGCGCGTTCGGTGAGGTCCCAGAGCCTGGGGTCGGCGGGTGAGCGTCCGCCGACGAGGCGTTCGATCTGGCGATAGAGGGCGTGGGCCTGGGGGAGGTTGCCACTGATGGCAAGGTTTTCGGCCTCACCTTTCAGTGCAAGCAAGTTATCATAATTTTCCAGCCAATAGCGATCGTCGGCGCGTTTGCGGGACTGCTGGATGAGGACGGGGATGAGGACGGCGAGGGCGATGGCGACGAGAGCCATGGCAGCGGCGACGAGCCAGCGGGTTGGGCGCGTGGCGGCGGATGCGGGAGGCCGGGCATCGCGCGTGTTTTCGGGCACAACTGCGCCACAGCGTGAGCATTTGAGCGGCGGTGACATGATGTTCACTCCCTGGTGGTGTTTGGCGGGCAGGCAACGGCCGCCGGGCCGCTATGATACCCTGTAGGGGGGCCAAGTGTGGGAAAAACTCAGGGGTGTGGGGCGGCGTTTTCGGGGGCGTGCGGGGGGCGTCACCGGGTTTTGGCGCCGTCGGCGGCCCAGAGGAGGACGTTTTTGACGAAGCTCAGGGCGTAGGAGGGTTGGTAACCGAGGACATCCCAGGTGTTGGTACCGAGGAGGGCGGTGGTGAGATCGAGGGAGCTGAAGATGACGCAGCCCTTGCCGGCTGTAAGGATGTCGATCCGGGGCGATTGGCGGTTGGCAGAAGGGCGGAGGCGTGGCGTCGGCAGGGCATCCATGCCTGCGGCGGTGCCTGCGAGGAGGGGGTGGCCGGGGGCGATGGCGGCAAGCTGGCTCGTCGGGAAGGCGCGCTGCAGCAGAGCAGCGGCGCTCTGGCTGAACTGGGGCGCACCTCCGCAGGCATCGATCAGGAGCACGCCGCCATCTTCGACATAGGAGCGTAAAGCGGCGACCTGGCTTTCGGAGAGCGTGCATGTGGCGGCGCCGGTCATGTGGGCGACGGTCCAGGCGCCGGGGCGGAGCCACTCGGGGCTGACGGGGGAGACATCGAGGCGATAGCCGGTCTGGTATTCGAGCCAGCGAGCAAACCGGACGAAGGCGTAGGGTTCGGGGTCCCATAGCCCGGCATATGGGACGCGTGCGAGGCGGATGCGGTAGGCGGGGTCACGTTGGAGTGGGGGTAGGTAGAGGCGGCTCAAGCGGTTGCGGAGATCGGTTTTCCCGGCGGCATAGATGAAGAGATTGACGCCAAGCTCGAAGCTGTCGCGTTTGGCGTTTTCAGCGCGGAGTTGCCAGTGCTGGGCGAGATCGCGAGGTGAGTGGACCATGAGCATGCGTGAGCCATTGGAGAGGCATCGCAGGGGAGGGGGCGAGTCCATCCGGAAATTGAGCGTGTAGATGGCATGTTCGGGGGTGAGGTCCTGCCAGGCGTAAGCGGGGAAGAGCTTATGGCCGAGCTCGGTGATGAAGGCAGTGAAGCTCTCGCTGTCGCCGTCGGCCTGGCTGAAGATGAGTCCGCCGGCCTCGGCGAACTGTCGGAGCTTGGCGCAATGCTCATCGGAGAACTTGGGTCTTTCGTGGCTGGCGAGGTAGAGGATGGGGCAGTCCATCCAGTCGGTCCAGTCATGGTCGATGTCGACGATCTGCCAGTTGAGTGGGCGTTCGAGTTGGCGTGAGGCGAACCTGGCGAGGTTAGCGACGTCCCTTGGGCGATTGGCCCAGGCGCCGTCGAAGGCCAGCTTGTTCATGAGGATAGGTGGGCGTCCGCGGGCGAGGAAGAGGAGGGCAAAGGCCATGTCGATGATGTCATCGGTTCTGGCGTCGGCGCGGCCGGTGGCGAGCATGGTGCGGAGGTCCTTGAGATCGGTTGCCCAGGCTGCGGAAGGCTGGGGAGAGACAAGGGCGTCGGCGAGTTGAGCATACCAATCGTGCTGGCCGAAGTACTTGAAGCCGGAGGCGAGGCCGACGCGTTCGAGGCCGTAGAGAGTATATCCCGGGTACTGAGTGCCGACGCGGAGGCAGTTATCGGCTTTAGCGAGCCAGGCGAGGCCTGCGGCGAGGGGCTTGGAGAAGGGCGCGCGTCCGACGGCCTTGCCGTACTGGGGGGCTTCGAGGTAATCGTGGGTGACGAAGAGTGAGGTGAGGCCCGCGGCGGTCATGGAGAGGGAGCCATCGTCGGTACTGCCTGGGGTGTAGCCCCACTGGCCGGTGGGGAGCTGGCAGGTTTCCCAGTGCTTCTGGACCTTGGTCCAGTAGCTGGGGAGGACCTCGAGGCCGACCTCGGCGGCGGACCAGGCGCCGAGCAGGCCATACTGGGAATTGGAGTTGTCGGGGCCGGCGGCTCCGGCGCCGTAGGTGTAGCCGCCGTTCTTGGCGGCGGGGATGAGCCAGGCGAGATCGGCCTTGAGGACGGGGCGATCTTCGGGGCGGTTGGCGCTAGCCAGGGCGGTGGCGCGAATGCCTCTGGCGTAGGTTTCGCACTGTCCGGCCATGGGCAGTTGCTTCATTTTGGCGAGCATATCTCGCATCCTGGAGCCGCGGACGTCGAGGCGTTCGTCGACGATGGACTGGCCGCACTGCAGCAAGGCATATACACAGAGGCAGTTCATGCCGGCGTAGCGTTCATCGCGGCGGTCGCCCTTGAGCTGCCCGTCGGCAAACTGGGAGAGCATAAAATCGACACCTTTGCGGATGGCGAGTCCGATAAGCTCGTCGATGGCGAGGCTGTTTTCGAGGTTCAGCGGGCGGGGGGGAGGGCGTCCGACGACCTTGGGGATGAGAAGAGGTCGTGTTGTTGTCTGCCTGGTCGCGGGGTTTGGCCCGGCGTTGGGAGGGGGATCCTTGGTCTGAGCGGTGGGGGAGCGGTCGGCATCGCCGAGGTTGTCCGGTGGGGTGGTCGCGCTGGTCTGGGCGGTGGGGCGGGAGGCGTCTGGTCTGTTGGCGGAGGTCAGCAGGACGATGACGGCGCCGGCGGTGATGATCAACACGATGACGGCGGCGGCGACGCCCCAGATGGCGGGCCACTGCTTGGGCGGCAAAGGGGGCTGGGCATGCCACATGGTGAGGGTGGTGGGAGGCGGGGCGGGGGATTGGGTCTGTGCGGTTGGGGGCAGTCCGAGTCCGGGCAGCAAGAGGGATGGGAACCGCTGCTGGTCGGCCCGCGGCGAGAGTTGAGGGGGCGGCGGCGGCTCAGCAAGTTTGCGTAGCTCTTCCAGAGGGGGGGCGAGAAAGGATGCCCCGCAGGCGCTGCACATGGTGCGCCGGCCGGCGTCCCCGGGGGCCAGCGCCAGCGTCTTGCCGCAGCTTTCGCATCTGAGGTTGAGGGGCATGTTCGCTTGTAGATACCAGACTGCCTGACTGCTCTCAAGGGAAAACTCTCTCGCGGCGGGTCGGGGGCAGGGCGGCCGCATTTGGGGGAACGTCGGAAGGCGTAAATGCGTTTGCCCTGGGGTCGGGGGGCGTGCTGAGACTGCCGGGACGTTGGGGGCGGACCGGCGGTTACGCGGCTGCGCACAGGAGTTAGACCCGCTTGACCATTTCGAAGTTGCACTGGCGGCGTTCGATGCGCCCGGAGGCGTCCTGCTTGAAGGCGCCGGCGGGTCTGTACGACAGCAGGATGTGGTCGCCGGCGAGCGATGAATCGTGGAATCCGTTGGAGGCCAGGTCGGCGCGGTGCTCTTCGATGAGCTGATCGAGGATGCCGGGAGCGAGGAGGTCCTTGACGGAGGCCTGAAGGGCATCGATGGGGGTCCAATAGCCGGAGTCGGTCGGCGCCTCGTCATCCTCCAGGCCCCGCCAGTAGCCCCAGATGGTGACGAAATCGCGGTCGAGGGGGAGGATGGGGGTCTCGTCGGGAGCGACGAGATCGGCATGTCGCTCGAAACGGCGGCGGTCGAGTATGTATCCCCTCGACTCGCTCTGCTGGCCGGTGACGTAGATGGCTCGCGGGTAGGTCGTTCGCAGGCTCATGCGGCACATGTCCATGGCCAGCGAGAATTCTTCGAAGGGGCTGTTGTAGCCCTGGAGGAGGAGGCTCTTGTAAGCGGGTTCGCTGAGCGAGCCTGGGGGGAGTTCGCCGACGCGGGAGATTTTCCAGACGAGGTGGATGCGGTCCTTGGTGCAGGAGTAGTAGGTGGGATTGGACTGGGAGAGCTTGACGGGCCTGGTTCGCCAGCGTTCGGGGAGGAAGTAGTTGAACAGTTCGGGGTTGCTGCCGACGACCCAGAGAGCTCCGCCGGTGCTTTCGACGCGGCCGTAGACGTAGTCGACGCCGAAGACGGAGACGGGCTTGAGGTGGGGGGGGAACTTGGAGAGGGCCGGGGCTTTGAATCGGTCGCGCTGCATATTGAGATACGCGCTTCTGCCGGAAGCCTTGACGGCGTTTTCGTGTTCGGGAGTGCGAGCGAGGAGTTCGTAATCGACGAGGGCATAGACGACGCGGCCGTCCTTGCGGCGGCGGATACCGCCCTCTCCCGGGCGGACGATGAAGTGGCTGGGCTTGTGATCGGCGACGATGAAGCCCTTGAGATGGAGTTCGTCGTGGACGAGCTTGGTGAGCTGGGCAAGCCGGGTTTTCTGCCGCTCGGCGTCGTAGAAGGAATGCTTGTAGGCCTCGACGGCGTTGCTTCCCTTGATCCACCCGAACAGCAAGATATATGAGCGCAGGATGTCGATCTCGACTCCGGGATGCCGGGCGATCTGGCGGACGATCTTTTCCTTGGACCTTCCTGTCTGCCAGAGCTGGAGTTTTTCCGGGGGGACGTAGATGGCCAGGGGTTTCTGCGTGAGAATCCTGATGTTCTTGGGTCCGTAATCGCCGCGGCGCATCTCCTCGACGAGGGAGAACTCCTCGAAGGGGGTGTTGAATTCGGCGTTGACGGCGCGATCGAGGGTGAAGGTGTCGAGGGGGATGTCTTGGCCGACGCGGGACCATTTGACGACGAGGTCGAGACTCTGGGGCTGATGCCCCGGCAGCGGGCGGGTCTGGATGCGGTAGACGGCGCTGGTTCCCTCGAGTCGCTGCCGGTGTGAGGTGAACCACTCCTCGACGTACCAGTTTTTGGGCATGAGCTGGTCGAGAAAAGGGAGGCCATGCTCGGTGATGTAGAGGTCACCTTCGCCTTCGGGGTTGAGGTGGATGTAGTTGGCGCCGAAGAGGCGGAGGAAGGTGGCTTCGGGGTGGAGGGACTGGAGGTCGATGGCCGTAAGGAGGCCGATGGCGGATGTCTTGGGACGTCGCACAGGAGCGGTGGAGAGGCTGGTGGTCATGCCAGAGTCGATTCTGGATAGAGCTTACAGCGATGGGGCTCCGTGATAAAGGGCGGCGGAGCCTGCATGGCTGTCCGGGGGGTGCGTGACACTTTCGGCGGGCGGGAAGAGCGGGGGCGGGGTACCATAGGTTGGGGTGGCTCCCTTTGAACTCATGGAGGAGTCCATGTCCGCACGGACGGATCGGCAAAAGGCCCGTGAACGGCTCGGCCAAGTCTTTCAATCCATCCTCGATAAGATGATTCCCCCCGACGATGCGGTGCCGCTGCCGGGGAAGAAGTTCGTCGAGTGGGAGGACCTGGCCGACGAAGTGGATCGCACCCTGGTTCCGGTGTTTCTCGAAGAGCGGGCGGCG
>Ga0315284_10008342_pt1 | contig 14792 bp, 11 predicted proteins | sample YL17G09_16_MG_FD_203696 | JGI IMG/M metagenome (GOLD analysis project Ga0315284, IMG submission 203696) | Sediment microbial communities from Yellowstone Lake, YNP, Wyoming, USA - YL17G09_16 | ecosystem: Environmental > Aquatic > Freshwater > Lake > Sediment | place: USA: Wyoming | collected... | reverse complement strand
AACAGCAGCAGCGTCAACAAGACGTAATACTGCGAGAATTTCTTCACGATTCAATGCTTCCTGAATATCTTCGGCATAGAGGTCGAGAATGTTCATATCACCATTCAAGAGTTCATCTAAGCAGATGAAATAATCAGGGGTAACGATTGTGGTGAAAGCTAAATCATTACGTGTTGCAGGGCTTACGGCTTCCTGTGTAACATTGCAGTTACCAGAAAGGATATAAACCTTCTTCACAGGGAGCGTAGGTGTGAAATAATACACATGCTCATGTGGTTCAGCAGAAGCGACGTTCATAATTGCAGCAATTACTTCAGGGATAGGAAGTTCAGGGTCATACGATTCATTCAAAACCGATGCCAACTGTTCTTCACGATTTGCGCTGAACGCAATCTGCTTCATTTGCTTCTGTGCAGCTTCAACAGCTTCTTTTGTTAACAATTTCTTTTCCATTTTGTAAATCCTCCTAGAGATTTGTACTACTATTTTTAAATTAAATTAATACTTGCGATTAGATTTCTTGCTTCGTAACATTTTACCTAATGCGCTTCCATCTTCTGAAGATGCGATTACCTTTTTATGGCCTGTTGATAAAACAGGTTTTTCTTCGGCAATGACTTCTTCTTTCTTAATACTCTCTTTAATACTAGCAATTTCGGCATCCTTGGTAGCAAGCTGCTCTTTTAATGTAGCAACTTCTTTTTGATATTCTGCCTTAATTTCTTCAACCTGGGCATAGGTGTACGTTACTTCTTGAGTTGTAACGGTACGCACTTGTTCTTGGTCATTAACACTACGAACTTCAGTAGTTTCAACTTTAATGACTTCAGAATTTTGGCTCATTGTGTCAGTAACTTTTTGGGAAGTTTCTGTAACAACGACAACATCTTCTGCCTTTACAGGTTCTTCGACCACTGGTTGAGCAACAACTTCTTCTACCTTTACAGGTTCTTCAATCTTTGCTTCAACAATAGGTTCTTCAACCTTAATAGCTTCTTCAACTTTTACTTCTTCGGCTGCTTTTTTATTCTTACAAACAGCACATTCATCATCTTCCATTGGCTCGTTACATTCTGGACAAAGCGTTTGAGCTTTTTCCACTTTAACTTCCTCTGGAACAACAACAGGTGCTTCTGCAACAATAGGTTCAGCAACCTGAACTTCTTCTATCTTCTTGACTTCATCTGCCATGAGTTTTAATACCTCCATTATTGATTTTTGGCTGTTTTGGTTATTGGCGAAAATTAAACTCTGTCTTTCCATAGTTAATTTGTCTGTAAGTTTACGAGTAGCTATTTCGAATACTCTCGCCTTCTTACATGCAGGTTTCACACCAAATAATAAACCTGCACCAGTAAAATAATAATCGTTCAATCTTTTAGTACCATCAGCTAATTTATCCTGACTTTCTACATCAGCAGAAAGTTCAAAGGACATTGTTAATTGATTCTTTTTAAATAACTCCTGTGCTTCTTCCCATTCTTCTTCGTAAATATCTTTAAAAAATATACAAGTAACTTCAATCTCCTTATCTTTATTAATTTTAGCATCAACAATATGTCCTAAGACATTATCGGTGCGAAGATGATTTCTGTTAATTTGCGTACCAATCAAAGTTGATACAGCAGCTTCAGTGGCTTTTGAGCCAAGTCTAACGCCGTTAGCATTTGGCTTCTCAATTTCAGCCAACACAGATGTAAAGATACCTAGAGCTGGATGGGGCATTTGAATACCCCGATTTCGTGCAATATCGTAAAGAGCTTCGGTATCGCTGGCGGTTATTTTTGCTGTTAATTGTATGTTTTCTCTATTCATATTTTAATCCCCTATTACTTTTTAACTGTTTTCTTTTTCTTTGGTACTTCGTTTGGTGATGGAGGACGAGTTAAAGGTGTATCACTTTTAGTATTACTATCCTGATTAAGAATAACTCTTGGGAAGAATAAATCTTCGTCACCGTTATCCTGTTCCTGTTGTCGGCGTTTCTTACTAATTTCAAAATCAAATCCTAATGGTAATCCTTCAAAAGCATCTTGAATAGCTAACTCACCAGTATTGGTATAATCTTTAATAAGCTTTCTCATATCGTTTGTTAAGAAGGCTTTAACAACACCAGGAACTACGCGAATATCTGAACCCATGTGTTTAGGATGTAAAGAAGCATTTTTTTCAATAATTAAATCGGTTACTTCTTCCATCAAAGCTTTAAAATCCATAACGGCATTAAGAATTTCTTCGACCAAAACCTTTGGATTTAAAATAGCTTCCTGTCTATCACTTGAAAAGCCCTGTAATTCGACTAATCCTAAACCACATAATAAATCGTTATTAATAGGTTTTACAACACTCTCGTTAAAGAGTTTTGTTAAATCTGGAATTAAATGCTCCATCTGTAAATCATATCGGCCTTTTAAAATCATATCACCTGCATCATGGCGATATTTTTGGCTTCTTTTTGCTTCTTTTAAACTATCTTTAACGGTGGTTAATTGTTTCTCAATATCACCCATTGCATTTTTCATTACTAAATTGGCATCCCCTGCTCTCATCATTAAGATATAAGGAATGAGTTCTTCAATTACATCTGCTTGCTTGCTAATGAGGGTCTTTTTAAGCATCGAATTATAAAGAACGCCTTTTTTAACAAGATAAGGAGTTGGGTAATCATCATACCAAGCACTGAACGGTTTGCGAATAAGAATTGTCTGATTCTTAGAATCTTTTAATTCGGTTTCAGAAGTTCCGATAAAATATTTTTTGCTATCCAATGTAGAATTCACATCATCATCTTCCACACGAATCTCACTACCGTCTAAAAACCACATTTTTCCAGGTAAAATTAAGTCGTCAATTTTTTCCCAAGAAATATTTAAGACGATGAACGAACTCTTATATCGTTCTCGTAAGTATTGTGAAGTCAACGCTTTAAGACCGCGAGGAATATCGGAATGAATACCAGCATTTAATTTATGAGTAGACCAATTCTGAAGGGTGGCTGTTAAATTTGAGTTATCAGTTACGAAACTCATTGGAACAGAACCAGTGGTAATCATAAATTCTAATACGGTAGCGACGATACCAGTATAATCGTTATCAAGTAATTTAACGATTTCTTTCATTCTTCCATAATAATCTAGGGGAACGTTGATTCTATTTCGTCCACTAAAAAGTCTGGAAATTATTTCTCGCCAAAACATATCACTATTTACAGCGTGAGCCATGATTTATTCTCCTATTTTTAGAAGCCAGCAACGAAGTTGCTTTGGGTTTCTGGCCTTGTTTGATTTCCAAATTCATTTTGAAATCTTGCAACTACAGCACACTGAAAACTTTGAAGCAAATGGTCTGTTGTGGTGCTACCATATCGCTTCGTTGTTCCTGTCATAACTGAAAAGTAATTAGCGAACTCTCTTAAAAATTTCTCGCTATGTGGAACTTCAATCAAACCATGATAAAGACAATTTTCTAACTGTAAGTTTGCAAAATCAATTGTTCTTTCTAATTTATAAACTGGATTTCCATTATTGTCATATTTAACAGTTTGGTCGTCGTTTGTTTCAAATCCGACAATCATTTTGGCGTTAAACATTACCCGAACAATCTTATCTTTTGGAACTCCAAGAATCTCCAACTCATCTGCAATAGCGCGACCTTCGCCAGCCGTACAATCTAAAGAGATAATACAATTTTCAAGCCTATCATAAAGCCACTTAAAAACCTTTGATTGCTCCTGCGTGGTAAGCATATAAAGAGAGATGTTGTATCTCCACTTTAACAACTGGTTATCCCCAAAAAAGATACATATTTCGCTTGGAGAGCCTGTTGTACCAATATCTGAAGCAATAATGCTAAGTTCTGCTGCTTGCTTATCAACAACTAAAAACTTGTCAAAGTTGTGATACGTTTCCTTACCAACGTCAAATTGCTTAACTCGTCTTTTGGTATTATAAGCGTTCTTCTTAATACGTTCCATATCGAACATGGAATTTGCACCTTCAATAGCCTCACCCAAAACGTTAAGCTTATACATTGGAGATGATTCGCCATCATATTCTTCAATCTTTTCGGCCTTTGTCTTTTCATCCCAATCCTGGCGAACAAATTGAGGCATGTTGCATATCCAATTACGCTTTGCTTCATCTCTTAGAATACGTCCAAGAGGTGAACCTAACCGTATATCAGGGATGCCAGCCAATCGTTCAATACAGCCCTCGCTGGACATGGCATCTGCCATCTTTTTACGCCCTTCCTCGCTCATGTAGCTAACTTCGTCATAGATGTTCTTCTTAACGTGAAGAGAGTGAAAGGCCGTTCCTGGGTCTGGTGAATTGATGTTTTCATTTCGACCATACATCACATGACCTAAAATGGTGTCAATTTCCATACCACCACCGATAAAGCGTACACATTCTTTGCCTTTGCGACGATATAGGGCAAACAATGGATGATGATTAGCCAATGACGCAACAGGAGTGGCTATCTTCTTCAAATGCGCGAAGTCGAATGAAGCCAAGCAGCTCTCATCCCCTTCTCCATGTAATAATGTGAGAAACGCATCAATTACGGCAAAGAGTGATTTCCCTAAGTTTCGAGCAGCTACGTTGATTAAAGTACCTGCTCCCTGCTTATTACGGAAATTCTCTTTTGAAGAAAGTCTATCATCGTTAGCATAGATATAAGAATAATCTATCATGCCAAATTGGTAAGGTCTTACAGTTATTAAAGAGCAATCTTCTTCGTTCCAAATATGTGGAGCTTTAATATTTTCTGGAAACAAAGTTTCAATCATACAAACAGGGTTGTACCAACATTCCATAAACTCAATTTCATCTGGTGTTAACTTTTTATATAACACAATTAGAGCCTTGGTAGTTGGTTACTCTTACGGTAATTCAATCCTGCTCTTCCAGTAAAATTTGTATCAAAATCTACAGAGCCAATGGCTAAACGATATTCTGTACCATCGGTTTTCTCGCGCAATACTCTCCAAGAACCATCTGGACGAGTGAAGCCATAATAATTATAGCCAGCTTCTTCTTCACGAATTTCTGCAATATCATAACCACTTAAATAGTTTTCTAATAGCATATTAATATCTCCTTATTTATTATCCATTTGGTCTTAAAGCGTATAATTCAAATTGTGAACCAATTGCAAAACCGTCGGCTGCATCACTCTGAAAAGATAATGACGTTATGTTTGTTTCACTATTATTAAGAGAAGAACCTTGAAGATATAATCTAGTTATGGTTGTTCCATCTATATTCAATAAAGAATTACTAATCATAGGGCGTAAGAAACCTGATTTTGCAAATAATATACCGTTAGCTTGATTATACGCAGACGCGGTTGGTTGATAACCTAAAATCGTTCTTTGTGCTGTACTTCTGGATGCTTGAATAGAATTATTTATAGCAAATAAATTTTGATAACCCCAATCAGAATCAATAAAATTATTAGCAGTAAATTGAATAAAACATTCTCCTACGCTTCCTCTTTTATTTATCATGCTCCACATATAAATAACCTCTCTATCCCCATCTAATCCAGAAAAAGTAACGGAAGTTGCAGGAGCCGTTAAAATTTGACTTCCTACTCTTACCCACGTACCCTTAATGTAAGGAGTGGTTATTTTTCCTGTTTCAGTAGCAATAGGTAAGCTATTCGATTTAAGAATAATTAGTCGAGTGCCAACACCATAATCAACCGCACCTCTAAAATTCATATTACTTATATTATCAACCGTATTATTCCATGCTTGTCCTGCTAACCATAACCTAGTTACGGTTGTTCCAGTTAATCTATCTGCTTCTATCATATTCATTAATCTTACTGCGCCAGATTTCGCATATAATTTAAACACTGTAAATATATTTTGATTTGCTAAAGAATATCCAATATTAAAACCATCTGAATTTGCTGTAGTAGATTCATCTCCAATAGTAGTACCTGATGCCGTTATTCCTCTTCGTCCATAATTAGCACCAGAATCATTATTGATGCGAACAAAATAATCGCCACCTGCACCAGAACCTACAATCATAGCAATAACGGTATACCATCCATCTTCATCACCGTTTAAGATGTTGCCTGTATCTATTGAAGAAACAGGAGAACCAGTAACTTCATGGTCAAACACAATTTGTTCGGTTCCATTAATCAATCCTTGTAAGTTTCCGAATAGCATTAGATTGACCTCCTAGAAAATACTGTAATATGTGTACCTGCAATAAATAAACCAGATGCAGGAGAAAAGTCAAGTGAGGTTACATTAACAGTATTGTTCCATGTATGACCGTAAATTCTATATGACCCTACTGATGTTCCAGATGCGTGTTCAGCACAAGATGTAACCATTGTTTTAATAAACCCTTTTGGTGTTGATAAAGTTGTAGAATTAGTAGCAATAATTCTTGCAACTCTCATAAATGTATCAACAAATCTTTCAGACGAAATAGTGCCAACAATATTATATAAAGTTTGGCAACCGTAATTAGAGCCAGAATCGTTATTTAAACGTAATCGAATAACATCGTCGGTTTTTGTATTCCTAACCATAATCTGATATTCTAAATCCGTATCTCCATCTACCGCGACCGATAACTTTGATTCTGAACCATCACAAACATGGTCATATATTCTTTGGAAGCCAGGGAAGTTTATTTTCGTTACTTCTTCCTTGCTATATGGTAAAGATGGGGGTGTAAATAGGGCCACATCTAAATGGAGAAGCAATTTATCGTAAGCATCTACTATATGATATGCTATTGGAGGAACGAAATTAGCTGTCCAACGAGCAATTCCTTTACTTACACGAAGTTCGTCAATAAAACCGTCAAAATATAGCCCTTCACCATCAGGAAAAGCACCGATACCAAAAAGGTTATTACTTGTTCCATAAACTTCTGAAGTTGAATTTTGTGTAGCTACTGCTTGTCCATCTAAATAAATTGTCACAGTAGAACCAGAGCGAACTAAAGCTACGTGTGTCCAAACATCTATTTCTATTTTAGCTAATCCAGTTCCTAATCCATAAAGAAAAGTGCCTGTAGTACCATCATAAGCATAAAAAGCAACTTGTCTATCTGATTCTAATCTTAAATCGTATTGATAAGTTCCACCTGCTGTTATACAAGCAAATATTGATTGTGCTTTTGCTATATCTATTTTTATCCAAGCATCAATTGTAAAATCGCCTGGGAGAACCCAATCACTAGATGCTGGAATTGTTAGCATGTCATTTGTTCCATCAAATTCTGCTGAACTATTTCCAAATTTCTTTATTGCCGATGAAGGAGTAACACCACTATTTGTAACGGTCTTAGCAGTAGCGAAATCTGTTAAAAAGGTTTCTCCCCATCTCGCAATACCTTTGCTTACTCTAAATTCATCAATAAAAAATGATGCTTGAGTAAAAGGAACTCCAATTGTAATTGGCGCGGAAAAATTTGTTAAAGAACCTGAAGGATTTGTGCTATATGTTGGATATGATTGTTTAACTCCGTTTACATAAACATTAGCCGTATTTCCTTCTCTAACACATGCGATATGATACCATTGTCCTAATGATATAATACCAGCCTGTGTTTCTTTTATAAATTCAAATCCTGGGCCTGAATAAGAATGAAATCTAATAGAACCATTATCTGCTACATATATAAGAAGTTCATGCTCTGAATCTTGCCATTGACGATATATAAAAGCATGGCTGTTAAAACTAATTATATATATCCAGCAATCAATTGTAAAATTTCCACTTCCATAAGCGAAATCGTCATTATCTAAAATTGTTAAACAACTACTATTTTCATCTAAACGAATAGCGTTATTTCCTAATTTTTTAGTTTCAATATGAGCATTTCCATTTGGTGTAATGGTATGGCCTGTTGCTCCTGAATCAGAAAAGTTTTCAAAGTGGGCTAATAACTTTGTATAAGAATCTGGCGAATAAGGTTCAGTTGGAGGAATAAAATTTTCTGTCCATCTAGCTATACCTTTGCTTATACGAAGTTCATCCATTTGTCCATTAAAAAATAAAATTGAATGGTTAAAATGTGAACCAATCGTTAAATTTGTATTCATATTTGCTGTAGGTTTTGTTAAATCTCCCCATGAGTAATCTCCAACACTAATTCCATTCCTAAATAAATACCAATTATTTGCAGACCTTATAAGAGCAATGTGATACCAAACATTTGTTGACCAACTTAAAGATTGTGCAAGAATTCCTGCTGAACCTTCACCAGAATTTTGATATTCCCAACGTAAAGTTCCATCACTATCTTTTTGTAAAGATTGATAGGCATTTGAAGCAAAGCCTTGACAAACAAAAATTTGACCTCCTGTTATATCTATAAATTTAACCCAAAGTTCAATTGTAAAATTATCTGAATAAAAATGAAAATCATCGGAATTTGGTATTTCTAAATAATCTCCTGAACCATCAAATGAAACGCATCCTTCTCCAATTTTAGGAGAATATGCTAATCGCGCATTTCCAGAAGGAGTGACCACTTTTCCAGTTACATCTATGATATTAGTAGACGCATCGGGGCCATCTCCATGAAGAAGGAGTTTGGTGTATGCGTCTACTTGATTTGCAATTATAGGCTTTAATTTTCCTTGCATATAAAGATTACGCTAAATAAGCGTACCCCCATGTTCCAGTAATAGTTCCAAAACTTGTAAGGTCAATTTTGAAAGTGTTGGTTAATCCTGTTACATCATCAGGAATTACCATCTTAGCATTATTATTAAATACTGAAATCACTAATGAATAAGGGGCCGTCAATGCTTTGCTGTGAGTAACAGTTAAGATACCTGCCACTAAATCTGTATTTGTAAAGGTTCCTCGCGTTACGGAAGCACCACCACTACCAACAGCAGTATCGACATATTCTTTAACTGCTTTTTGAGAAGGATAAAGTGTATCGGATGTTCCTAAAGAAGTATTAGTTGATTTATTAGCAACATCTTCTTTACCAGAAATACTAGGAATACTATCATCGACATATTGCTTGATTGCTTTTTGAGAAGCAACGCGAACATCTGAATCTGCTGCTAATGTTGGGTCAACATCAAATTTAACTGCAAAATCTCTATTTAACGTTCCAGTATATTCTGCTGTTGGAGGTGTAAAATCTGTTGTCCATCTTGCAATACCTTTTGAAACTCTAAGTTCATCATATCGAGCAAATGGGCCACTGATATGATTTGGATGATTTCCAATTATTAAAGGAGCATTAGTTGGAGCAATAGTTCCAATAGCCGTTTGTAAAGTTAATAGATGATTTATACCATTAATATATAATTTAAAATTAGCACCGTTTCTAACAAACGCAAGATGATACCATTCATCTGTATTTCCTGCCCAGGCATCTGTGGAAATATATTGTGCTGTTGTTCCACCTACATCATAAGTAAGAAATGAAAATTTCATACTTTCAAGATAAATTGCAAAAGCTCCATCTACGCTTTGACTACAATATAAAAAGCCAGTAGAAGGAAATCCTGCCCAATTTGCCCAAAAATCAATTGTAAAATTTCCGCTTCCAAAATCAAAATCAGAAGATGCTGGAACTTCAAAATATCCATTGCTAGGAAAATAAACAGAATATGTTCCAAACTTTTTAATTAAGTTTGAAAAAACTCCATTAACGTTTGTAACAGTTTTTCCAGTTTCATCAATAGCACCGTCGCAATGAAGAAGTAGTTTTGTATATACATCAAGAGCTACAGTTTCACTATATATAAGGTTATCGGGATTTGCATCTGCGATTTTTAAATAAGGAGTTAAATCTGGCGCGATTGGAATAATAAGGTCGCCAATTTCAGTATCAACATATTCCTTAATAGCTTTCTGTGATGGAACTAAATCATCTGAATTCGCAGAAAGAGTTGGGTCTGTATCTGGATTAACACCAATTCTTCCATCAAAATAAATTGAAAATTGTGATTTAGGTGGTATAAAATTTGCTGTATATCTCGCTTTATCGCTAAAACGAAGGTCGTCAAAATTACCACCTGTTGGTTCATATCTTCCTAAAAATCCCATACGAAGTGGAACCGCATGATGATAATTAATATCATTTCCGCTTCCTTGATATACACCATCAAGATATATTTTAACAACCGTTGTTCCAAATTCTTTAACGGCAGCAATATGATACCAACGATTTGCTTCTACATTACCAAGATTTAAACCAGGAGAACCTGTCCAATAATCGTATTGATGTCGCCAACCCATTCTTCCATCGGCTCCACAACTAAGACCCCATCCACTATAATCGGCAGGGTCGGAACCAAAAATTCTTTGACTTATATTTATAACAGCATCGAGTTTAACCCAAAATTCTATAGTACCTTCTGGAATTAAATAAAAATTCCAATTAGCGTTGTAAGGTATTTCTGCATAACTTCCAGTAGAACGAGCAACATTAAGTGAGGTTGCTCCAAATTTAGGATTTGTGTTAGATAAAGATGAACCAGTTAAAGTGATTGTTCGAAACACTTTTTCATCTAACGTGGTTGTATCACCATTAGTTCCATTAAAATTAAATAATGAAGTAAGATACGTATCAATGGGAGTAGCATCATACTCCATAGTATCAGGATTAATTTGTGTATTTTTTAAATAACTAGATAAATCTACAGGTGGAAAATTGTCTACATACGCTTTAACAGCTTTCTGTGATGCAACTTTTAAATCTGAATCAGCAGCAAGCGTTGGGTCTACATCAACTTTAACGCTAATTTGACCATCTACGTATAGAGAATATGCTTGCGTTGGAGGAGTAAAATTTGTAAGCCAACGAGCTTTATGACTAATACGAAGTTCATCAACGTTTCCTGTTGATGGTTCGTATTGTCCATCAAATCCAATATAAAGAGGGCAAACGTGACTATAACTTGAAGCGTTATGACTTCCTTTATATATACCATCCCAATAAAGTTTTACTACGCTAGAATTTGGTTCTTTAACCAAGGCAGCATGGTGCCATTCTTGAGCAGTAATTGTTCCAATATTCATATCAATAGAATCTGACCACCATCTTACTACTCCATCGGGATGAATTTGAAACATCCAATATCCAGGTTGACCTATAAATCGCTGTTCATATTGGTTAATTATATCTGTGTACATCCAAAAATCAATTGTGCCTTCATCCATAAGACCAAGATTAATACTTGGACTATATGTAATATAAGCAAATTGTGTTTGATAACGATGAAATCGAAGAGAAGTTCCTCCGAATTTTGATAAATCGGAAGATATATTTGCTCCATTAACTAATACAATAGTATTTGCGCCTTTTTCATCTAACGTAGAAGTAGCACCATTTACTCCATCAAAATGGAATAGTGAATTTAAATAAATATCTAAAGGTGATGCCGTATATTGAATCGTTTCATTATCAACGTTGGTATTTTTAAGATATTCTGATAAATCAGGTGCAGGAATAACAATACCAGCAATTTCTGTATCTACGTATTCCTTAATAGCTTTCTGTGATGGAACTAACGCATCAGAGTTAGCGGTAAGTAATGGGTCAACATCTGGCATAATACCAGTGTCTTTCCAAGTTGCACCATTATAAATATACTCGCGATTAATATTTAAAATATAAACCAAAGAACCTACTTCTAAAGTTCTAAATTCCCAAGCAGTTCCGTTCCATTGGGCTAAATTATTATCCTGTCCAGAAAAAAGTCCTACTGCGCCAGGGGCAACAATATAATCAGGATAAGAAGGAGAAGGCTCCTTCATTTCTACTTCATAAACTCTTAAATATTGTTCAGGTGGGCTATATGTCCAAATATCATCAATTTTATAATAACGATAAGCTGTAGCATTGGCGAAAGTAAATTCTTGCCAATCACTATTATTTGCAGCATTTCCAGAATAGAGAGTTGTATAATTTGTTCCATCATTTGACCCTTTAAATGTAAAGATGTCAATTCCTTCATTGTGCATACCAACTTTAAATCTTAAAGTTGTAACAATTTTTGCTACGCCTACTCCTAAATCATATCCAATCCAATGAGGTATAAAAGCTCCACCTCTTATCCAACAATTTGTATTCTCATCATTATCAAAAGCAAGTAATGGGTCGCCAATTGGCGCAACAGGGCCACACCAAGCAGAACCGCCATTACAAATATCTACATCAGTTGAAGGAGATTGTACAATTCCTTGTACATTAAAAATAGGTAAATCTATATTTTCAATTGCGGTATCGACATAATCTTTAACCGCTTTTTGGGAAGGATAAAGAGTATCAGATGTGCCTAAAGCAACATCAGTTGATTTATTAGCAGAATCTTCTTTTCCAGAAATATCTTGGTCGTCTGAATGTAGCGCGTGAATTTTTAAAATTTCTGTATCGGGAACTAAAGAGGAGCCAACAACCTTATCGACTTTACCCGAAAGGTCTTGGTCGTCACTATGAGCAGCATGGTCTAAAGAATTGCTATGCTTCTTTGATACAGCATCATCAATATTGGCTGGTGTAGAAATAGGTTTACCAGTAAGAGCATCCCAGGTTATATCAACAATATCGCCCTGGTCTTGCCAAGCAGTACCATCCCACATATAAAGATGGCCTGTATCGTTTGTAATACGACCATCACCTTTTATATTACCAGTGGAAGGTAGGTCTGCAAAAGTTGGAACAGCCTCTTTAAATGTAACGGCTGTAGTAGCTGGCACTAAATTTAATGCGTGGGCAAGCGGATTGTATTTTTGTTTGTATAGGCTCATATTAATATCCTCTTTATTTCAAAATTTTATTAACGATTTTCTATAATTCCATCTAAAGTAGTTTTTTCAGATGTGGAAAGTTCAAGATTAAAATATATTTGTAAATTATCGTGATAATGACCGTTGGCACATAAATGAACACATCCACCTTCTTGGCAATGATTACATCCATTATAAGAAACACCAACAAATTCTTTATTTATAGAATTATTAATCGTAGTATGTAACGATTCTAAATTTGGTGTTGTAGAAATATTATCATAAATATATGTATACATTATTAAATTCCTACCGAAAGAACACGTATTCTAGCCCGACGAATATCCATAGATTTACCAGCCGTACCAGAAGAATATTGAACTTTTATTGTATGTGTTCCAGCCGTTGTAAATTGTATTCTTTTAAATCCTTTTGAACTTCTATATTCATTAACATTTGCATCAGCTACATTATAACAATATTCAACATCATCAACTATCATTCTTACTTTTTGGTTAGCACCTTGATTATTTGTTTTATTAATTTCAGCATAATACCAAAATTCATAATGTCCTGCAAGCATTGATGGGGTAGTATAAGAAATTTTATCAACCCAGGTTGCTAAAGTAGTAGAACTAACGCCTTCATCTTCTTGGTAATGGTCTAAGCGAGTAGCAAGGTCACTAGCATAATACCATTTAAATTTTGCGTTTACTGCATCCCATCCAAGAACCATTTTATCGGAAGGTGGGTCGTTAACAACTATCAATTCATCTTTCGAAATAGTGTTATCTTCTATTTGGTCGCCAGTAATTCCTGTTCTTCTATCGTCAGCCATTTGATTTATCTTCCAATAAAATTTTTAAAATGGATAACGCGCCATTTGTTTTAATTAATCGTGTATTAATATCAAGTAAATTATTGGTTAAATCTTCTTTTGATTTAAGAAGAAGCTTAACATCTTCATTTGCAGCAGCAACTAATTCTTCTGCTTTTTTTCGTAAACGAATTGAATCCTCAACTCGCGCTTCTTGCATTTCTTTTTGTGTATCTTCCATCTTCTTCGAAAGTTTTCTCATAATTATTTTCTTTGTTGGATGGGGCCAGTTTTAACTAGCCCCAAGAATTTTAGTTGTTAATTATGTATGAAACATAAACATCGTTGTTATTTTTAGGAGCTTTAACGAATGTGATGGTTGAACCAGCAATGGTATAGTCCAAACCAACACCAGGAGCCTGTAAAAGTCCGTTCAAATAAACTTCAACGGTTCCAGCTACAGGAGTGTTTAATGTAACAAATGTTGGATTGCTTCCATTAATATTACCTGTTGGAATTTCATTACAAACAACATCTGCTTCCATTACTGTATCAGCAACAACGTTAGAAACCCATTCGAATCTGCTTGAAGTAGAATTCCATGATAAAACTTCTCCGTTTGCAGGAGAATCAAGAGCGTCTAATTTTGGTTCAGTTACAGCATCAGCAGCAAGTTGAAGTGCGGTAATACCAGCATTTTTAACCTGCAAAGATGCTACATCACCTGATACTAAAACTGCTAAATCCAAAGTTGAATTATCAACCTTTGCTTGAATATTGTCTTGAGCGTCCTTCATCAAACCTGCACCGCAAGCGGTTAAGTCGATTTGGTCGCCGAATACTGTTGTGTGTCTTTCAGCCATGTTATTGTCCACCTTTCGAAACTATTTTATTTATAAATAATATAAATCGTATTTTTGTAATTTGTCTTTTCACCCCTTATTAAATTATCCTAATATAAGATACATATAAATCATACGTCGGACGAAGAGCTTTAACAAACGTAATTGTGTTTCCTATCATTGTGTAATCAAAATTTGGAGCTTGTAAAAGACCATTTAAATATACTACAGATGCGCCAGCGAGAGGTGTGTTAGCCAACGTGTAAACTTTGTTAATATTATTTTTCAACCCTGCTGGTATTTCGTTAAAAACAAAATAATTTGCTATTACACTTGGGTCACTCGAACCACAAAAACCATTAATTGTTGATTGAAAAACTTCGTCTAAATGATA
>Ga0315284_10008337_pt1 | contig 14794 bp, 7 predicted proteins | sample YL17G09_16_MG_FD_203696 | JGI IMG/M metagenome (GOLD analysis project Ga0315284, IMG submission 203696) | Sediment microbial communities from Yellowstone Lake, YNP, Wyoming, USA - YL17G09_16 | ecosystem: Environmental > Aquatic > Freshwater > Lake > Sediment | place: USA: Wyoming | collected... | reverse complement strand
TGGCCTCCGTCAGGGGTTCGACCGCCAGAGGATCTACATCCGCTTGGTAGGGCAAGTTCCCGTCGGAATAGCAGGTGAGCCAGTCGAGATCGGCCACCCCGTTGTAGTTGATCGTACCCTGGCCCGACTGATACGAGGAACTGTGATGAACCGTGACGGGGATGTTTCGAATCTCCTGAATGACGAGCCTGCCATCCTTGACCATCGCGCCTATGGCGCTGAAACGTCTGACCTCCGAAGCGGGCCACGGGCTGCCGGCCTGCAGGCTGCTTTCGGGATACATAGGATACTGATAAGGGTCATACAGCAGCTTGTTGTTGAGAGCGGGCACGTTTAGGGCGCGGTCGGCGGCGGGATTCTGCCTGGGATTGCGCCCTCCCGTGATGGGGTCGTACATATTCAGGCCGGCGCTGACCGAGACCCGGAACTCCGCGCCGTCATAGGCGCTGAATCTGATGTAGTTCATCGGAGTATAGCCGTTGAGGTACACCGTAGGTCTCGTGCATCTTTGGTTGTAGTGCACGCGCGCCGCATAGGTGCCCGTGGGAGGGATGGGCGAGCCGATGGTGAACCTGCCGCCGGTTCGGATCGTCGTGGTATTCGCCGCATAACCGTAGGTTACGCCCTGAGGCAGAGCAGGCCGCAGATCATCGACATCCGTCACGTAACCGAGGTTGGGAGTCCGCCCGATAGTGTAGCTGTCGGGGCTGAGATGCCTGACCTTGACGTAACACAGCTTTCCGGCGACAATCGCGCCGGCGTCCATGTTGACCTGATCGTTGAGGTCGGGATCGGGAAGCGGCGTGCCGAGACGTATGATGCCGGGGCGCGCGCAGTATCCGATGACGGTTCCATCGGCGCGCGGGTAGTAGTTGGTATCGGCCGGCGTGGGCCTCGGCACGGTCCACACGCCGTCAACCGCGTTGGTGGACACCTTGACGTAGAGGATCGTGCCGGCCCTCCTATAAGCGTCCGGAAGCGGCGTGGAGAAGTATGCCTTCCCGTAGCCCTGAGCGCGGACGTATCGGGTCGCGGTCGGGGTGAACGCTGTGAGGTCGAAGTAGTTGGTCGCGTCCGCGGGATCGGTCGCCTGATCGAGCTGCGGGGTGGGATAGATGCCCATCAGACCGCACTTATCGGGGGTGGTGGCGGGATCGGCCGGATCGCCGTTGCGCAGCGGATCGAAGCCTATGATGGAATCGTTGATGTAGATGTATAGATCGTCGGCGTTGACCAGCCTGACGGTGTAAACGGTGTAAGGCAGCGGCAGAGGGGCGCGCTGCGTGATCACGTAGTTTTTGCCCGCGCAGTAGTAGGAGATGTAGAGCCGTGTGGTTCCGGCGGGTATGCCGTTTGGCTCCATGATCTCGATAACGTTGTACCTCTGGGTCCAGTTGGGATTGACGCCATTTGCAGGCGAGACCTTGGCCTTGACCGGTTGGGTACGCAACGCGTCCCTCCAAACACCGACCAGCGCGACCGGCGAGTTGGTTACAGCGATGCACGCATTGGATTTCGGGTCGGTGCCGGGGGCGATCACCCTCTCCGGGATCGTGCCGTCCGGGTTGGGATCGGCCGGCGCGATCTCGACGATGGGAGCCGGAATCGCGATACCAGCGGTGCCGTATGAATAGGATATGTAGAGTCGCGTGGTTCCCGTGGGAATGCCCAACGGATCAGTGATCACAATTACGTTGTATGTCTGCGTCCAGGCCGGGTTGACCGTATTGGCCGGTGCTAAGCTGGCCTGCAACGGCAGAGTGTGAGCCTCATCCAGCCACACTCCGTAGAGAGTGACCGGCTCTCTGGACACGACCACCACGGCGCCCGGCACGTCGAACCCGGCCGCGATCACCCTCTCCGGAAGCGAGCCGTCGGGATTGGGGTCGGCGGGAGCGGCGTCGAAGGGTACCGGCACAATTATGCCGGGATTGCTATCCGCGGCGGACTTATACTGGCGCACGTCGTAGATGCCGTACTCCGGCACGTAGTCAAGGCCGTGATCATAGAGATAGCCGCCGTCCGTCTCCAGCCGTTCGGTATCGACCGGATCGGGCTGCACGGTGGCATAGGCAGGTTCCTGGTAGACTTCGCCGGGCAGAATCTCGAGCGGATCAGTGGGCGCCGGGAAGCCGGCGAACCCATCGGGCGCGGGGACCAAGGGGTAAAACGTCAGCGCGTCATCCCACTCAGCCGGGATTGAGGCGCGGATGGTGCCGATGGTGTAGTCTACCCAACTCCCCTCCAACAGGCCGTAGTCCATCGTGCCCTCGGTGTCGCCGTTCGGATCGATCATGGGCATGATGCCCGTGTCATCCGTCCACACGCACAGCCAGTTCCATACCGAGTTTACGGTGGCCTCGTTGGGGCCGCAGCTAAGGGCAATGCCGGCAGACACGCCCGTGGACGCGACGCCGATCAGCCACGCTCCGATCGCGAGGATGAAGAGCAAGCGCTCGATATTGGTTTTCATCTGCGTTGTTCCTTCCACACTCCATCCAATGGAGCGACCTCCCGGAAAATACCCTCTTGCGCCCTCACCCCAAAGCGGCGGGTCACGCCGCACTCCAAGGCCGGCCACTACCTGCCGCCGGGGTTTGCCGTCACATCGCTGCTGGGCATCACCGGCGGGCGGAATATCAGCGTAACCGGGTATCTGGCGTAGACCCAGTAACCTTTCCACGCGTTGAGCATAGTCGATGAGTCTCTGAGAATATCGTAGTCCCATTTGTCCGTGTTCCAGGCGAACAGCGTGCTGTCCAGCCAGCCCTTGGCGACGGCCTCGTCGAGCGTCAGCCTCAGCGGCGTGCCATACCACACCAGGACCTGCCTCCAATACATCGGGTAGACAAACGGGTTGCCGATCATATTCCAGCCCTTGGCGAGCTTGATCTCTTGCTCCTGTACCTGCTTGCCGGTCCCGATGGCTTCTCCGACTATGGCGGCGTCGGAAACCAGGTAGAACGGCTGCGGGTGCTGCCAGGTTGGCCCGCTGATGATATACATCCAGAATCCGCGTCCCGGCGTCAACTGATTGACATTGGCGAGGGTGCCGTCCCAATACTTGGCGCTATACGTTCCGGGGGTAAGGCCGAAGACGTAGCTTAAGGTCGGGTTATTGAACGCGAACGGTACGCTCATAAGCTGCCATCCGTAGGCAAACAGTCCCCTCTTGACCGCCGGCACGAATACCTTGCGCACCACGGTCTGCTGCCAGTGCGTGCCGCTGGGATCGTTGTCCACTACCGATACATATATCGGCAGTTCGCCGCAGTAGTCTCCAGTGGGCATGACCGTCCACACGACGGGATCAGACTCGGAGTTGACATCCACCATGCCTATCTCTTTGCGAGGAACGTTGTCGGCTACTCCCGGCACCAGTTCGAGTCCCGGCGGCAGGAAGATGGACGCGGTCACGTCGCGCGGGCCGGTGTTGGTGGCGAGATTGTAGATCCAGGCCTTGACCGAGAACATGGACGGCGCGAATTCGGGCTGGCTGGGCAGGTTGGAGGTGCTGTCATACTTCACGCTGCGAGGGGTTTGCATCGCGAGCACGGCGCTGTCGCGGGCCGGTGTCTTGCCGATAAGGTAGGTCCACCGGCTCGTGGCCGATCCCATGCCGTAGTATGTAACGAGAGTGCGAGTAGCGCCCGGCGCCAGCAGCTTCTGGTTCCAGCACAGAACCCAGCACATATCCAGTATGGTATGGGCCATATCGGGCTTGTAGTCGGTTGGCGGCCACATCTCCTTGTGGAACAGGTCGTTGTAATCGCCGATAGCGACGTAGTCCGGCTTGGTAGCGTCCTCAAGGCCGAGCACGTTGCGGGTGACGTTGACCGGGCTCTGGACGTCGTCGTAGACCTCGAACCAATCGGGGACAGCCGGTCGCGCGACCTGCTTGCCCTTGACGGTCTCATATCCGCCGAACTGCATGGCCTGCTGCTTTCTGACGGGCTGGGCCGCGCCCTTGCCTATCAGGAATGCGTAGTTGGCGTTGTCGTACGGCCCGTAGTAGCCGCTTATGCCTGCTGTGCTGTAGACGGGATCGCCGACCTCCACATCGCCATTCTGGCACAAGCCTATGTTCTCCGCGACAGTGCCGGTGTTGGTGATCCGATATTCGAACCTGGCCAGGTCTCGCACGAGATGGATGCGAATCTCGGTAAGTATCGTGGAGCCGTTTCCGCCGCTGGTCCTCCAGACGGATCTAAGGAACGGACCCGTGCTGGCCATGTCCTCCGGCGGGCGGTCGATAAGCGACGGCGACATAACAGGCGAGTATTGGTTCTCCCGATACCAGCCCCCGGACGCGCCATCGCCGATCATGCGCATGTCGTTGCCGATGCGCAGCTTCCAGTAGCCGAAGTAGTGGCAGGGCAGGTGTCCCATGAACGTGATGGGTCTGTTATCGTCTTCGGTGATCTCCGGATCGCCCGCCAGAGACACAATGCCGTATCGGCCCGAGACGCCCCAGTCGCGATATGCGTTGGGGTCGGACGGCGGATTCTTGTCGCCCCTGAATGTGCTGCCGCCGCTGTCGTCGCTGTCGTTGCATTCGGCGTGGACCTCCAAAGTGCCCTGAATGCCGACCCTGCACTGAACGTAGGTGTTTGCCAGCGACACCCAGACAGGCCAATCGCTGATTTTGCCCCGATATCCCGGGTATGTTGGCGGAGGAATGATCTGCGCGAACGCCATGCCCCCGACCAGCAGAGCGATTGCGATGCAAAGCAGACCGCCAAAAACGCCGCGTCGATACTTCATCTCAAGCATTTCTCCCATCTTTACGCTCCGATCCTGCTCACTGAACGGTCATGATAAGCGAGTCTTGGGGCGATATGCCGCCCACGTTTGCCCTCACCCAATAGCCGTGGTATGGCTCCAACAGGCGCTTGTCCGGAGGCACTCTGACGTATCCCTGGCCCGACTGGTAGCCGTAGATGTTGGCGTCCAGCCACGGCCTCGGACTCAACTGGTCTTCGTCAAACGACCTGATCTGTCCCAGATAGGTGAGGTGCACGGCGGAAAGCGGCACGTCGCGCGCGTAAGGGCTGCCTATCAGGTTCCAGCCTCTATAAAGGTAGATGCTGAACCCACCGGGCGCGGATATTTCCGCGAAGGCGCTGCTTATAACCGCATCCCTCTGCAGAACGAGCCAGAACCCGGCGCCTGCCGGGAACTGCAGGTCGCGGTCGGTGTCGTCCGTAAGGAACCCGCCGGACGTAGGCACGGGCTGGATGGTCCCGTTGGCCAGCAGCATTCTGACAACAGGATTGAGCCATGCCCTGTCATCGTCCTTGGGCACGTTCTCGCCGGGGAACCGTGGGTTCAGGCCGGTCACATAGGGAACGTAGTATGACTGCGCGGCCGACCAGCGGATCAGGCGGGCCCTTTCGGCCGACTGGACGCGAAAATCAAGCGGCTCGGCGGTAGTCGCGTCGATGAGGAGTTCGGACGGAAGGGCTGTCAGCGACGTAGTGCCGTCCCAGTTGGTTACGGTCAGCCCGTAAGGCAGAGCATACAGGTATTGTCCGGCAGGTATGATCTTGGAGGCAACGGTGAAGGTGCCCCAATCGTAGACCACGTCGCCGCCCACCTTGGTTGTGGCGGTGATGTAGGCGAAGTGGAATCCGGGGACAAGCGGCCCGGTTGTGGACACATCGAGATAGTTGAAGGTGATGGCGGTCTGGGTTGCGTTGAGAAACGCGCTGGCCGGAATGCCGGCCAATATCGGCGTTTCGGTTGCGATGTTATCTGGAATTCCGTCGCCGTTGCCGTCACCGTAGTCGAGGTAGATGGCGATGGAGGTGGGATCGATACCTCTCAGAGACCCCTTGAAGTCAGGGTATCCGTTGACGATGGAACCCTTGGCGGGCTTTGTAAGCAATACCGATCCATTGGAGAGAGCGGCGTTGAGATCGAGAATGCCGCTGCCGAATTTCTTCTTGTCCATAACGCCCGTCTTGGGTCTGCGAGCGGTTCCCTCCATCCTGCCTCGGACTTCCGCCGGCGAGACTCCCGCGCTCAGGAGAAGCGCGGCCGCGCCGGAAACGTGCGGGCATGCCATCGACGTGCCCTGATAGGCATCGTAGTCGAACGTGGGCACGCCGCCGACCCAGGACACAACAGTGCTCCATATCATGCCGTCGGTGCCAAAGTAGCTGTTGCCCCCCGGCGCCGCTATGTCGACCTCGTTGCCGGGACCGTAGCTGGAATAGGGAGCGATCTCATCGGTGGGGCCAATGGAGGCGACCGCGATGCACTCCGGGTACGAGGCAGGAATGCCCACGCCCGGATCGGGCCACATTCCCTCGTTGCCGGCCGCGGCGGAGATAATGATGCCCGCGGCGGCCAGTTTCTGGATCTCCGCCTCAAGCGGCGGACTGACAGAGCCGTGAGCAGCACCCAGGCTCATACTGACGACATCCGCTCTGCGCTGGAGCGCGTATTCCAGTCCATTGATAATCCAGTCTATCTGCCCCGACCCAAAATCATCCAGGACTCGTATGGGCAGGATTTTGACCCCATCCCAGGCAACGCCGCACACGCCGATGGTGTTGTCCCCCTGAGCAGCAATAGTGCCCGATACGTGCGTGCCGTGGCCGTTCATGTCATTGCTGGGGTCCGGGTCGCCCTGCACAAAATCATAGCCCGTCAGAACCCTGCCGGCCAGGTCGGGGTGGTTCGACACGCCGGTGTCGAGCACCGCAACGGTCACCGAGGCGCTGCCTTTCTGCGCGTTCCAGGCCTGTGGCGCATTGATCGATCTCATGCCCCACAGTTTCGGCCACAGCTCATCATTCGGGGTCACCGACGCACGGCATATCCAGTTAGGGGAGAAGCTGCGGATGACCCACGGGACGTAGGCCGACCGAAGCGCGACCACGCCCGAGGGGGAACCGACGCCGGTCCTATTGAGCCTCGCGAGATAGGTATCTGGCAGCGGCAAGGCGCTGACCAGCGTGCCGCTGATGAGCGCGAGCGACTGCTGGACGGCGCTGACGGGCGAATTGGCCACGGCCTGGATGATGTACTCGTTTGGAACGTAGGTGGGGCCGCTCGACTGCTGAAGCGCGGTTGCGGCGAACGCGCACGAAACGCCGGCGACCATCAAGCAGGCGAGTATTATCACGAACCGCCCCGATCGGCTCACGCGTAGTTTCATCTCTAAGACCTCCTGTTTGCCGAGACCTACCGAGTCCTATGGAGGACCGCCGGGCGTGCTGCCAATTCGGAACACAACGCTGTCTCCGAGGACCCAGTCCTGGGTGGTGTCGCCCGTGTGTCTGGCGTCAACACGCCAATACATCTCTTTGTTTACATACAACGGATTGTTCAGCACGGATGCCAACGCCAGTCTATCGACATCCGAAAGCGAAATCTCCGTACCGCTGCCATAGTAGGTGACGTTGCTTATCCAGGTCGGCCCGGTTCCGGGCTGCACCGGCCAGACCTTCACGCGATACTGGTCGGCGCCAATGGTGGGCTGCCAGGTGAGGTTGGCCTCGCCGGTGCGGAGCTGGCTGACATATAGCGACTCTCCGTTGAGCGGCGTCACGATGAAACCGGACGCGACAGGCTGAACGGCGGTCGCCATGATGTAGTTGCCGAACTTGGTAAACTCATAGCCGTAAGTCGGCGCTCCGTCATTGTCCACGCCGGTCTGCTTCCGGAGCAACGCGCGGAGTTGATACTGATGTGTTATACCGTACCCTTCATCCGTATAGGCTTGTGTGGCGGATGTGGGGGTAGCGCTGCCGAGAGGCATCTGGTAGTAGACAACGGTGAATGCCCCACTGCCATAGAGGTTGGACAGATCCGTATAACCGGCGTTCCACTGCGCCATATCGCGTATTGTGCGCACGGGAACAGCCCCGAGGACCCCCGCGTCTTGATCGCGTATGACCTGCAGTTCGGAGACGTTCTGGCCGTGGCTGTAGATCTTGGGGTCCCACCGTATGACCATGGGGCCGGAGGCGCCTGCCGTGGGCGCGTCGGGCGTGCCGGTCCCGCCTTGGAAGATCATAAAAATGCCCGCCACAATCAGCAGCCCCACGAGAAACTTGCCTATCTTGGATCCGGCGCTGCCTCCCATCTTGCCGCGACTGGGCGGGCCGGTGGGCAGCGGTTCGGACTTGAGCGCGCTTGAGACCGCCGGCATCTCGAATATGGCTCTGGCCTTGTCCTGGGGCTGTATGCCTCGCATGGACTTGATCACTTTCCCGTAAGCGTCGGTCGGGTCGGCGCTGGTGATGTCAATGTAGCCGATGATCTCCTTGTCGCGCAGGACGATCATGCGCATTCCGGGCTTGACGCCGTCGCGCGCGCCCTTGTTGATCATCACCTGGGTCGCGCCCATGTTGACCATGACCGTCGCTTCGGGGATCACATAGTCGATCATCGTCTTGACCGCCAGAAACGCCGCGTTGTTGACAGCCTCGGTGATAAGCGAGCTATCATCCGCGGTATACCCAACGCGGGCACTGGACGTACCGGTCTGGACGCTTCCATTGATGATCTCCCCGGACGCCTGATCGATCATCTGAACGACGAGCGAGACGCTGGCCCTTCTGGTCGGTCCGGATCCCGCGATCGAGACGGACTTGATGGCGCCCTCGAGCATCGCATCGGCGAACAATGCCTCGCCCAGCCGCACCAGACCCAGCTTGGTCAGCGGAGGCCGCAGGCCAAGCTCCTCCATTTTCTGCTTCATCATGGTGCGGGTGAGGCTGACGTCGTAGCGGTTGGTCTTGCTCATCTCAACAACGACCGCGTCTGTCGCGAGTCTTGCGAGCGAGTCGCCCATCACGCCCGATTCGTTGACGAAGTCAACCACGCCCACTGAATACGTGGGCATGAGCTGCGCGCAAGCAGGCTTGGCGAGCGGCGTGGGCAATATCGTAGCCACGAGCGCCAGCACGAGCGCGTAGCACAAACTGCGAGCGGCCCTAGATTGCATAAGCTGCCTCAACGGTCGAATCCCTCCTAGCTTGATTCCCTTCCGTCACACGACTCCTGCCAACATTCCAAACCAGCGTGTCCGTTTCGACGTCGGACCGTTGGCCATTGTTGGGGAAACAGGGGCGGGACGCGGCTGAAAGTGGCACGAATGGGCGGAACGCCGACACAACTCGACAACGTCCCCGGAATTCCGCCTCCCGATCTGGGGTAACACCATTTCGTGCAGCAGCACTGCTCAGCCGCGAACTCATGAGTTTATCAACTATAGCACAACTGCTCATGTCAGAGCAAGTGGATTTGGTCCCATACCGCGCGCACCGAATCCGCCAAGTCCTCGGACGATCCTTCGTTTGTGATGACCCTGTCAGCGCGCTCGATCTTGCACTCCATCGGCATCTGCGCAGCCAGTCTGCGGCGCGCATCCTCGTCGGTCATGCCGTATCTCCTTGTCAGACGACTCACCTGGGTTCTAGGTTCCGCCACTACGACCAATACCTCATCCACAGTTCCGGCCAGCCCGCACTCCACAAGCAGCGGTATCTCGACGGCAAGCACGGCGTTGGGATCGGGCGGGTGTGCCCGGAAGCTGTCGATGCGGCGGCGCATAGCGGCGATAATGCGGGGGTGCGTGATATCGTTGAGGGTCTGCCTGGCCTCGGCGTCGGCAAAGACTATCCCGGCCAGCGCGCGCCGGTCTATCTGCCCGTCGGGCGCCAGGATTGCCTGCCCGAAACGCTCGACGGTCTCCGCATACCCGGGAGTTCCCTTGGCCAGGACTTCGCGCGCGAGATCGTCGGCGCTGAGCGTGCGCGCTCCCAGGTCCGCGAGCATGCCAAGAACCGTGCTTTTCCCGGTGGCGATACCGCCGGTGATTCCGACAACTTTCGGCATTTTTCCTTCGAATGAATTCGAGGCAACGCGATACGAAGTCCACCTGCGTGGGCTAGGCGCATCACGGACACAGATGCTGAAACGAGTTCAGCATGACGTGGCGGGCTCACCCCGACCCTCTCCTGGAGGAGAGGGAAAAGATGCAGCATCGGCCCGGCGCCGAACGAGCGCCGGGCCGTGGCATCGATGCCAAGCTCGCCGGAGATACCAGACTCCGCGCACCATTGTGGGAGCCGTCACGGGTTTATCCGGACGCTGCTAGTGCTGATGTAACAGGCACTTGTCACTTTATGTCATTCCGAACGCAGTGAAGAATCTGCTTTTAGCGATGCGCTGGAAAAGCAGATTTCTCGACTCCGCTACGCTCCGCTCGAAATGACAAAATGGCACAAGTTCTGGTTACATGAGCACTAGTCTTTCTTGGTCTTTGTCTTTCTGGTGCGCTTCTTGGGCTTTTCGGCTTCGGGCGCCTGCTCGCCCGCGGGCGCAGCCGGCTCCTCGGCTAGGGCCTCCTGCGTCTGCTCGACCGCCGGCTCCGCTTCGGCTTCGGCGGGAGCTTCGACAACCGGCTCGGAAATCTCTACCGGCTGCTCGGCCACGACCTCCTCAACCGGTTCCGGCGGGGCCTCGATCTCCACGACCGGCTCCGGCGGGGCCTCGATCTCGATCTCCTCGACCTCCGCCAGCGCCTCGGCTTCCTCAATGGCCTGCTTCTTGGCGGCCCTGGCCCGACTCTTTTTCTTGGCAGGCTTTTCGATCCCCTGGACGGACGAGGCAAGTTCACCGAGCTGCTCGCCGATCAGGTCGCCTATTGTAGTCCTGGACTCGCCTCTTGTCTGCGCGAAGGATCGCGTCTCCTGCTCCTCACGCGGCAGTCGCTCCGGCGGAGCCTGGAGCTGCCGCAGCGACAGAGTCATCCGGCGCTCCTCCGGGCGAAGATCAATAACCTTAACCTCGACCACCTGGCCGACGCTGACGACATCGTCGGGCTTGTTGACACGCTTATGGGCAAGCTCGGCGTTGGGGATGATCCCCTCCACGCCGCCTTCAACCGCCACAAACGCGCCGAACGGGACCAGGCGGGTGACTGTTGCGTTGATGATGGCTCCGACCTTGTGCAGCCGCTGGACCTCCACCCACGGGTCGGGCAGAATCTGCCTCAATCCAAGCGACACGCGCCCCTGCTCCAGATTGAGCTTGAGCACCATTACCTGAATCCTCTGGCCGACTTTGACTGCCTCGGACGGGTGGTTGATCCTGGTCCACGACATCTCGCTGACGTGCAGCAGGCCATCGACGCCGCCGAGATCGACGAACGCGCCGTAGTCGGTGATCCGGCGCACAATGCCATCTCGTATCTGGCCTTCGGCAAGCGAGCCCAATGTCTGCTTGCGCACTTCCTCGTGTTCCTCCTCGGCCGCCAGCCGATTGGAGAGCACGACCTTCCTGCGCTCGCGGTCCACCTCGATGACCTTGAACGCCATGCTCTGGCCGATGAACTTGTCCAGGTTCTTGAGCTTCCCGCTGCCGACGTGCGACGCGGGCACGAAACCACGTATTCCCAGATCGACGACAAGCCCGCCCTTGACGCGGTCGGAAACCATCGCCTTCAGGACTTCCCTTTCGCGATGCGCTTTCTCGACGCGATCCCAGGCGTTCTCGAAATCGGCCCTTTTCTTGGACAGGATCGGGCCTCCCTCCTGGCTGTCGGCCTGGATCACGTAGACCCGGATCTTGTCTCCCACACTGACGACATCCTCCGGATTCGCTGATGGGTCGCGCGAAAGCTCGTTGGGCTTGATGCTGCCCTCGCTTTTTGTGCCGACGTCCACGAGGACTCCTTCTCTGTCGATGTGGACTACCACACCGTCAACGACCTCGCCCTCCTTGAGCGCCGCGAATGCCCTTCCATACTGCTCGCCGGCCTCGGCCGCCATCGCCGCCTCCATCGTCATCGGCTCCTCTTCCTCGACGGGCGCTTCGACGATCGGCTCTTCGACGGATTCGGCGAGGGGCTCCTCAACGGGTTCGGCGACGGGCTCGGCCGGGGTCTCCGGCTCAGGGGTTTGCTCGGGCGCGGGAGTCTTGGATCGACTGCCGCCAAACGGGGTCTCGGACATCTCGTGGTAAGGACCGGACTTGGGTTCCTGCTCGATCTTATCGTCGGACATACAGAACACTCCTTATCGCGAGAACCATCAGGCTCTCGCGGGTTAGTCATCCCAGGCACAATCTCCGCAAGCCCGGGAAGTTGACCGATGCCGGCATAATAACGAAGCGAGGGAACCTGCCGGCGAAGCTGCGAGCGGAGTCCAGCCAGGTTCGATTCCCTGCCTAACACGCCATGATAAGTCGTTTATCGGTTGACGTCAAATTTGGGTTTGATGGTGTGATGGTTTGATGGCTGCTTTTTTATCCCTCCAGGAATCTTTCCTGGAGGTCAGCCGGGGTTAACCTCCAGGTAGGATACCTGGAGGGATGAAACTATTGCTCGTAGTGTCCGATCTCCGTCTCGGACAAGGCTGGGACGGAGGCCAGCCACTACGAGTTCTCACCGGGCGTGAGCAGTTACTTTGCCGCATTGCGGCGGATTTGGGCGATCTGCTCATCGGTAACGGGTCTTTCGAAGCTGCGGAAGCCGGCAAGTCTGAAGCCGTGCTTGTCGGCAAGGCGGGTGATGTGCGTGACCTGCTCGACGGATATGTCCCTGCCGAGCGTGAAGCTCTCGTAGCGGCCCTCAAGCGCCAGGATCATGGTCTCGCTCATGCACGCATAAGCGGTCTTTGGCGGGAAGCCGAAGTCGAAGTTGAACTCCACGTCGCCGGGCACGGCAACAACTCCACCCTCGATGACCAGCACGTCGTCGCGCTCTTTGGCGACCGCTTCGGAGACATCGCGCGGCCTGGCAACGTCGCACACGACCGCCCCGGACTTGATGAAGCCCGGCTCTACGATCGCGTCAACGGCGCTCGAAACCGCCAAGACTATGTCCGCGTCTCGAATCCCCGACGCGACATCTGTGGTCAGGCTGATCGACGCTTTCGCCTCGTTTGCCAGCTCCGCCGCAAGCTCTTCGAGCTGGTCCGTTAGAAGTCCCACCAAAGCGACCGCGGCGCACCTCGTGGCGAGAAGCCGGGCGCAGGCCTTGCCTATCGAGCCGGTCGCGCCGACCACGGCCACCTGAGCCTGGCCGGGATCGATTCCCATCAGCTCCGCGCCGCGAATCGCGCCCTCGACGGCGGTTGCGATCGTGTAGCTGTTGCCGGTAGTAACGGCGATCCCTACGTTCTTCGCAACCGTGACGCCCTGATCGCCCGCCACGGACGTAAACGCGCCCAGGCCGACTATCTTCGCGCCCAACTCCTCGGCGATGCGTATCGCCCCAATGATCTTCTCATAGACCTGCTCGACCGGCAGGCTGACGATCTGCTTGGCCGTGAGCGGGCAGCCCACGAACCAACCCTCGGCCTCCGCGCCGGTGAGCGAGCGCACGCCCGTGATGTGGCTTATCATCATCGGGTTCTTGTGCCTCATCCCCCACTCCACCGCCGATTCAGGCAGCAGCTTGACGAACGGATACTTCCGCGCGATGTCTCTCTTCGCGGAAAGCGGATGGATTACAAATGCAAATCTCTCCAAGAGGTCTTAGCGTCCTCCTGTCCCTTGGACTTTCGACTTTGGACTTTCGACTTTCGACTCAATGACGCTTATGGTTGGTTTCCAATCCATACGCGCGAGAAGCGGCTCGTAGTCATCGACGGTGACCTCCTCGGGCCGCTTGTCGAGAAGCGTGATCAGCACGCCCTCGAAGACATTCGTCGCGTAGTAGCGGCCGTCCGGCGACTTCATCTGCTCGGGCATCGACGTTACGAACATGCGCAGCCTGCGCTCGGCGAGCAGTCGCGTGTCCTCGGCGGTCAGCGTGTTGGTCACGATGACCTTGCCCTCAAGCAGTCCCGACTCGACGGTCGGCAGCGTCCTGCGGATGAAGTGCCAGTCGCCGGCGACCACGTCCGCCCACTCATAGTACTTCTGATACTTGGGCTTCGAGGTTTCCTGCTTCTTGCCGGTCGGATACAGCCACTGAAACGGCAGCCGGCAGACAACCGGAAGCAGCAGCGATCCCACGAACCGCACAGTCGAATACGACTTCATCGGGATCGGAATGCCCAGGCTGAACATCAGATCGCCGTAGACGGCGCGCTTCGTGAGCTTCGCGACCGTCTGGGCCATCCCGAATCTATCCACCGCGCAGACCACAAGCACCTTGCTTCGCGCAAAATCGACCAGTCCCTCGTCCTGCAGGTATTGGATCGTCTTGCGTTCGAGGGTGTTCTTCACTCCCGACCCATCGACAACGGGCGTGATCCTGGCGAGGCGCGCGAGCCTGTCCGCGTCACGAATGACGTAACGCCGCCGGCCCGTCCACAGATACCGGTCTATCCCGCCCAGGCCGATGGCGTCAACACTGCCGTCGAGTTCGCGCATAAGATCCGCGAAGCGTTTCATGTCGCCATCCGTGCCGACGCGCGACACCTCGAACCGCTCTCCGAGCAGCTCGACCTCGGAGGTGCTATCGCGCTTCGACGCGCCCAGGCTGATGCTGGTCACTCGCTTCATCCAATACCTCCTCGATCTCCTCGATAGACTTCGTGGTCATAAGCCGCCCGCGCAGCTTCGGCGCACCGGGCATACCTTTTATATAATAGACCAGATGGCCGCGCATCTCCCTGGCCGCGCGCTCCTCGCCGAGAATCTCCGTCAGCAGGCGAGCGTGGCGTTTGGCGGCTGCCAGCTTTTCGGTGATTGTCGGGACGGGCAGGATTCGCCCCGTGCGAAGATACTCAGCTACTCGGCTGAATACCCACGGATCGCCCAGCGCGCCTCGGCCGATCATCACGCCGTCGCAGCCGGTCTCGGCGAACATGCGCGCCGCGTCTTG
>Ga0315284_10008336_pt1 | contig 14794 bp, 10 predicted proteins | sample YL17G09_16_MG_FD_203696 | JGI IMG/M metagenome (GOLD analysis project Ga0315284, IMG submission 203696) | Sediment microbial communities from Yellowstone Lake, YNP, Wyoming, USA - YL17G09_16 | ecosystem: Environmental > Aquatic > Freshwater > Lake > Sediment | place: USA: Wyoming | collected... | reverse complement strand
GTTAAAGGACAAGAAAACCTTTGTCCCGACCGGGGCCCAATCATAAGAGAACGAGAAGAAAGTGTTTAGCTTATCCGCCCATCCCTTGGGCGATGGGCGTTACTTCTCCTTAGGCATGTGCCGTTAAGTCTAAGCCATTATTAGTCGAAAATAATCAAAAGTCAATTCCCGCGTTTGCAATAAAGAATTCGCTTGACAAAAGAAGGGCGGTTATTATAGTATCCACGAGTCCGCGCTAGTCCTTTTTGCTACTATATTCTTGGAAAACAGTATTGATATTTGAGACTGAATGAGGGATTGACTTTTCCTGGTATCGAAAGAAAAGGGGGGACAGTTCTGACTCTTTGGCGAGTTGGAGCCTCATCCTTTTAGGCAAGCATTATACCCGTCATTTCTAGCTCGCCAGCCATCTCTAAAGGAACACCTTTCAAAGTCATGATATTGTCGGGAGAAATGTGAAAAGTGGAACAAGGATAGCCTGATCAACAAGATTGGAAGATTGGCAACCCAAAAAATTCCTTAAACCGAAAGGAGGAAACGACCCGATGCCCAGGTACGAAGATTTGGATCCAAGGAAGCTCGCAGATTGGCAGATTGCAGAGGCGGTAGAAGAGAATATGCCCACCCCTGAGCAGTGGCGAGACAAACTCGGCCTTATGAAAGACGAGATTATTCCCATGGGGAAGTTGTGTCGACTCGACTTCATGAAGATCATTGAACGCCTGAAAAACAAGCCAGACGGCAAATATATCGAAGTGACCGCTATCACCCCGACTCCTCTGGGAGAGGGAAAGACGACCACCTCGATGGGTTTGATCGAGGGGATTGGTAAAAGGGGAAAGAATGTCGGAGGCTGTATCCGCCAACCATCGGGGGGTCCGACAATGAATGTGAAGGGCACGGCTGCCGGAGGAGGGAAAGCTCTATTGATCCCCATGACGGAGTTTTCCCTGGGTCTCACCGGCGACATCAATGACATTACCAACGCTCACAACTTAGCGATGGTTGCTTTAACAGCCAGGATGCAGCACGAAAGAAACTATGATGATGCCGAACTGGTGAAGCGAAATCTGAGGCGTTTGGATATCGACCCAACGAACATCGAAATGGGCTGGGTCATGGACTTCTGTGCCCAATCTCTGCGCAACATCGTGATCGGACTTGGGGGCAAGATGGATGGGTTCACGATGGCCTCCAGATTCGGCATCACGGTAGGCTCGGAACTCATGGCCATCCTTTCCATCGTCCGCGATCTCAAAGACTTGAGGGAAAGGTTAGGAAAGATTGTGGTGGCCTATGATAAGAAAGGACATCCCGTCACCACCACCGACCTTGAAGTGGCAGGGGCCATGTGTGCCTGGATGCGAAATGCGATCAACCCGACCTTGATGTCCACAGTGGAATTCCAGCCCTGCATGGTCCACGCGGGCCCCTTTGCAAATATCGCTGTGGGTCAGTCCTCCATTATCGGTGATCGTTTGGGCCTTAAGATGTTCGACTACCACATCACCGAGAGTGGCTTTGCAGCGGACATTGGGTTTGAGAAATTTTGGAATGTGAAATGCCGGTTGAGCGGCTTGGTTCCAAATGTCTCCGTCCTTACGGCGACCATTCGAGCCATCAAGATGCACGGCGGTGGACCCGCCGTGGTCGCAGGACGGCCCCTTCCTGACGACTACGCCAAGGAAAACCTTGGGCTCCTGGAGAAAGGGGTCGCCAATCTGATTCACATGATCGGTGTGATCAAGAAATCCGGGATCAACCCAGTGGTCTGCATCAACTCGTTTCATACCGATACCAAGGATGAAATCGCCTTGGTCCGGAAATATGCAGAGCAGGCGGGTGCCCGGTGTGCCGTTTCCGAACACTGGCTGAAAGGTGGAGAGGGCGCTCTCGAGTTGGCTGACGTGGTTATGGAGGCCTGCAAGGATAAAGCCAATCTCAAGTTTCTCTACCCTCTCGAAATGCCATTGCGTCAGCGTGTGGAGACCATTGCCAAGGAGGTTTACGGGGCGGACGGTGTCTCCTGGACCCCGGAAGCGGAGGCGAAGGCGAAGCGGTATGAATCCGATCCCACCATGAAAGATTTCAATACCATGATGGTCAAGACCCACCTGAGCCTGACCCATGATCCCACGCGTAAGGGAGTCCCGAAGGGCTGGATCCTGCCGGTTCGTGACGTTCTGATCTTTGCCGGCGCCAAGTTCCTCTGCCCCATGACAGGAACCATCAGCCTCATGCCCGGAACAAGCTCCGATCCCGCTTTCCGGAGGATTGATGTAGACGTAGAGACGGGCAAAGTGAGGGGACTCTTTTAGATCAAGAAAAGAGAGAATGGGCCTCCGGAAGGCCTTTTCTCTCTTTTTGAAAATGATTGATTGACGAAGTAGAATGATGTAATCAATGCCGAAATATACGGTTACGTTTTATCCCAGCGAAAGAAAGATCGCCGTCGAGGCGGAGGAGAATCTCCTTCAGGCGGCCATGGAGGCAGGGATTCACATCAATGCCTCTTGTGGCGGGAGCGGAACCTGTGGCAAGTGCAAAATCAAGATCCTCCAAGGAACCGCTGACTCACCCAAGCATCCAAAGCTACCTCAGTGGGAGTACGAGGAAGGGTTTCGCCTCGCCTGTCTCACTTCGATTCAAAATGACCTCGATGTCGAAATCCCGATCGAGTCCCAGGTAGACCGATCCGTTCTGAAACTTAAAGGCGATCGGGCCATCCACAAATACCTCCTCTCCCCTCAGGACATCTACCAACTGGTGAAGGGATGGGAGGTCGACCCTGCCGTTTTCAAAAGGACCGTTCAACTCGATCCCCCTACCCTCGAGGATAACGTCAGTGACTTGACCCGCCTGACCATGGCTCTCGCACGCCAGTATGGTATCGAACGAATCTCCACTGATTTTCGGGCCCTCATGAAGTTGAGCCGGATCCTTCGAGAATCGGATTGGAAAGTCACCACCACCCTGGTTTTGACCAAGAAAGGATATAAACTCATCAATGTCGAAGCCGGAGATACGACGCGCCAGAATTATTCGATCGTACTGGACATCGGGACGACGACGATCTTTGGCCAGTTGCTCAATCTGAATGAGTGTGTCGTTTTTGCGTGTCCGGACGGTCGCTGTGATGGGACGACCCTCTTCGCCCTGGCCGAGGCCTCAGATTATAATGGCCAGATCAGTTATGGGGAGGACGTCATCACCCGGATCGTCTATTCGCAAAGGGCCGGGGGGCTGAAGAAATTGCAGGAGGTCGTCGTCACAACCCTTAATCGCATCATCGAAGAATTGCTCACCATGAGCCAGATCGATCGGTCGCTCATCTCCCACCTCGTCATCGCTGGAAATACAACGATGACACAACTCCTCTTGAGCCTCGATCCGAAATACATCCGTGAAGAACCGTATGTCCCCACGGCCAACTTCATCCCGCCTGTGCGGGCCATCCATTTAGGAATCAACGTGGGAGATCATGTCCATGCTTACGTCTTTCCACTGGTAGCCAGTTATGTGGGAGGCGATATTGTGGCCGGAATCCTCGGTTCTGGCATTTTCCAGAGGGAAACGCTCACCCTCTACATGGATATCGGCACCAACGGAGAGATCGTCCTTGGGAACAAGGACTGGCTCGCCAGCGTCTCCTGTTCTGCAGGGCCCGCTTTCGAAGGTGCCGGGATCCGGTTCGGGATGAGGGCTACGCGCGGCGCCATTGAGGAAGTCAGCATCCACCCTCACACCTTGGAGCCGATGATCTTGACGATCGGCAGGGTGAAGCCGATCGGGATCTGCGGCTCTGGTCTGATCGATGCGGTGGCGGAGCTTCTCGCGACCGGGATGATTGATCCGAATGGAAAGTTCCGAAGGGATCTCCCCACGGACCGGATTCGGAGAGGGCCAGATGGTTATGAATACGTCCTTGTCCGAAAAGGCGAGACGGTAATCCAGGAGGATATCGTCCTCACGGAGATCGATATCGAAAACCTGATTCGCACCAAAGCCTCGATCTATGCGGGCTGCAAGGTCCTTTTGGAAAGTGTCGGGTTGGGCTTTAAGGATGTGCAGCAGATGATTATCGCCGGAGGCTTTGGACGTCATCTCGATCTCGAGAAGGCCATCTTCATCGGCCTTCTCCCAGAGCTCGAGATCGAGAAATTCATCTTCGTCGGGAATGGATCCCTGTTGGGAGCACGCCTTCTCTCTTTCTCCAAGGATCTATTGAAAGAGGCCGAGCGCATCGCCCAGATGATGACGAATCTCGAATTGAGTAACCACCCCACCTTCATGAACGAGTTCACGGCAGCCATGTTTCTTCCTCACACGAATGCCTCTGCTTTCCCGCTCGTGATGGAGACCCTCCATCGCATGAGACAGGGAAACGGTTCAGAGAGGAGGGTTGAAAGGCCTCTGTGAGTTTTACCATTGCCGTATCCGGAAAAGGAGGAACGGGAAAGACGACGCTGGCAGGGATGGTGCTTCACTACCTTCTGGACAAAGGAAAGGGACCCATTTTGGCCGTCGATGCGGACGCCAATGCGAACCTCAACGAGGTACTGGGCGTGGAGGTGAAGTCCACCCTCGGGGAGGCCCGCGAACTGATGAAGAAGGATGTCCCGACAGGAATGACGAAAGACATCTGGTTTGATTATAAGGTCCAGGAGTCCCTGGTTGAAGCCAAGGGGTTTGATCTGATCGTCATGGGACGGCCCGAGGGCCCTGGCTGTTATTGCGCCGCCAACACCCTGGCGAGGAAATGTCTGGACCTCCTGACAGAAAATTACCGATATATCGTCATCGACAACGAGGCGGGGATGGAACATTTCAGCCGCCTCACGACGCGAGATGTCGATCTTCTTTTCGTGCTCTCGGATTCGAGTCGACGGGGTATCCTGACGGCTTCGCGCATCCGGGATATCGTTCGTGAGCTGGATCTACACATTGCTCACGAGGTGTTGGTGATCAATCGGGTCCAGGGGGAGCTCGAGCCCCAAATGACGGAGGAGGCTAAAAACCAACGCCTGGAACTCGGAGGCGTGATCCCTGTGGACGAGGAGATCTCTCGATATGATCTCCAAGGGCGGCCCACATTCCATCTGCCGGCCTCGTCGAAGTCGGTGCAGGCCGCCAGGCGTATCTTTGAGAAATATATTCCATAGTCCATTCACGCCCCTCGAGGAGAGGGGATGCCTGAAAAGGGGGGAGGAAAGATGACAGCCAAATTGATCAGCGGCAATGAGATTGCACAACAGATTCGCGAGGAATTGAAACAAGAAGTGGACCAACTCAGAGAGAAACACCATGTGGTCCCGGGTCTGGTGACGATCCTGGTGGGTGAAAACCCTGCCTCGGTCAGCTATGTCACCGCCAAACAGAAGACCTCCAAGGAGTTGGGGTTCCATTCGATTCAAGACAACCAGCCCGCGAGCATCACCGAGGAACAGCTGCTTCAGCTGATCGTTCGATACAATCAGGATCCGAAGATCCATGGGATCCTTGTTCAACTCCCTCTGCCCAAACATATCCATGAGACGAAAATCCTCTATGCCATCGACCCGAGAAAAGACGTCGATGGTTTCCATCCGGTCAATGTGGGAAAGCTCATGATCGGTGAGGCGGAGTATCTTCCGTGCACTCCGGCAGGCATCCAGCAGCTTCTGATCCGGTCAGGGGTCAAGATCGATGGTGCCGAAGTGGTCGTTGTGGGGAGATCCAACATCGTCGGGAAGCCCATCGCAAACATCCTTCTGCAAAAGCAGAAGGGAGCGAATGCCACCGTCACCATCTGCCATACGGGGACGAGGGATATGGGCTTCCATACGAAGCGGGCGGATATCCTCATCGTCGCCGCAGGAAAGCCCAAGGCGGTCACGGCTGATATGGTCAAGGAAGGGGCGGTGGTCATCGACGTGGGGGTCAACCGAATTGGAATGACTCCGGAGGGAAAGGCCAAACTCTGCGGAGACGTGGATTTTGAGGGCGTGAAAGAAAAGGCCGGCATGATCACCCCTGTCCCTGGCGGGGTCGGACCGATGACGATCACGATGTTGATGATGAACACGGTCAAGGCTGCAAAGCTGGCGGCAGGAACCCTTTGAGTCATCGACAATGTTCGGGCTGCTGTTTTATAATAGAAATGGTGGGGAATCATTGAGCAATAGTTTCTACGAAACTATCTCTTCTTGCATGTTTTGCGAGTAGTTTTCTTGGCTCGTTCAGTACAGCGTTACCAGAGGAACTTGGAGCGAGGGTTCCAAAAGCAGAGGAGTGTATAGTCATCGATACGCCTACCCTGTTTCAGAAAGGGATCATCTAAAAGGGGAAGGAGGAATTTCCGTGTCAGAATACAAATTGGAAGAGAAGACTTCTTTCGATGGGAAGAAAGTGAAGGTGTTAGGCGCCACCTTTGAAGAAGGCAAGCCCGAAACCCCCATCAACTGGAGGCAGAAGCTCAGGGGTCGCGAGGAGATGCTCGCCTACCTCAAGACCGGTGAACGTTACTGGTTCGGCGAAGAGTGGTATGGAAGCGAGAAGCGAAAGACCAAAGCCTAGAAAAATAAGCGAACGGAGGTAAGGCTCATGGCGTTCGAGATACCCAAGGTGACTTACACGGGCAAGATCAAGGAAGTCAAGCTGGGAAGAGCCCCCAAGGCTGTGACCATTGGTGGAGAGAACTCTTACCCCTTCCACCTCTTTGAAGGGGAGATGCCCCATCCCCCCCGGATTGCCATGGAGGTTTATGATGCACTCCCCGACGATTGGCCTCCAGCGGCCTTGGAACCTTTCAAGGATGTGGCCACTGATCCCGTGGCCTGGGCCAAGAAATGTGTGGAACAGTACGGGGCGGAGCTCATCGCTCTCCAACTCGCGAGCACAGACCCGAATGGCCTTAATCGTCCGGGTGAGGAGGCTGCTCAGACGGCCAAGAAGGTCGCCTCCTCTGTCGATGTGCCGGTCATCGTCTGGGGGAGCGGGAACGCTGAAAAAGATGCCGATGTCCTTCGCAAGGTGGCCGAAGCTTGCGATGGCATGAACCTGGTCATCGGTCCGGTCGTGGAGGACAACTACAAACAGGTCGGTGCAGGGGCGATCGCCTATAAACACACCGCCGTGGCGTCTTCACCCATCGATATCAACCTGGCCAAACAGCTCAACATCCTCTTGGGCAACCTGGGTGTCCCCGACGAACAGATTGTTGTCGACCCGACCACCGGAGGACTGGGATATGGGATTGAATATACCTATTCAGTGATGGAACGGGATCGGATGGCTGCCCTGACGCAGCAGGATGAGCGGCTACAATTCCCCATCCTTTGTAATATGGCTCGAGAAGTCTGGAAGACCAAGGAGGTCAAGACACCCACGGAGGAGGCCCCCTCCCTGGGAGACGCAAAAAAGAGGGGGATCCTGATGGAGGCTGCCACAGCGACCATGCTTCTGCTGGCGGGAGCCGATGTGTTGGTGATGAGACATCCCGAGGCCATTAAGCTAGTTCGGGAGATGATCTCTGACCTTATGGCAAAATGACGTCGAAGGGGGGATGATTCTAAAGGAGGACAATATGGCAAATTTGGAAAAGAAGAGCATCGATCCAGCAACGATCAAAATGATCAAAAAGGCCCAGGCCGATGGATGCGAGACCATCTTCGATCGGGCAGACTCCATGAAACCCTGCCCGATTGGAGCAGAAGGCAGTTGCTGCAAACATTGTGCGATGGGACCGTGTCGTGTTCCCGCCCCCAAGAAGAAGGGCGAGACCGCCGAGGAGAAGGCTCGAAGGGTGGGCCTCTGTGGCGCCACGGCCGAGACCATCTCTGCCCGTAACTTCGCGAGGATGGTGGCCGCGGGAACGTCCGCCCATTCCGACCATGCCCGCGGAGTGACAGAGGTCTTTCTGGCTGCGGCCAAGGGCGAGGTCCCGGGATTCAAAATCAAGGATGAGCAGAAGCTTTACCAGGTGGCGATGGACTTTGGCGTTGAGATTGGCAACCGATCCATTCAGGAGATCGCCACCGAAGTGGGCCACAAAGCGTTGGCCGAGTTTGGACGTCAAGAAGGAGAACTCCTCTTCATTAAGAGGGCCCCGCTGAAGAGGCAGGAGATCTGGAGGAATTTAGGGGTCATTCCTCGAGGGATTGACCGAGAGGTCGTGGAATTGATGCATCGGACCCATATGGGGGTGGATCAAGATTATGAGGACCTCCTGAAGTCTGCCGCCCGTTGTGCCTTGGCTGATGGATGGGGAGGTTCGATGATCTCCACTGAGCTTCAAGACATCCTTTTTGGAACGCCGGTTCCCGTGTTGGGCCAGATCAATCTCGGGGTGTTGAAGAAGGACGAAGTGAACGTGGTGGTCCACGGCCACGAGCCTCTGCTTCCCGAGATCATGGCCGATGTGGTCCATGATCCGGAGATTCAGAAAGCAGCGAAAGAAGTAGGCGCCAAGGGAGTCAACCTCGTGGGCATGTGCTGTTCGGCCAACGAGATCTTGATGCGTCACGGGATCCCCGTGGCCGGGAATTTCCTTCAGCAAGAGTTGGCGATCGTTACCGGCGCGGTCGATGCGATGGTGGTCGATGTTCAATGCGAGATGCAATCGCTCGCTCAGGTGGCGAAATGCTATCATACCAAATTGATCACCACCTCCCCGAAGGCCAAGATCGAAGGCGCCACGCACATCGAATTTGTTGAACACGATGCGCCCAACGTCGCCAAAAGGATCTTGATGGAGGGGATCCGAAACTTCAAAAACCGAAAGGCGAATGTCGACATCCCGCCAGAGACGATGGATCAGGTGGTCGGATTCAGCCATGAGACGATCAACTACCTTCTCGGGGGGGTCTTCCGCGCCTCTTACAAGCCCCTGAACGACAATATCATCAATGGTCGAATCCGTGGGATCGCCGGTGTCGTTGGCTGTAACAATGCTCGGGTGACTCATGATGAGCCGAACCTCATCCTGATTAAGGAGCTGATCAAAAATGACGTGATCGTCCTCGTCACGGGTTGCAGCGCCATGACCTGCGGAAAGATGGGACTCTTAACGCCTGAGGCTGCCAGGCAATATGCGGGAGAGGGTCTGGCCTCGGTGTGTGAGGCGGTGGGTATCCCGCCGGTCCTTCACATGGGCGCATGCGTCGACAACAGTCGAATCCTGATGGCCGCTGCAGCCGTCGTTAAAGACGGAGGTCTCGGCGATGATATCAGCGACCTCCCAGCCGCGGGCGCGGCCTTGGAGTGGATGAGCGAAAAGGCGATTGCGATTGGTCACTACTTTGTCGCCTCAGGGGTCTACACGATCTTCGGCACCACCTGGCCAACCACAGGAAGCGAGGCGGTCACCAAGCATCTCTTTGAAGACTTTGAAAATACCTTCAAGGGGAAATGGGGGTTTGAACCCGATCCTTTGAAGGCCGCCAAGCTGATGATCGAGCACATCGACAAGAAGCGGAAGGCGCTAGGGATTGATAAGGCCAGGGACAGAGTCCTCTTCGATATGGCCAAACGTCGCGAGCTCGATGCCGCCTAACCCTCACTAGAGCCGGAAGGAGGAACGAATGTCCAAGATCATTGCATCCGCCGCAATCCGAGGGGGTCAGAAGATCCTCGCAAGGGCCGAGAAGAAGTACCAGGAGGCCCTTGAGAAATGGGGACCCAATCAGGAGGTGGGGTTCCCAAATACCGCTTACTACCTGCCGGTGATCTATGCGATCCTGGGAATCCCGGTAAAGCATCTGGCAGACCTCAAACCTGTATTGGACCGATGTCGTAGCTTGATGCCTCCCCTGGTGAAGGAAAAGGTTGCCCTACCCTACTTGGCTCCTGCTCTGGATGCCGGAATGGTGACCTTCTTTGCCGAGGAGATCATCGAATCCATTCGTTACCTTGAAGATCCAGGTTTTTATACCAAACAGGAAGACCCCTTGCCCAATAACATTTGGCTCGGAGCCGCGGATGACGTGATCTTTCGCAAGCGTGGGATCGAATTCGTCGATGGGACAGCGCCTGGATTTGCCGCCATTGCCGGGGCAGCCCCCTCGCCAGAAATCGCCAAGAAGATCGCCACGGAACTTCAGGAGAAAAACCTCTACATTTTCATGTGTGCCGAGAACGAGGGAAAACGTTTCTCTGAACAGTTGGTCGAGGCAGGGGTTCAGATCGGGTGGCCGACCCGTCTCGTTTCCTTTGGACCTGACATTTCCGCTGCTGTCTTTGCCATGGGCTTTGCCTGTCGTGTGGCGATGGCCTTTGGAGGAATCAAACCGGGAGATTTTCGAAAAAATCTGATTTATAACAAGGACCGTACCTTCGCCTTCGTCATGCCCCTGGGATTTGTCAACGATGAATGGTATGCCAACGCGGCGGGGGCGATCAACTGGGGATTTCCTACCATCGCGGATACTCCCATTCCCGAGGTCCTTCCGACGGGCATCTGCACCTACGAGCACGTGGTTTCCAACATTCCTCATGACCAGATTGTCCAGAAGGCGGTAGAGGTCAGAGGATTGAAGGTCGCCGTCGCGGAAGTCCCCATCCCGGTCTCCTACGGTCCTGCCTTCGAAGGGGAAAGGGTACGAGGCGAAGACATCTACCTCGAGTGTGGAGGAGGAAGGACTCACGCGGTCGAGTGGGTTACTTCCAGGAACATGGACGAGGTAGAAGATGGAAAAGTGGAAGTCATCGGTCCGGACCTTGATCAGATCAAACCTCCCGCTCAATTGCCCCTCGCCATCGTTGCCGAAGTGGCCGGACGGCAGATGCAGGAGGATTTCGAACCGATCCTGGAGCGGCAGATCCACCATCTGATCAATTATGCCCAGGGGATCATGCATATTGGCCAGAGAGATATTGCCTGGTTGCGTGTCAGCAAGGGCGCCGTGGAGAAAGGGTTCCGGCTCTCCCACCTGGGAAAGATCCTCCATGCCAAATTCCACCAGGACTTCGGCGCGATTTTTGATAAGGTTCAAGTCAAAGTCTACACCGAAAAAGATAAGGTGGAGGAGATGCTCGCCAAAGCGAAGGAGGTTTACGGCAAAAGGGATGTGAGGATTGAAGGGATGACGGATGAGACGACGGACATCTTTTACTCCTGTACCCTTTGCCAATCCTTCGCACCGAGCCACGTGTGCGTCGTGAGTCCCGAGAGGACCGGACTTTGTGGCGCCTACAACTGGATGGACTGCAGGGCCTCCTTCGAGATCAACCCGACCGGCCCCAATCAACCGGTCGCCAAGGGGGATATCCTTGACCCGAAACTCGGACAGTGGAAGGGCGTGAACGAGTTCGTCTTCAAGGCTTCCCGTCAGAAGATCGACCACTACAATTTCTACAGCTTGGTCTATGATCCGATGACCACCTGCGGGTGCTGTGAATGCATTGCGGCGGTTCTCCCCATGTGCAATGGCGTGATGACCGTTAACCGGGACTTTCCCGGCATGACCCCTTGCGGCATGAAATTCACCACCTTGGCAGGCTCGGTGGGAGGCGGCGCCGTGACCCCGGGGTTCGTAGGCCACAGCAAATACAATGTCACACAGCGAAAATGGCTGATCGGAGACGGTGGCATCAAACGGTTGGTCTGGATGCCCAAAATGCTCAAGGAGGAGATTGGGGAACGTCTCAAGAAGCGATCTGTAGAGATGGGCGTCCCAGACCTGCTGGACATGATCGCAGATGAGACGATCGGCATGACCGAGGAGGAAATTCTTCCCTTTCTGACGGAGAAGAATCACCCCGCCCTCTCGATGGATCCGATCCTCGGATAAGAAAATATGCATAGCGCAAAGCGCCTGCCTGCCGGCAGGCAGGCACGGCGCATAGCAAAATCCTTTTTCTAATCTTTAACGCTACGCGCTATGCTCTCAGCGCTTTGCCAAGTTACGTTGGAAAGGAGTGAAAATCATGGGACTGACGGGAATCCAAATCTTCAAACTGTTGCCGAAAACGAACTGTAAGGAGTGCGGTGTCCCAACGTGCCTCGCCTTTGCGATGAACCTCGCTGCAGGAAAAGTGGAACTCTCCTCCTGTCCCTATGTGTCAGAAGAAGCGAAAGCCCTACTTTCCGAGGCCTCTGCCCCACCCATTCGGCCTTTGAGCATAGGCTCGGGGGGAAATGTGGTGAAGATCGGTGGAGAGACCGTTCTGTTCCGCCACGAAAAAACCTTTGTCAATCCCCCCGGACTCGCACTCCTCGTGAGCGACGCCATGCCCGAGGACGAAGTGAATACCCGTCTGAAAAAATTCAAAGACTTGAAATATGAAAGGGTGGGTCTGACGTTAAGACCGGAGATGATTGCCGTAAAGAACGAATCTGGCGATCCAGGGAAATTTGAGTCCCTGGTAAAGAAGGCGAAGGCTGAGACCGATGCGGCTCTCATTCTGATGAGCGAAAAGTTCGAGGCCCTGAGCGCGGGGGTGAAAGCGTGTGCGGACCGGGTCCCATTGATCTACGCGGCCACCGATGGCAATGCGGAGGCTTTGGCCAACCTGGCCAAGGAGAACAAATGTCCCTTGGCGATCAAAGGGGACAGTGTCGAAACCCTCTCACAGCTTTCTGACAAGCTGACCGCCGCGGGTCTTAAAGACTTGGTTCTCGACCCTGGATCGAGGACCCTCCGAAGGGCCTTCGAGGATCAGATCTTCATCCGCCGAGCCGCCCTGATCCAGAAGAACCGTTCCCTTGGATTTCCCACCATCACCTTCCCCTGCGAAATGACGAAAGACCCCATGAAGGAAGCCCTCATTGCCGCCACCTTTGTCGCAAAGTATGCGGGCATCGTCGTCCTCTCTGACTTCCACGGCGAGAGCCTCTTTCCACTTCTTGTGGAACGGCTCAATATTTATACCGACCCTCAGCGGCCGATGATGATGCAACAGGGCATCTACCCCATCGGGAATCCGACCGCCGAGTCCCCCGTTCTGATCACCACCAATTTCTCACTCACCTATTTCATCGTCTCCGGGGAAATCGAGTCGAGCCGCGTCGCCACCTGGCTTCTCGTCATGGATACGGAGGGGCTGTCGGTTCTCACCGCCTGGGCTGCAGGAAAGTTCGTGGGAGACGCCATCGGTGTCTTTGTCAAAAAGAGCGGCATCACGGAGAAGGTCAAGCACCGTCGTGTCGTGATCCCGGGAGCGGTGGCCTCCGTGAGTGGAGACCTCGAGGAAGAGCTGGGCAAAGACTGGGAGGTCAAGATCGGCCCGCGGGAGGCTGCTCATATCACGGCTTTCCTCAAAATGGGAAATTAAATTGAAGGGTTCAAGGATCCAAGGGGTCCAGGGGCCAAGGAACTGCAGGTAGATATTTGCCCTCGAGAACCCTGAAATCCTGGAACCCTCGAATCCTATGGTTAAAGGAGCGAGCCCATGTTACTGATCGGTGAGAATTTGAATGTGATGGTGAAAAAGATTGGAACGGCGATGAAGGAGAAGGATCCGAAGCCGATTCAAGAGCTAGCCATGGCCGAGGCCAGGGCGGGGGTCGACTATATCGACATCAATCTGGGTCCGGCCCGCAAGGGCGGGGGAGAGATGATGGAGTGGATCGTCGCGATCGTTCAGGAGGTGGTTGACACTCCGCTCTATCTCGATACCATCAATGCCGAAGCCATCGAGGCGGGCCTCAAAGTCTATAAGAATAAGAAGGGAAAGGCGGTCATCAATTCCATCATGGCCCGTCCAGAAAGCATGGATGTTAAGTTCCCTCTGGCCCAAAAATATGACGCAGGACTGGTCGCCCTTCTCTGGGGACCCTCCGGTCTCCCAAGGGATGCGGAGGAGCGAGGCGTCCTGGCTGCAGAATTGATGCAGAAGGCGATCGAATTTAGCATCCCGGGCGAGGACATCTGGATGGATCCCATTGTCACGCCCATTACCAGTCCTCAGAGCCAGGTTCAGGTCCCCAGCTGCGTCGAGTTTATGAAGATGTTCAAAGATCTTCAGGAAGTGAATCCTGGGATGAGATCCACGTGTGGCCTTTCCAATGTCTCCAATGGTGCCCCGGACCCTTTGCGGCCCATCCTTAACCAGACCTACATGATTATGCTCGAACGGTATGGGATGGCGTCTGCCATCGTCGATGCCTTCGACGAAGATCTTCGGCGCTTTGCGAGAGGGGGTCACGAGAATCTTAAGAAACTGGTCCATCGGGTGATGGATGGCGAGGAGATCGATCTGAAGACCTTGAGTAAGGAAGAGGCCCACTACGTAAAAACCACCAAGGTCTTGATGGGAAAAATCCTTTACTCCGATTCCTGGCTGGAGCTGTAGAACAGTCCTTGTTTACGTCACTCCACCTCAAAAGGCGGCGGCTAAGAAACAGGCCAACACCCTGAGACCCTTTGGATTCGATCGGCCCCACTGAGATCAAGCCTTAGATTGCGATGGAACCCTCGGTTTCTTGCTATCTCCTGTGGCCTCTTTGGGTGGTGGTTCAGGGGACGGCGGTTTGATGCCGAGCCGCCTGGCAGTATGGTCTCTGCCGAGATAGAAATTGAGCCAGGACGAGGTCTGCCACAAGTCCCAATTGCACGGCGGGACGCTATAGGCGCTGATCTTGGCCTCCTCATGATAGGCCTTGTATCGCTGGTAGGCCTGGACCCATAAGCACTTCTTCTCGTTGGGATAGACCTCACACCATCCTTCATAGCTCCCCCCGCAGGCCCCATTTCGCTGATTCTTAGGACACTGGGACATGGGACAGACATAGGCGACGTCAAACAAGGCACAGTCTCCACAATTGAGGCAGTGAAAGAGAGCTGCCTTCGCCAAGTGCTCAAAGAACTCAAAGACC
>Ga0315284_10008335_pt1 | contig 14794 bp, 20 predicted proteins | sample YL17G09_16_MG_FD_203696 | JGI IMG/M metagenome (GOLD analysis project Ga0315284, IMG submission 203696) | Sediment microbial communities from Yellowstone Lake, YNP, Wyoming, USA - YL17G09_16 | ecosystem: Environmental > Aquatic > Freshwater > Lake > Sediment | place: USA: Wyoming | collected... | reverse complement strand
TTTTCATATATGATAAATATATAATTGATTGTGATTTTTTATAATAAAACTTTGTTATTAACTAAAAAATAAGTATATTTCTATAAATTAAAAATCAATGAAGATAATAAAATTAGACGAAAAAAAGGCAAATACCCAACAAATGTATGATATCTTAGATAAAATATTGTTTTTTGGCGCAGAATATCTTCCATTCATATTTTTAAAAAAAGTTTATGTGGGTGACAATAAATTAGAATTACAGTTACCACGATGGATATCAAAAAAACATATGGACAAAATTGATAAACATATACAAGAATTAATGAATGATTTAAATTGGGAATAACTATGGCAAAAAAGGAAGTTTTGAGCGACTACAAAAGAAATAAAAAAAGAAAAATGCTCATAGAATTAGCAAATGATTTGAATGATAATATTCAATATAATGAATATAATCTACAAAGTGTTATCGAACAGATAAAAGAATTTAGTCCAACCAGGAAAGAATTAAAGGATGGTCTACAAGATTTGATAGATTGTTATGGTTAATAATATGATAAGCATAGTAACAGGTTATTATAATAGAAAAAAATTATTTTATGAAACATTAAAATCGATCGCAAAATCTCAATATAAAGATATTGAACTTATTGCTGTCGATGATGGTAGTTCTCCAGAAGAAAGAATAGAAGATTTTTGTGCCGAATTTCCTTTCTTAAAAATAGAACGATTAGAAAAAGAGGACAAATGGTACATTAATCCAAGTGTAACGTTTAATATTGGAATACGATTAGCAAAAGGAGACATCATTGTTTTACAAAATCCAGAATGTATACATGTTCATGATGTGCTTAAATACCTTAGTGAATATGTTAATGACAGTAACTATATTAGCATTTCTGCATACGGATTAGATCCGGCATCAACCAAAGCAATACCAGAGCACAACGACAATAATACTTTAATAGATTTTTTAAAAACATTTCCACAACGGGCATATATGGGCGGAGATATTGCTGGCTGGTATAATCACTCAAAATATAGGCCAGTACATTATCATTTCTGTTCGGCAATGACCAGACTAAATATGTTAAAGTTAAATGGATTTGATGAAAGGTATGCTCTCGGCATAGGATATGATGATGACGAAATTATTGTGAGAATAAAAACATTGGGATTACGATTAGTTATTGCTGATCATATTTCGGTTATACACCAACATCACCCAAGTTTATGGACCGCGCCAAACACAACCGACCTATGCGAAGTAAATAGAATAATTCTCGAAACCAGCACAAAAAGAGAAAACAAATATGAAGTAAATTCGATAAAATTGTGGGAAAAATCAAACAATCAATAATAATATCATATAGACAAAGCAACGAAGAAAGAAAAAATAATCTTCAAAGACTGTTATTTTTCCTATCTGAAATATTAAATAACGAGACCGAAATTGTTTTAGTTGAACAGGATTATTATTGTAGTAAGATTGATTGGTTGGATCAAAATAAACAAATAAACCATATTTTTGTTTATAATAATAAAATTTTTAATAAGGGTCTGGGATATAACATAGGAGTAGAACACGCTCGAGGTGATTACTTAATTTTTAACGATATTGACGTATTTTTAAAAATAGACTCGTATTTGTCCTCGTTAAAACTTTTAGAACATGCAGATGTTGTAGATCCATACGATACACTATATTATTTAAATAAAGATGAAACCGAGGCGTTTATTTCTAATAATTATAATTTTAATGTTATTAAATCATTAGGCGAAAAAGTAACGTCACTTGTAATATCTGGCGGAATTTTTATGATAAAAAAAGAAAAATTTTTATTACTTAAAGGTTTCGATGAAAATTGTTATGGATATGGGCATGAAGACGATATATTTGATGTTAAAATAAAAAAAATGAAATTGAATGTTATAAATGTTAAAGATGTCGCAATACATATATATCACGAAACAAAATCTAATGATCTTTATCATAAATACTACACTAGAAAAGACATTAATAATAAACTATTTCAAGAATATCAAATGATGAGTATTGAACAATTAAAACAAAAAATAAATAACACATAATTATGGAATGGCATTTAAATGTTCCAAAAATTCTTCATGTGTATTGGGGTGGAAGTACATTATCTTATCTTCGATTTATGACCATCAAAACATTTATGAAATATAATCCTGATTGGGAAGTCAAATTTTTATATCCCAAATATCCTTTTACAAATATAACTTGGTGGAATCCAGAACAGAAATATGACGCTCCGTGCAAAGATTTTTTTCCTGATGTAATGGAATTACCAATAACAAAAACAGATATTGATTTTAAACATTATGGATTTACCAATCAAATGTCAGAAGTTCATAAATCGGACTTTATAAGACTAGTACAATTAAGCACATACGGAGGACTATGGTCGGACATGGATATTTTGTATTTTAAGCCAATGAATAATCTTTATTTTAATACGCCCGAAAATAAAAATATTGAAACATTTTATTGTGATCATAATTATGGACATTCTGTTGGATTTCTTATGGGGTCTCCGAGAAACAGATTTTTCAGAAAACTTATGGAATTATCGAAAAAAGAATATTCACCGCTCCACTATCAAACAATGGGGGCAATAATATATAAAAAATATTTTTCTACACCAGAATCAATTAATGACATCACGCCTGCAATGAATATCTCAATGGATGTTGTGTATGCCTATGATGCAACATATTTTTCCGAAATTTTAATGAATGATAAACCAAAATTTACAAACGAATCAATAGGAATGCATTGGTTTGCTGGGTCGCCAATATGGAGAGACTTTTTAATTCAGACTGATGGCGGACTAAATAATTTACCAGATAATATAATTGGGAACATATTAAAAAAAGAACATGGAATTACCAATTAAAGATAAGTTAGCTGTCATCTTTCATGGCATTATTGGTGGAACGGGCGGCAGAAATGGAATTGGAGAACCAAATAATATATTAGATTGCTCAAGAACAATAAAATATAACGTATTATCCGCATATGATTGTGATATTTTTGCTCATTCATGGTCTGTAGATCACGATGAAGAAATAGACACAATATATCACCCCGTGGCATCATTATTTCAGCATCAGGAATATTTTGGATTTAATGGAATACATGCTAGTGATCATCAGGAACTAGGACAAGCATTTCGTACTATTAGTCGGTACACAAGCCTGGAAAGAGCATTAAAACTTAAACAAGATTATGAAATACTAAACAATTTCAAATACAAATGGGTTCTTGTAATCCGTTATGATATTGTTTTTTTTACTAGATTGGATTTATCTAAATATGACCCAGCATTTATGTACATCTGTTCCGAGCCGCACTGGGAAAATGACGGCAGATATAATAATAGTCTATATCATGATGTTATATTTCTTTCCAGCTCCGCCATAATGGACACATTTAGTAATTTTCCAACAGAATTAAAAGCCAAAATATATGATCCTATGGATGCTCATGCTGCCATATGTCAAAAAATTTTAAGAATATTCAACGGCAATACTAATATGATAAAACGGGGATTTAAAAGGTATAATGATGTAGAAATATATCGAATGGTCATTAATCCACAACTAAACCCAATCGGGCACGCATACGGAGCATTGGAAATGACCAAGCGATTCAATGATTTAATAAACCAAATTAATGAAGAAATAAAACCATGAAAAACAATGATAGCGATTTTTTAATTAACGAATCTTTAAACGAATATAAAAATGTAATCGATGCCAGAAAGACCAACGATCTTTCCCTTAGTAATTACCGAGTGGAAAAACCATGGGGACATGAAGTGTGGCTCGAACTAAATAAATTTTATGCATATAAATTAATCTCAATGAAACAGGGATACAAAAGTAGCCTACAATCTCATGAATTCAAATACGAATCCAACTATATAATTGAAGGTCACGCCGAAGTACTTTTAGAAAATACAATGGGTGAAATGGAATCACATCTATTCGTTGCCGGAGAAGGATGGACAGTTCCAATTGGACGAAAACATCGAGTAATCGCTCGCACAGATTATAAAGCGCTCGAAGTATCAACCCCACATCTGAACGATGTTGTAAGATTTGAAGATGATAATAATCGAGAGTCGGGGAAAATTAAAAAAGAACATGGAATATAATTATAAATTTTGTATACTTGCGGCAGGTAGAGGAATACGAAATAAATCAGTTAGCGGATTACACAAAGCGTTATTACCAATTGAAAATAGGCCGGCTCTATCTCATATATTAGAAAGAATTCCAATAGATGTCGAAATTATTATCGCCGTCGGATATAAATCGAACCAAATTAAATCATATACCAGAAAGGTTCATCCCAAAAGAAAAATAACCTATGTCGATGTGGAGAATTTTGAGGGTCCGGGTTCTGGCCCTGGTTTAAGTTTATTTTCGTGTAGTAAAGAATTACAATGTCCGTTCATTTTTACATCTTCAGATACACTAACAGAAGAATCTTATAATTATTCCGAACTTAAATATAATTGGGTGGGATACGATTTCCTAGACGAAAAAGTCAAAAGGACAGATTATACGCTTATAGATGGAGACGAAATACTTAATAAATTTTATTGGGGAGAAGGTAATAAGGCATTTATTGGTATTGCAGGAATTTACGATTATAAAAACTTTTGGGAAGGATTTGTTAAAGATAAGTCTTTAATGAAACAAGAAACTCAAGTATTCAATGGATTTAATAATATACATGAAATCCATTTGAAACCCTTTACTTGGTATGATACTGGAGATCCTGCGTCATATGATAGAACTAAAACCAGATTCCATCATGAAATAGTTGCAAACAAAGTAGATGAGGCATTATTTGTAGATGAAGGCAAAGTCATTAAATATTTTTCTGACTCCGAGAAAATCAAACAAAGAATCCTGAGAGTAACTTACCTTAATGGAACATGTCCCGATGTCACGCAAATAGATGAAAACATGTATTCTTATGATTATGTTGATGGCAGAGTTCTTTCAAAAATTTATGACGAAAATATTTTAAACAAATTATTACCGTATTGGTATAATAAATTAGCATCCAATAAATTTGATAAAACCATACACTTTTTAAATAATTGTAAGTATATTTATCACGATAAAACTTTTGACCGATGTAAAAAATTTTCAATGGATGATATTGATAACATTGAATTTATAAACGGCATAAAAGTGGAAAAAATTAATGATATGTTAGAAAAAATTGATTGGGAAAAAATATATGATTGCGCAACACCATCGAATTTTCATGGAGACCTTCAACCAGAAAACATCATTTACAATGGCGAAAACTTTACCCTTATTGATTGGAGAGAATCGTTTGGTGATAGTTTAGTGGTGGGCGACATATATTATGATCTAGGAAAATTATATCACGCCCTATATATCAATGGAACCGATGTTAATAGTAAATTATATCATTTAGAAATAAAGAATAACGAAGCGTATGTTTATAATCACATCAGAAGTAATCTGTTCTTTTTATTGAGAGAATTAAAAAAATGGTGTAAAATGATGAACTATTCTTGGGAGAATATTCAGTTACTTGGAACACTACAATATTTGAACATATGTTGTCTATATGACAATTTCCATAATGGTGAATACGGTAAATTTTTATTCTTACACGGAAAACATCAACTATCTAAATTATTAAATAAAGATATCGAATGAGAACAGAAGAATTAATAGATCTTTACAAATATGAATCAAAAAACGCATTTGAGTCAATCTCAACATCAATTATAAGACTATTCTACGAAATAATTTTAGATGCATACGTACAGGAAAGGAAAGTGTTTGCCTGTGGAAACGGCGGAAATGTCGCGTCAGTACAAAATCTCGTATTAGATTTAAACATGCATCCGTTTGTGTCAGAAGACAAAACAAAATTGTCGTCTAAAAGAAATAAATTTCACGCAATCAATCTATGTTCTGATTCGGCAACCATAACAGGAATGGTAAATGATATCGGATTTGAAAACATATTTTCACAGCAATTGAAATATCAAGCAGATCCTGGCGACGTTTTATTTGCAATGTCAGGTTCAGGAAACTCAAAAAACATTATTGAGGCCCTTAAACAAGCCAAAGCAATGAGAATGACCACGGTTCTAATAACCAGAGGATGGAGAACAAAATGTGAAGAGTTTGCCGATTTAGTTATAAGAATATGTGGAGATTCAACATTTCCTGGAAATACGGGTGGTAATAATAATAATTTTCATTACGAAGATTGTATATCAAAAGTAAGCCATATCGTTGTGGGGCTTTTAAAACAACATGTAGAATATGAAACTTAATCCAAATATACTCAGGAAGCACATATTAGATATGGTATATAAAAAACAATCGGGTCACATTGGGGGAAGTTTTTCAATATGTGACATCGTTGCTTATTTGTATTCTAATTTTGATTTTCGGGATAAAGATAAATTAATTTTATCTAAAGGTCATGCAGTTCCTGCAATTTATGCCGCCTTGTATGAGTTGGGGCATATTGAAACCCTTGATAACTTCAGAGAAATTAACTCTCCGTTACAGGGACACCCTGACAAGAATAGGCTTAATTATATTCACGCAACAACAGGCTCACTTGGGCAAGGATTAAGTATTGCTATCGGTCACGCCATTGCAATGAAATTACAAAAATCCGATGGTAAGGTATTTTGTATTCTTGGTGATGGCGAACTACAAGAAGGACAAATTTGGGAGGCTTTTATGTCTGCTCCAAAATTTAAACTAGATAATTTGGTTTGTCTCATTGATTATAATGGTTGTCAAAGTGAAGGGTTTGTAGAAGATATTATGGATCTTGGAAAGTTGGATGAAAAAATTTATAGTTTCGGATGGACAATAGTAAGAGGTGATGGTAATGATGTGGAAAATATTGATTGGTGTATAAATAGATTTGAAAAAACTCCAAAGGGACCGAAATGTATTATTTTTAAAACTGTAAAAGGAAAGGGCGTTTCGTTTATGGAAAATAAATCATTTTGGCACTCAGGAATACCATCAGAAAATCAATATCAATCAGCATTAATGGAATTAAATAGTAAAGTATGAAATCAACAAGAGACGGATTTGGTGATCAACTATTATTACAAGGCGGAATAGATGATAAAATTATATCATTAAGCGCAGATCTTGGAAAAGCCACCAAACTTGATTTATTCGCAAAACAATATCCTGATAGATTTTTCGAAATTGGAATTGCTGAAAATAATATGATAGGAATCGCTTCTGGATTATCCGAACACGGATATAAAGTGTTTCTGGCGTCATTTGCGGTATTTCTTACGGGAAAATACGATACAATCAGATGCTCAATAGCATACCCAAACATTCCGTGCGTCATTGTTGGTTCGCACGGCGGTTTAGCAATCGGTAGAGACGGAGTAACACAAATGGGGTTAGAAGATATTAGTTTAATGAGAAGTCTCCCCAATATGGTTATTTTGAATCCAGCAACATATAACGAAGCACGAGCAATCACTAAATATCTTTGCGAAACCAAATTAGAATCTCCTCACTATCTTAGAATTGGTAGACAACCAGTTGATGAAGTATTTGATGATTCATATAGGTTCAATATAAATTCTGTTTGTATTGTAAAAGGAAGCGCTAACATGGATAGTGTTGTGCTATCTACCGGATGTGTGCTTTCCGATGTTTTAAAAGCAACAGAAGGCATAGATATTACTGTTATGGATATACCTGTAATTAAGCCAATTTGTTGGGATGTAATTTCTTACATTTTGTCTTATAAAAATGTTATTACTGTTGAGGACCATAGTATAATTGGCGGATTAGGATCTGCGGTCGCAGAAATTATGGCGGAAAATGGATGGAGAGAGGGTCTTAATTTAAATCGAATCGGAATAAATGATATATTTCCCGAATCAGGGAAGCCTGAAGATCTTTACGAAAAATACGGACTAAGTTCAAAACAAATAAGTATTAGAATACAAAATATCATAAATAATGATTGATAAAGATACAATGATTTTTGGTTCGTTCGCCAAAGAAGCCGGAAATAACGGATGTAAAATGTTTAATCCTGCTTTTGAATATTATGGATTAAACGCAATTTACAAATCATTTTCAGTTGATGACATTGGTAAAGCTATTGAATCAGCAAGAACATTGAATTTTATGGGATTTGGTATCACGATGCCATTTAAAAAAGAGGCGATAAAATATATTGATTCTGGCAGTTCTGAAGTATTTGAAACCGGATCAATAAATACGGTTGTTAATATTAATGGGTTTTTTAAAGGATTTAATACTGATTATTTAGCCGCCATGGAACTTTTAAAAAAATATCCAAAAAAATTTCTTTACATTCTAGGTAATGGCGGATACGCCGCAGCAGTAAAACACGCAGCAGATATTCTTGAAATATCTAACGCAACAATATCCAGAAAAGATTGGATTAATATTGAACAAATTAGAAATTCTATAATATATAATTGTACTCCTGTTACAAATATTAAAGTGGATAACTCCAATGATTTTATTGATTGTATAGTAACCACACCAACAGGATACGAATTATCAAGAATACAAGCGTCATATCAGTTTAAATTATACACAGGATTAGAATTTCCACCAATATGAAAAGACCGAAAACATTATTTGTCGATATAGATGGAACATTAATATTACACCACGAAGTTCCTAATCAACAAGCAAAATTACCGCCAGAAATATTACCTGGCGTGTTAGAAAAATTCGAAGAATGGGATAGAAACGGGTATAACATTATTTTAATAACAGGTCGTAGAGAAAGTGAGCGTAAATTAACTGAAGAACAATTAAATAAAGTGGGTATTGTGTATGATAAATTAATTATGGGAATTGGCGGTGGTGACAGAATCATTATTAATGACGCCAAGCCAGATTCAACCGAACCCACGGCATTTGCCATATGTGTTAAAAGAAATGATGGAATAAAGAATATCGACATATAATGAATTATTCGGAGAAATATATAAAAACGCTCAAAAATATGATTCCATACAGTCCTGTTAATAAAAAAATACGAATAGGCCGCAATGGAGATGGTGGTTATGTTGTTATAGACGGATATACATACGATAGTTTCATATCTGCAGGAATATCCAACGAAATAACATTTGAAATCGATTTTTTACAACGATACCCAAATATTCCTAGCGTTGCTTTTGATGGAACAGTTGGTAGGCCCCAGGGCTTACCTGAAAATATAATATTTCATAAAAAAAATATTGGCGTAACGAATACCGATCAAACGACAAATTTAAAAGATATTATTGATTATCATAGTGATGTGTTTGTAAAAATGGATATTGAAGGAGAGGAATGGAGATGGATAAATTCTATGAGCGATTCAATTAGAAATATAAAACAAATAGTGTTTGAGGCTCACGCTTTTTTTCCTCATTTACTTTCACAAGAATATATTCTTTGTCATTGTTTAGGACAAACGCCAGATGTGTGGACTGATTATATATTAAACGGGCTAATCAAATTAAATGAAACCCACTATTTAGTTCATGTACATGAAAATGTTTACGGACCGTTTGTATATGTTATGGATAACAATTATCCGACTTTTTATGAATTAACATATATCAGGAAAGACTGCGAAGTAAACGGACTTAATACAGAAAATTTACCAATACCATTATTAGATTATCCTACTGGTCAATCAAATATGGGTGGTACTATCGATAAACCATTAAATTTTTGGCCATTTAAATTTTAAAAACATGAAAATTATAACAATCACAGGAATTAGACCAGATTTTATAAGAATGTCAAAGATATTCAAGAAATTTGATGAAAACTTTGATCATACATTAATACACACAGGACAACATTATGACAAGATGTTATCTGATGTGTTCTTTAAAGAGTTGGACATTAGAAAACCTGATTATAATTTAGAGGTAGGTGGCCCAGGTAAAGAGCATTTTCACCAGACGGCAGAATTATCTGTTAAAGTCATTGAACTTATTCGTAATAAAAAATTAAATCCTGATTTAATTTGTTTTCTTGGTGACTCTAATTCGGTGGCGTCAGCTGTTGCGTTAAAAAAAGAAGGATATAAAATTGCCCATATCGAAGCGGGAATGAGATCATATGATAAACGAATGCTTGAAGAAATAAATAGAATCGTCTGTGATCATTGTTCCGATTATCTTTTTGTATATCACGATAACTATAAAATGAAAGCTTTACTAGAAAATATTCATAGCGACCAAATATTTGTGGTGGGTAATACTATTGTCGAACCCTCTCGTGATATGCAGGAAATTGTTTATCAGAATCCAAAAAAATATTCACAAATTATTTTAGACATACATCGGCCAGAAAATTTCAATGACCAAACTAGATTAGAAAATATAATGTTTTTTGCTAGCGAAATGCATAGAATATATCATTTTCCAGTTAAAATGTTAAATTTTGGAAGAACCGAATCTAGATTAAGAGAATGGTGTATACCATTATGGGAAACAGAAATAATTCCATTAATGTCATATAAAAATTATATTCAGGCGGTTTATGATAGTGCCTTTATTATATCAGAATCGGGAACCGGACAGGAAGAACCGTGCCTATTTGGAACTCCGGTTATTGTTCCGAGAGATTTTACAGAAAGGCCAGAATCAGTAGAAAGTAATTGCTCTATTATGTTAGATGTTAATACAGTATATAATCCTACTTGGCATAAAGCGATAGACTATATCTCGGCATCATTACTTAACCAAATAAATATTGATGTTGAATGGTTAGGCGACGGAAAAACATCTCAACTAATTGTGGATAAAATAAAAGAATTATTTAAAAAATGAGACTGCATACTTTTGGGGATAGTCATTGTGCTAGTAGAGGATGGACTGAAATAAACATTGACGGATTATCAATTATGGCACATTTGGTCGGTCCTATGACATGTTCAAAATTTGGTTTTGATAAAATAAAACTATTAACAGATAATGATGTTAAATCTGGTGACATGGTTTGTTTTACATTTGGTGAAATTGATTGCCGAATGCATATACACAAGCACAAACATAACTATAAAGATATCATTGATGAAATTGTTAAAAATTATTTTATTACTATTAAAATAAATGCTGATACCGTGGATAATTTAACTATTTTGGTATCATCTATTACCCCTGTACCTAAAGATGACACATATATATCTTGTGGGGAAATTTGGTTGCCAGTTGGTAAAGATGTTGATCGAAGAGTCTATGTCGAATACATGAATCAAAAAATTAAAGAAAAATGTGAAGAATATAATTATATTTTTCTTAATGTATATTATCAATATTGTGATGATGAGGGGTTTTTAAATCATGAACTAGCTGATGGCGCCATTCATATACAAGATGAAAAATACATGGAAGAAGAATTATTAAAAATAATAAACAAATGATTAAAAATAAAAATATATTAGTTACCGGCGGAGCGGGATTTATTGGTTCAAATATCGTTAAAGAGCTAGTTGAAAGCGGAAACTCGGTAACCGTTATAGATAATTTTTCAACTGGATACCCTGCCAATCTCGAACCATTTCCTTCAGTTAAAATAATTTATGGAGATATTAGAGATAAGTCAGCAATAAATAACGCAATGAAAGATATTGAAATTGTTTTTCATCTGGCAGCATCTGTTGGAAACAAAAGATCAATCGAAGATCCTATATATGATTCAGACGTTAATATACTTGGAACAATACGGGTGTTGGAAGCCGCTCGAAAAACAAAAATACAGAAAATTGTTGTAACATCTTCAGCTGCCATTTATGGAGAGTTAAAACAGTATCCGATAACAGAAGGACACCCCGCCGAACCAGATTCACCGTATGGGTGTTCAAAACTTTGTGAAGAAAAACTGTCCCTTGTATATGCCAAAATGTATGATATGGATATCGTTTGTCTTAGATATTTTAATGTATATGGGCCAAATCATCGTTATGATGCTTACGGAAGCGTTATTCCAATTTTCATATCCAATATGATTAATAATAAGCCACTAATAATTTATGGAGACGGAGAGCAAACACGAGATTTTGTACATGTGTATGATGTTGTTCAGGCAAATATTAAAGCTGCAAGTACAAATAATGTTCATGGCGCGTTTAATGTGGGTAGCGGTAAATCAGCAACAATTAATCAAATTATTGAAATAATATTAAAAAACAATAAAGTTGAAGTATTATATGAACCCGAAAGGATAGGTGAGGTTCGGCATAGTCTGGCAGACATTTCATCAGCGCACGCAAATTTTGATTATACGCCAAGTGTTAAATTGGAAGACGGCATAAATGATTATATTAAGTGGGTAAAATATGAGTGATTTTTTTAAAGGGAAAGTGATACTTTGCGCAGGTGGTAGTGGCTCATGGGGAAATGAACTTACCACACAATTACTTGACAAACACCCCAAGAAAATTATAATATTTTCCAGAGGTGAACTTGCTCAAGTAAACATGCAAAGAAAATTCAATAACAATACTCTTGAATTTATTATTGGTGATGTTAGGGATGCCGATGCAGTAGATAGATTATTTCATATCAATAAGATTGATTATGTTTTTCAACTTGCGGCTCTCAAACACGTACCCGTATGTGAAAACCAACCACAAGAAGCAATTAAAACAAATATTAATGGAACAATTAATTTAATTAATTCGTCAATTAAATATAACGTAAGAAAATTCATTGATGTATCATCAGATAAGGCAGTCGCCCCAATTAATTTATATGGCATGACTAAATCTGTTGGAGAAAGATTGTCGATTCAGGCGAATAACCTCACAAAACACACAGATTTTGTTTGTGTCAGAGGTGGAAATGTTTTAGGAACCAACGGAAGTGTCGTTCCTTATTTTATTGATTCGATCAAAACGCACAATAAGATTGATATAACTAATATAGATATGACAAGATTCTTTCTTACTTTGTCTGATGCTATCAGTCTACTATTCTGCGCTGTTGAAAATAGTATTGGTGGAGAAATATATGTAATGAATATGCCATCATTTTATATTAGAGATTTGGCCAAAATTTTAATTGAGTATTATGGGAATATTAACACAAAAATAAAAGTAATTGGAATAAGAGAAGGAGAAAAATTAAATGAAATATTAATATCCGAACATGAAGCGCCACATTCATACATTTATAACAAAAATTATTATGTGATTCTACCAAGTTTAAAAATAAATAAAGATTATTCCCACATTGACACAAACAAAAGAGTAACATTTAAGGAATTTTCATCTGCCGATAATCTTAAAAGCAAAAGATATCTACGAGAATTACTCATAAACGGTGGATTTTTAAAATAAATCATGAAAAAATTAATTATATTAATAGTATTATTTACATTGTGTTTATTCACATCAAAAGCACAAAATCCGCGAGAGCCCAATACAATTTATCTTATTCTTCAACCTGCCGATAATGGAATAGGAATAAGATATGATAGAATGATTAAATCTTCTTATTATGGCATATACGGGGCATTAACGTATGGAGATTTAAAATTAGAAAATGGATTGGTTATTAAAAATCATTATAAACTTGTAAGTGGAGTAATATTATATGGAGATCCATTATTTCGTATTTTTCATCCATATTTTGGCATCGGGGTAAGTTACAACACCTATTATGGGTTATTTAATATTCCGCCAGAACAACCCGAAACCGAAATGGATCAATGGTCATTTGAATTATCATTAAACACTAAAATATCAAATAAAGTTAATGTGGGAGTACGATATGATCCATTGATGAATATATCGTCTTTGGATGTTGGTTTCTCATTCTAAAAATAAAATTATGAAAATATACGTATTTGGTTATAGAGGAATGTTAGGTAGATATGTTTATATCTATTTAAAATCAAATGGACATAATGTGATTGGTGTATCAAGGGACGTAATAGATGCCGAGGCATTTAACGAAATACAATTAAAATCGGCATTATTTCAAAAGGGGTTTAAAAGAGGTGATATCATTATCAATTGTATGGGAGTAATAAAATCACAAATTGATAAGGCCGGCACATTATCGGCAATTAAAGTAAATTCATTATTTCCGCATTATCTAAGTAATATTTGTAAAAAAGACGGATATAAAATGATCCATGTCTCGACAGATTGTGCGTACTCCGGTAAAGATGGTCTTTACAATGAGAATTCACTTCATGATTGTACCGATATTTACGGAAAAACCAAATCTCTCGGAGAACCATCCAACTGTACTGTTGTGAGAACATCAATTATTGGAGAAGAAATTGGACAAGCCAGATCATTAATTGAATGGGTCAAATCAATGAGCGGTAATACAGTCAATGGGTTCATTAATCATCATTGGAACGGTCTGACCTGTTTACAACTGGCCAAAATTTTCGAATTTATTATCTTGAATAACCACTATTGGGACGGAGTAAGGCATATTTTTTCTCCAGAAATAGTTACCAAGAACGAATTAGTTAAAATGATTTCAGATGTACACGGGCTTAATGTTCAGGTAACGCCAATTGAAGCCGACATATCATGTGACAGATCGTTATCCACAATATACAATGACATCGACTTTAATATTCCTCCGCTTAAGGAGCAAATCGAAGAACAACACAATTATTTTAATAAAATATAAAAAATAATTACTTTTTTTTTGTTTTAATAAAAATTATTCGTATATTTTGTATATTAATGATTTTGTTTAGGTTCTGCCGA
>Ga0315284_10008334_pt1 | contig 14795 bp, 9 predicted proteins | sample YL17G09_16_MG_FD_203696 | JGI IMG/M metagenome (GOLD analysis project Ga0315284, IMG submission 203696) | Sediment microbial communities from Yellowstone Lake, YNP, Wyoming, USA - YL17G09_16 | ecosystem: Environmental > Aquatic > Freshwater > Lake > Sediment | place: USA: Wyoming | collected... | reverse complement strand
ATCACCTGATCGCATTCTCTACTTCGTTCCGCGCACACTATAATCACCTTCGACATACGGAGAGAGCTTTCTCCGCAAAGCTTCCCGCGCCCGGCTCAGGCGCGACATCACCGTGCCCCTCGGCAGGTTCAGAACACCCGCCACCGACTCCACATCCAGCCCTTCGATGTGATGGAGTGTCACCACGAGCCTGTGATCCTCGCTCAACGAATCCACCGCCCGGCGGACGGCATCCCCGACCTCGCCGGAGATCAGACTCTCCTCCGGGCCGCCGTCGGGGTCCTCCAACTGGATAGTCTCGCCTTCCTCCCGGTCGTCTATGCTCACGGACCCGCGCCGGTTCCGCCGATTCATCACATCGCGGCACCGGTTCAGCGCGATCCGATGCAGCCAGGCGCAGAACGTTCCATCATCGCGCAGGCTTCGCAGCGAATTCCAGGCCCGGATGAACGTCTCCTGCGTCACGTCGCCCGCGTCCTCCGGGGAGCCTGTCACGCGCCGGGCGAAGTTATAAATGCGGTCGTTGTACGCCCGATAGAGAGCCTCGAAAGCCGATACATCGCCCGCCCTCGCCAACCTCACCAGTTCGGATTCCGGGGTCGTCGTCATATGCTGTTTCGCGCTGGGCTTCCTGTCATTATGACTTTCCGCGGGCTGCCGAGCATCCATCTTTCGCCCGCTCAACTCGATTATATCATCATTCGATGATGCGTGCTGAGGAGGAATAGTCGCGCGCGACAGCGAACACAAGCGCCGAATATACACTCTTCACCGGAAGACTTCGAATACTAACAGGGAGGTAAGGATTTGAGCACACAGACAGGTGGTTCATCCGGTAAGGCGGTAAGCGCCCCCGACAAGCTCTTCGCCGCCAGTTGTTTCGCGCTTGTGGTCAGCGCCGTAGCGTTCGGCATTCGCGCCGACATAGCGGATGCCCTTGCCGTGCACTTCAACACGACTAAAGAAGCGGTCGGCTGGTTCGGCATGGGCGGCGCGTTCTGGGGATTCGCCATCGCGATCTTTATCGGCGGCCAGTTGTGTGACTGGCTGGGGATGAAAACGCTGATGCTGCTCGCGTGCCTGCTGCAGATCGCGGGCGTCGCAGGGACGGTGTTCGCCCCATCACTGTCAGTGCTGGCGATGGCCACGCTGGCGGTCGGCCTGGGCAACGGCCTGGTGGAGGCAGTTGTCAACCCGCTGGTCGCGACGATCTACCCTGAAAGCAAGACACGCAAGCTAAATCACCTGCATGCCTGGTGGCCGGGCGGGATCGTCATCGGCGGTCTGCTAGGTTTCGGCATAAGCGTGCTCTCGACTAAGCTTGGGACACCGCAACAACCCTGGCATCCATCGTTTGCGGCTCTCTGGCAGGTCAAGCAGGCCATTGTCTTCATCCCGGCGGTCATCTACGGCATCATGTTCCTCGAGATGAAGCTTCCGAAGACCGAGCGCGTGCAGTCCGGCGTCACCACGGCCGAGATGTACAAGGAGATCTTCCGACCGCTCTTCCTGGTGTTCCTGTTCTGCATGCTTCTCACGGCGGCGACCGAGCTGGGCCCCGGCCAGTGGATGGGCAGCATTATGACCAAGGCGGCGGGACAGGGCATCCTGGTCCTCGTCTGGATCAGCCTCATCATGTGCGTTGGCAGGCTCTTCGCGGGGCCCGTCGTCCATCGGCTGCGGCCGAACGGGATGCTCGTAGGGTCCGCGGCGGTGGCGGCCGTTGGGCTGCTGCTGATGAGCATGGTTACCTCGAAGCCGGGCGCGTTCCTCGCGGCCACGGTATTCGCCGTCGGTGTCTGCTACTTCTGGCCGACGATGCTCGGCACCACTTCCGAGCGCTTCCCGAAAGGCGGCGCGCTTCTCATGGGCCTGATGGGTGCTGCCGGCATGACAGCCGCCGGATTCGCTCAGCCGGTTGTAGGGAGGCTGCTCGATCAGTTCAAGGATAACCCGACGGCCGCGTGCCGGGTGTTCGCGCTTCTCCCGGCGGCATTAGTGGTGGTATTCGGCCTCATCCTCGTCGCCGACGCGGCGAAGGGCGGCTACAAGGCCGTCAAGCTTGGCAAGGAGGCTGAGAAACCGGCTGAGGCAGCCGTTCCCGCGGGCGACGCTCCGAAAAGCGCTTGACCCCGGGGTCAACGAGACAACGCAAAGGGGTGGGGGATCTTCTCCCGCCCCTTCTTCATTTGCACAACCACTCCGCGATCGCGGAGTCGGACGCCTTCGTTCCCCTGATCTCAAGCGACGCCGGATCGCCCGCCGCGCGATAGACTTCCTCAAACCAGTCCGTCTTGAAGCGCCCTCGGGTGTTGTGGATGAAAAGCTTCCCCGGCGCAATGAGAGCCGCCGCCGTCCGGAAGTCGCCCGCGCGCCGCAGACTCGGCGCGTACAGTTTCTCCACGTAGGCCCGGTCGTCCGTGCTGTCGAATCCTCCCGCGTCAACTACCGTGCGATCAACGTCCCCCGCGAACGCCCGCGCAAGGAGACACCAGAGCCCTGCATCCCCGACGCCTACCAGGTTCACCGGCCCGGCTTTCCGAGATCGAGCGTATGCGAGCGCGGTGATGATGTCCTGCACCCGGTTCGCGGTATCGGTTCGATTGTACGTATCGAAGAACTTGTACCGCGTGAGGCGGTCGGCGGATTCCGGCGGGCCGACGTGCTCGCCCACGCCGAAGCAGTCAATCGCGAGCACCTGATGCCCTTTCCGAAGAAGCAGGCTCGCTAGGGCATCCGGCTCCGCCTTGCCGTCGGAACGCACGATCACCGTGATGCCCTGCGCCGCCCCGGATTTCGGCGAGAAGAGCAGCGCCGGGATGCAGTCGCCCCTTCCTTTTCGGCCGATCAGGAGTCTCTCCGTGGAGCAGTCGGACAGATCCGACAGATCCGACGGATCGGACAGATAAGAAATGTCCGACCCGCTGGGCCTCGTCATCTCCGCTGCTAGCGAGTGACGGAGCGCCGGCCCATATGTCCGGCGGAACTTGTCCAGGCTCTTCGCATCACGCGGCTTCATGGATTCGAGCTGCCGCTCCGAAGCCTCGACCCGGCTTTCGATGAACCCGGACGCATCCAGCGCGTTCGACGGCTTCGGCGCCCGCGCGAAGACGAGCAGGTCCTCGTTCTTCTCGACCTGGAACGGCTGCTCCTTGAAGTGCTCCGCATTCGGATCGCCGAGAATCCACTTCCCGAAGAAGGCATACACGGCTTCCCGGCTGTCCTTATTGTAGTTGTGCGGCGCGTCGAATCGAATGCACGAGACTCGATCCTCCGCATGGGACAGCTTGTACACGCCCCGAATCGCGGGGAACTCGACCTCAGGCGTCTTCGCGGTCCAGTCGCCGGTCGCGGAGACGAGTATCAGCGGACGAGGAGCGGCCAGCGCGCCGATCTCCATGTTGTTCGTGTCGAGCCTGATGAGCGGCGGGTTCTCGCAGACGCACCCTCCCTGCATCGTGGACGAGATCATGCACACCGGCGCGGCGTACTTCACCCGGTCATCAACCGCCGTGAGCAGAAACGTCTGAGTCCCTCCGCCGGACTCTCCGGTGCAGGCGATCCGATCCCTGTCCACATCCGGCAGCGAGAGGAGGAAATCCACCGCGCGGATGCTGTTCCAAAGCTGCAGTCCGCCGACGCTGATCCCCCACAGATGCTCCCGATTCCCCGTTAAGTCCTCGCGATGCCGAAGCTGCGTCGAGTCGTTGTAGCCGACCATGTCGTATGTGAACGCGATGTATCCCTGCTTCGCGAGATTGATGCACCGCCCGGGGAGGGAGCCGTTCTCTTCATTCGCGAGTCTCCCTTGCTGCCAGTGCCCGTGCGGGTTCAGAACGGCGGGGAAGGGGCCCTTCTTTCCGACGGGCCGATACAGATTCCCGGTCACATAGAATCCCGGATAGCTCTCGAAGTAGACCTTCTCGATGGAGTAGTCCCCGCGCTCGATCCGCTCGAATACCCTCGCATTGAGCGGCGTCTTCTCCGGCATCGGCAGGAGTCCCGCGCCGGTCAGAATCTGCTCTCGCAGATACTTCGCGCGGGCATCCCATTCGCGTTTCGTCGCCGGCGCGGTGAATGAATACGTCATGTCCAGATGGCGTATCTCGACGAACCGCCGGTCGTTCACCGGCCCGACGGTGAACGGATTCATGGCGGATATCACCTCACATCCCGCCGTGGAGGCGGCGAGTCGCAGGAGCAACAGAATGGTCAGGGTGGCGCGAGCAGGTTTCTTCATTGTGGCCGGCTCCCGTGAAATACGTTTGCGTGAGCTTTCAACGCGGGGAATGGCGAATCCTGCGGGCTGAAACGTGACTCATGCGGGCGGACGCTCGATGATGACTATGGCTACATCGTCCGCGATCTCCCCAGCCGCGCGCTCGGTCGCGGCTTCGAAGATCCTACGCGCCAGCTCTTCCGGCGGAACGTGACCGTATTCCTTGAGGATCTGCTCGACGCCCTCGACCCCGAGCATCTCACTGCCATGGTGCGCCTCGGAGACACCGTCGGTGTAGAGCAGCAGTTTGTCACCGGGTCTGATCTGGCAGTTGAACTCTTCGTAGTCCTGTTTCTCGACAACAACGAACGGAGGTTGCCTGGATTCAAGGCACTCTATCTCTCCGGTATCGGAATGACGGATCATGGATGCGGGATGGCCCGCATTGGCATAGCGGATGGCGCCGGACTCCAGGTCCAGCACAGCGAGAAAGACCGTGACGAAAGTATCGGGTTCACCGTGTTGTGCGAGAAGGACGGAGTTCGTGTGCGTCAAGGCTTCGCCGGCCCTGGAGAAGTCATAGGCGAACGCTCGGAGCGTGCTTCGGGTAACCGCCGCGAGTGCCCCGGCGGGGATCCCCTTCCCGGAGACATCTCCGATCAGTATGCCGACTTTGCCGTCTTCGGTTTCGAACACATCGTAGAAGTCGCCGCCGATCTCCTCGCCGGCTTGTCCCGGCACGTACCACGCCGCGATGCGGTAGCCGCCCCCGATCGTCGGTTTCTCGGGCACCAAGGCTCGCTGGAGCTGGCTGACCTGAGTCTCAAGAGCCCGGCGCAGCCTCGTACGCTCGGTGATATCCCTTATGATGCCCAGGAGGACTCGCTCGCCCTCTATGTCCGCGCCTTGAGAGCTGACCTCGACTGGGAAGGTGCTTCCGTCCTTCCTGCGGTGTACCGTCTCGAACACTGTGCCGGTGGAGTTCGCCTTCTCCATCTGTTCTGCGACGGATGGCGCCGTCTCCGGGGAGCGTAGATCGTAAATGCTTAGTGCCAGAAGCTCGTCATGGGTGTAACCATACGCCTTGACGGCGGAGTCATTAGCCTCGATGATCGTCCCGTCAGGGCGGATGAAGAGGACGATGTCTCGGGCATATTCGGACAGAAGCTGATACCGTCTGAGTGTCTGCTCTGCTTTCTTGCGCTCGGTGATATCGTCGAAAGTGGTGTAGACCTGGTATGGCTTGTCCTCCCCCGGCTTGAACTGCGGGATGGCGTTGATGTTTATCCACCGGTAGATGTTCTGTTCGACGTTGAAGACTCCCATGATTATGTTCCGCACTTCCTGAGCGGTTCGCAGCGCGACCATCGCAGGATGCGTTTCACCCGGGAAATCCGAGCCGTCTTCGTGAATTGCTCGCCATCGGGGATCCATCGAGGTCCAACCCATCATCTGGTCCAGCGTCAGGCCCAGAATCCTCTCTGCCGCTGGATTGGCCGAGGTTATTCCCCCATCGGCATTCTGGTAAACGACTCCCTGGGCCATGGTTTCGAACAGATTGCGGAATCTCTCCTCCGATTGCCTGAGAGCCTCGCGTGCCCGTTTGCGTTCGGTGATATCGTGGAAGTAGACCGACAGGCCTTCCGCGGAGGGGTAAGCGCGGACCTCTAACCACGCATCGAATGGCGGGTAGAATGCCTCGAATTCGACCGCCGCGTGTTGAGATACGGCTCTGTGATACTCATCGTCGAAGACCGATCCCACCGCATCCGGGTATGCTTCCCACACATTGCGCCCCAGCAGCCCCTCACGGGGATTCCGGAGCACGCGCTCGGCTTCGGCGTTCACGTAGACAAAACGCCATTCGCGGTCCAACGTGAAGAACGCATCGGTTATGCTTTCCAGGATATCGGTCACTCGCTGGTGGGAGCGGCTCACTTCGCCCAGCAGGCGCTCGATGCGACGCTTCGACCTTCGAACGGTGATCGTGGCGAACCCTACGATGGCCGCGCCTATCAGGTAGGCCACGAAAGATGCCCATCCTTGAGGCGAGTCTGCAGGAGGAGAGAACGTGTACCGGGGTTGCACGAAGAAGTAGACGAAGCTCAGGAATCCCAATACTAAGGCCAACACCGCCGGACCTTCGCCGAAGAGATAGGCGGCCATCATGATCGCGACAACGTAAACTATCGGGAACTGTCCGAGCGGAAACCGGGGTTCGATAAGGACGAGTACCAGCGTGAGCAGGGCTTCGACGACAAAGGTCACCGCATAGCCAATCCATGCGGGCCTTGTGGTCGTTGGGCTGTCAGTCCGGTTACTCGGCATGCCATACCCTCTTGCCGGTGCTGTTGAGGCGCTGAGCCATGCAGCTCCATGATACCGCTTGTCAACCAGGCAGTCAAGTGGTAAGAGTTCACCGCGACACTACACTATTCGTGTTCTCCAGAAGAGATGATTCCCTAATCGTGCTCGCGTTGATGGGAAAGGAGGAATCGTGTCGGGGACAGAAACTCTATGAGGATATCATGCAGGAACCGAGACCCGAACAACAACTCCTGGAGCTGGATCAGACCCTCGTTCAAGAGCCGACGGGTGTAGCCGCGGCGTCTCTTGCGGGGCTGTTGCACCGCCCGCTCAAAGCCTTCCGCCATCGAAACTATCGGCTCTTCTTCGGGGGCCAGATCATCTCGCTCACCGGCACCTGGCTTCAGTCGGTCACCCAGGGATGGCTCGTGTTCACCCTCACGAACTCGGCTCTCCTGCTCGGCGTCGTCGGCGCGATAAGCGCTCTGCCGATACTGGTGTTCTCGCTTTTCGCGGGAGTCGTGGCCGACCGTTTCAGCAAGCGAAACCTCCTCGTGATCACCCAGATCTGTCTGATGCTGCTCGCCCTTGTGCTCGGGATTCTGACGCATACCGGCGTAGTCACCGTGTACCACATCATCGCGGTAGGATTCCTTTTGGGAACCGTGCAGTCGCTGGACGCCCCGACGCGCCAGTCGTTCGTGATCGAGATGGTCGGCAGGGAAGACCTCTCGAATGCGATCGCCCTCAACTCCGCGACGTTCAACAGCGCGCGAATCTTCGGCCCCGCGCTCGCGGGCGCGGTGATCGCGTGGCTCGGAATCGCGGGCGCATTCTTCATGAACGCGGTGAGCTTCATCCCCGTCATTATCGCGCTCCTGATGATGCGCGTGCCGCCGGTGCCCGCCAGGCCCCGCGAGCCGGTAATCCACTCGCTGAAGGAGGGCTTCCGGTTCATTCGGGGTCAGCGCACTGTCACGGGATTGCTCGTGCTCGCCGCCGCCGTGAGCATCTTCTCGATGCCGTACATGGTCCTGATGCCCGTCTTCGCGCGCGACATCCTGAAAGTGGGCGCGAAGGGACTGGGCTACCTCGTCTCGTGCGTCGGATTCGGGGCGTTGATCGGCGCGCTGGTCATATCCACGCTCGGGGACATCAAGGGGAAAGGGAAGCTCCTGCTCGCGGGGAATCTGACGTTTTGCGCGATGCTGATCCTGTTCTCATTCTCTCGATATGCGCCGCTCTCGATGGCGCTGCTCGTGGTGGCCGGCTGGGGGATAATGACGAGCATGGCGCTCACGAATACGCTGATTCAGACGTCCACGCCGAACGAGCTGCGGGGAAGGGTGATGAGCGTCTACGTGCTCATGTTCATGGGGATGGCGCCGTTGGGAAGCTTTCAGGGCGGCCTGGTGGCGCACTGGCTCGGCGCGCCCGCGGCCGTGCGGATCGGCGCGATCGTCTGCGCGTCCGCCGCGATCCTCCTCAGCCCCCGCTTCATACGAAGCACGGCCTGATCACTCCGCACTCCGCACTCCGCACTCCGCATTGCGCATTATCGTCGCATCACGCTCGGCCCCGACGCTGATGATGCCGATCGAGACGCCCGCCAGACCCTCCACGTGCCGAACATACGACTTCGCGTTCGCCGGAAGGTCCTCGAATCTCCGTATGCCGCTCAAGTCATCGGTCCATCCGGGCAGCTCATCGTAGATCGGGGTGCATTCGCGAACCGATTCCCAGTCAGCGGGAAGCCGGTCGGTCTCCGTGCCGTCGCACCGATACGCGCGGCAGACCTTCAAGGTCTCCAGACCGCTCAGCACGTCAAGCAGTGTCATCGCCAGGCTGCTGAGACCGTTCACCATCGCCGAGTATCGGACGGCGACCGTATCGAGCCAACCGCATCTTCGGGCGCGTCCCGTGGTGGTGCCGTATTCTCTGCCGCGCTCGCGGATGTAGCTTCCGGTCTCGTCGAGAAGCTCCGTCGGGAATATGCCCGCGCCGACTCGGGTCGTATACGCCTTCGCGACGCCGATGACGCGGTCAATTGCGCGCGGCGAAAGCCCCGTCCCCAGACACGCGCCACCGACCACCGTGTGCGATGAGGTCACGAACGGGTAGGTACCGTAATCTATGTCGAGCAGCGTGCCTTGAGCGCCCTCGAAAAGGACGTTCTTTCCCGCCTTCAGAGCGTCGAGCACCAGATAACTCGTGTTCGCGGCGAGCGGCTTGATCCGCTCCGCATACGCCGAATACTCGTCGAAAAGCGCGTTCTCACTCAGCGGCTCGGCGCCGTAGACTTTCGTGAGAAGCTCGTTCTTCAGGACCAGGTTGTCCGCAAGGCGAGTTCGGAACCGCTTCGGGACGATGAAATCCGCGATGCGGATGCCGATCCGGGATGCCTTGTCCGCGTATGCCGGGCCGATCCCGCGCGAGGTCGTGCCGATAGCATTGGCTCCCTTGCGCTCTTCTTCCAGGCGGTCGAGCAGGAGGTGATACGGCATGACGACGTGCGCGTTCAAGCTGATCCTGATCCTGTCGGCCGATATGCCGTGTCCGGCGAGCCGATCGAACTCCGCGACCAGCACCTGCGGGTCTATCACTTCGCCGTCGCCGATGACGCAGAGCGTCTGGGGCCGGAGTATGCCGCAGGGGACGAGATGAAACTTGTATGTCTCCCCGCCGACGACCACAGTGTGGCCGGCGTTGTTGCCGCCGTTGAATCGAACGACCATATCGGCGTCCGCGGCGAGGTAGTCAACTATCTTGCCCTTCGCCTCGTCGCCCCATTGTGCTCCGACGACCACTGTGTTTGCCATGTTTGCGCACATCCTTCCGGCCCGTCCAGGCCTCATAAACAACTAAAGTGGATAGCGCAACCGCTATCCACTTGACGAAGTATACCATGCCGCTGGACGTCTGTCAAGCTAGTCTTCGGACTTCGGCTTCGGCTCGGCGGGGCCGGTCGAGGGTGTGAAATTCGAGCGAAGCACCTTGCCGTCCTTTGTGAGCATGAGCACCATCGGCGGCTGACCCTTCACGATCACATGCCTCTTGCACTCGACCACGACCGACGATCCGGGGGCGTCCACCGGAGGCGGATAGTATTCGTAGCTCACGACGTCCTTCGGCCTCGTGTCCGCGGGGCAGTGCAGGATCGCCCTGTTGTCCAGGAAGTCGGGACAAACATCGTCGAGCTTGTCCGGGTACCTGCCGTTTCGCGTCTTGAACCTCTCCAGCGCCGCGCTTATGTTCTGCGGGCTGTTCGGATTCTGAAGGTGAAACTGGCATTCGGCCACCAGCCGGGCGCCGCTGTATGCCTGCTGGATCGCCGGATTCTTGGTCATCATCCTCACGAACCACAGCAGCAGGAGAACGCCGACGATCACGATCACGAGGCAGGTAACGCCCACTGCCACGAGGCAGTTCGATTTCGTCCGCGGCGCGGTCGGCTCAACCGGCTGGATTTCGTTCGCCATGGGATACGGTTCCTCTCAGAGTAGTAGCAAGCACGTTCATGATAGCCGCTTTCCGAGCCTGCGTCAAGTGGAACCGCGGCACGTGTCAGGTGCAAGAACTCCGTCCACATCGTTGCTTGACAGGCTCACTGAAATCCACTACGATAGTGCTGATGAGTAGTTCCACGAGACAAGCTGTGTCACGCAGAGCGATGGCTTTGTTTGCCGTCTTCGTGTTGCTCGGGGGCTGGTTCGTGGCCGTGTCCGAAGCAGACTGCGGATCGTGCAATTGTTCGGACGTGTGCGCGCCTGACGTATGCCACGCAGTGGCCCTGACCGGCGCCTACACCTTCCTCACCTGTTCTCGCACTTGCGCTGCAATAAGCCCGACCTCGCAATCAGCTTCTTCGCGCGGGGTCCGCTCAGTGTTCCGTCCTCCTCAGGCTTAACCTCCTCATTCGTCTTCTTTCCCATGGTCCCGGACTCACTGCGTCACCGGCGTGTCGTCCGGCGGATTCCCTCTAGCATATCGGAGGTAGACACATATGCGTCCAATCATCATCGCGTGGTCACTGGCGATTCTCACATTCCCGATCGCCGGGATGCTCGGCGCCGAGTCGCTGACCGTTCAGCAGGCTGTAGACATCGCGCTGAGGCAAAATCCGGATCTGCTCGCCGCCGGGCACGAAGTAGATGCCGCCAACTCTGGCGAGCGCGGGGCGCGTGCGCTTGCGAACCCGGAGATACTCGTTGCTCCAACGGTCGTCGGAAACGCGAAATCCGATTCAGCGGTGTCGGTGGTCCAGCCGCTGGAACTGAATGGACAGCGCGCCGTTCGAACCCGTATCGCCCGCTTCGAGGCGGCCGCTACACAGGCCGCCTACACCATCGCCGAGCGGGATCTGATCCGCTCGGTCAGGCAAACGTACTGGGACGTCGCGCAGGCCGCGAACCTGGTGGAACTGAACCGCGAGAACGCGAAGCTCGCGGAGGCGCTCTATCAGGCAGCACTTCGCCAGCTCGACGTAGGCGCGGCGCCCGGAGCGCAGGTCATCAAGTCCGGCGTGGAGTTGACTCGCGCCCGGCAGGAGCTGTCGCGAGCCGAGTCGGAGCTGTCGCAAGCCAAGGCGCGCCTGAATACGCTGCTCGGTCGGCCTCCCGATATCGCGTTCGAGCCCTCGGATCCGCTCATCTTCACTCCGCTGACTGCTGATCGGGCCAAGATGAGGTCAAGCGCGGAAGCCAATCGTCCCGAACTTGCCGAAGCCGAGGCATCTCTGTGTGCCAGGCAAGCGGAGGTCATGGCGGTCGAGGTGCGCAGACGGCCGGACATCGCGTTGCAGGCGCGTCAGGAAACCTTCGGGGGTGATCTCGGGCTAGCCGTCGGAGTCACGCTCCCGCTGCTTGACTGGGGGTCCGTGCGGGCGGATCGCAGAAGGGCTCAGGACAAGGCGATTGCCCAGTCAAGAAGGGTCGAGTCGGTCCGCAATGCCGTGAACCTCGAGGTTGATTCGGCCCTGCGAGAAGTGAGTCGAACGGAAGCCCTCATCCGCGAATATCAACAAGGGGTCATCTCCCAGGCGGAGCAGCTCGCGCAGATGGCTCAGAAGGGGTTTGCGGCGGGGGCGAACAGTTATCTCGAGGTGCTCGAAGCACAGAGGACTCTCAAGGCTGTGAGGACCGAGTACAACGCGGCGCTGGCGGACCATCTGAAAGCACTCGCCCAGCTCGAATGGGCGACAGGAATTCCCGTGATCTCGCAGGAGGTGGCGAAGTGAAAAGAACGATTCTGCTGATTGTGGCTGTCGCCGTTCTGTCGGCCACACTTACTTATGCATTGGTGAGAAGAACTACCGGGACTACCTCGGCCGCCCCCGCGGAGTCGGCGGAGGGCGCATCCGGACTCGACCTGTCCGGCCTCAAGATAGAACCGGCGCTGGCCGGCGAATCATGGGATCAGGTCGTTGCCGCCGGGAAGGTGCTCCCGAACGTGAACCAGGTCGTGAAGATCGGCCCGAGGATCAACGGCAAGATCGTGCGGGTCTGTGCGGACATCGGCAAAGTCGTGAGTCGGGGCGAGACGCTCGCCGTGATATCGAGCATGGAACTCGCGCAGGCTCGGTCCGCATACAGGCAGGCGGTGGCGAGAGTCGCGGCGGCGAAGGCGGTATATGATCGCCAGGTGAAGCTGGCAAAGCTCGGAGCGTTCACCGGTCGTCCCGTCGAGGAGGCCGGATCGGAGTACGCCGCCGCGCAGAGCGAGCTGGCTCAGGCGCACAGCGAGCTTGCTCGAAGCAAGAGCGAACTCGTTCGCGCCGAAAGCGAGCTTGCTCAGTGTCGGGCCAGGCTGGATAGATCCAGGGAACTGTATAAGGATCAGATCGTGTCCCGGCAGGACGTGGAGTCGGCCGAGGCGGAGTTCACGCGCGACAAGGCCGGCGTCGAAGTCGCGAAAGCCGGAATACGCCAATCCGAGGCCGGAGTGAAGCAGGCCGAGTCGCGGGTCGGCATCGCGAAATCCTACCTTGCCCGCGAGGAGAAAGTGCTGCAGGGCAATCACCTGGCATCAAGGGAGATCCAGAGCGCGAAGGCCGATGTGAACGCCGCGGAGCTTGACCTCCGCGCCGCCGCCGATACCATCAAAGTCCTGGGGGCGTCGCCGGCCGGATTGGGCGACACGATCGCCGTCACGTCACCGATCGCCGGCAAGATCGTCAGCCGTGCGGTCAACCTGGGCGAGATGGTGGAGCCGTCAACGACTCTGTTCACCGTGATGAACCTGTCCGATGTCTGGGTCGAGGCGAGCATCTACGAGAAGGACCTCGCGAAGATTCGGAAGGGTCAGACCGCCGAGATACGCGTGCACAGCTACCCCGGCAAGGCATTCCGCGGCAAAGTGACCTACATCGGTGACATTCTCGATCCCGAATCCAGGACCGCGAAGGTCCGCTGCGAAGTGTCGAATCGCGCGGGGCTGCTCAAGCCGGAGATGTACGCCACCGTCGGCATCGTCATCGCAAGGCGGGGTGCGGCCGTAAACGTGCCCAGGGAGGCCGTGCTCGACGACGCCGGAAAGAAGATCGTCTTCGTGCCGTGCATGGAGTGCGATGAGGACCGGAAGGCCGGCACGAACGCATGCGGCAGCTACGACCGGATCGAGGTGAAGGTCGGCTCGATACACGGCGTCAATGTCGAGATACTCTCGGGCATAATGCCCGGCGACAAGGTCGTGACGACCGGCGCGTATCAACTCAAGACCGCGCTCGGCTCGGGTAAGCTCGAAGCCGGATGCACGGACCACTGAGAGAGGATGAAATGGACCAATCACACGGCAGCGTCATCGATCGCATAATCCATGCCTCCTTCAAGCAACGCGCACTCGTCGTGATGCTCGTCGCGCTTGCGACGGTTTTCGGCATCGCGGCGTACGAACAGCTTCCCCGGAACGTCTACCCTGAGATCACGATCCCGGTGTTCACCATAGTCACAGAGAACGAGGCGATGGCCCCCGAGGAGATCGAGATGATGATCACCCGCCCGATGGAGTCGGCGATGAACGGACTCCCGGGCGTGCGAAGGATCAGATCGCAAACGACCCAGGGACTCTCGTCGGTCGTGGTCGAGTTCGACATCGAGACCGAGTTCTGGCGGGCCCGGCAGTTCGTAACCGAGCGGATGGCACAGGTCGTCGGCCAGCTTCCAACGGGCACTGAGCCGCCGACCCTTAGCAGCGCGACCACTCGTCTCGCGGAGGTCTTCGAGTATGCGGTCGAGGGTGACCTCCCGCTGACGGAGCTTCGAGAACTCGCGGAGTGGCAGATCCGGTACAACATCCTGACTGTTCCCGGTGTCGCCGAGGTCCTGAACATGGGCGGCTATGTGCGACAGTACAGGGTCACGATCGCCCCGAACCGCCTGCGGGCGCACGGCATCACGCTCGCCGAACTCGAGACGGCCGTCGAGGGAGGAAATGAGAACGCAGCTGGCGGGTTCATCAGCACCGGCCCGACGGAGTACACGGTGCGCGGGATCGGGCGCTTTGACTCGGTGAAGGACATCGAGGACACGGTCGTCGGTGTGAAGAACGGTGTCCCGGTCTTCCTCGCCAACGTCGCCGGAGTCGAGGAGAGCACCGCAATCCGCAGAGGGGTTGCTACCAAGAACGGGAAAGAGACGGTGGTTGCCCTCGTGATCAAGCAGCCGACCGCCGATACGGTCAAGGTCGTGCGGGGGATCGAGAAGGCGATCGAGGAGATGAAGCCTACGCTCCCCAAGGGCGTTCGGATCGTCTCCCATTACGACCAGACGCATCTGATACAGGATTCGCTCTCCAGTGTCATCCAGGCGATACTGATCGGGGCGGTGCTTGTCATCCTGGTGCTTCTGCTCTTCCTGGGGCACTTCCGGAGCACACTCATCGTGGCGGTGTCACTTCCGCTTTCGGTTCTCATCGCCGGAACGCTCATGCGCCGGATGGGAGTCGGCTTGAACACGATGTCGCTCGGCGGACTGGCGATCGCCGTCGGCATCATGGTGGACGCCTCGATCATCATGGTCGAGAACATCTATCACCGGTTCTACCGAAGCCGTGCGAACCTCGATCACGAGGATACGAAGACTTCGGTCGCTCACAAGGCGGCGATCGAGGTGGGACGGCCGATCGCGTTCGCCACGCTGATCATCATCGCGGTGTTCCTGCCACTCTTCCTGATGGGCGGCATCGAGGGACTGCTATTCCGTCCGCTCGCGGTTACTGTGGCGGCGGCGATGCTGGTGTCGCTCGTGCTCTCGCTCACCCTTACCCCGGTCCT
>Ga0315284_10008332_pt1 | contig 14798 bp, 11 predicted proteins | sample YL17G09_16_MG_FD_203696 | JGI IMG/M metagenome (GOLD analysis project Ga0315284, IMG submission 203696) | Sediment microbial communities from Yellowstone Lake, YNP, Wyoming, USA - YL17G09_16 | ecosystem: Environmental > Aquatic > Freshwater > Lake > Sediment | place: USA: Wyoming | collected... | reverse complement strand
CCAGCTTTGTCCTTGCGGGTAAGGTCCCGAGGACATCAATCGTATTCGAGAAAAGGGCAAGGGCTCCCATCCCTTTTCCCACAAGGAGGACCTTCTTCCTCGCATCAACAGCTGTCTTTGCAGCCATGAGCCCAGAGAGTCCCGTCCCGATGATAATAAGGTCGTAATGCATAGAATTAACGTGAAAAGGTTATTAAGTCATTGGTCATTAAGTCATTAAAACCATGACCCACTCAAACCTCGCAATTCGGAACTGAATGACCCAATAACTTAATTACTTAATAACCCAATTCCCCAATTACCTAATTACCCAATGACTCAATGACCAATAACTCAATGCCCTAATTACCTAATAACCCAATCACCCAATAACTAATTACCGAAGGTCAAACATTCCTTTATAGATGGACTCGAGAAGCTCCTCTTCTCTTATGGACGTGCCCCAGAGTATGGGGCGTCTTCCGCGCCATCTTTCCTCGAGAAACTTTTTCAGAACGTCATTGGAGTCGCCTTGCGCGATGCCCAATTCGTGAAGGACGCCGAGTAAGCGAAAAACACAAAAACCACCCTGGCAGGTACCTTTACCGAGACGAGTCCGGTGAAGAATATCCTGGAGGTCTTTCATCTTCCCTTCGCTGAGAAAATCGTCCACCTCTTTCCTTTGGACCATTTCACAGTCGCAGAGGATTTCTCCTCGATCTTGGAAGAATTTTCGGAAGCGTTCTCTCAACCCCCTTGATTCATGGGCTCCCGGAAGAGGTTTGAGATGGGTGCTGCAGGGGACTTCGACTCCCATCTTGTTGCAAATGAGATCCACAGTTCTTTCAGCCATCAAGCGGTAGGTGACAAATTTGCCGCCGGTGATCGTGATCAAATTATGCAAACCATCTTTCTGTCCGTGGTCAATCAGCGTGAACCCGCGGCTGATGGCGCGATCGTCTCCTTTTCCCGCGGATTGGACTAAAGGCCTGATCCCGGCATACGCCCGAATGAATCGGGTCTTGCTGATATCAGGGATCATTCTTTTTGTCTCTTGGATCAGCAACGAGACTTCGGCAGGGGTCACTTCAAAGTTCTCCACCTGATCGGCTTGGACCGAAGTGGTGCCTAGAATCGAGACCGTATCATTGGGAACGATGATGTCGCCATCTGAAGGTTTTCGACACCGATTGATCACTCTTTGGCTCAATCTCTGGTTCGTAATGAGCATCGATCCCTTGGATAAAGCCATCTCCAGACGGAGATTCACGAGACCGAGAACGGTGTTGACCCAGGCGCCGGTGGCATTGATGACGTAGGAAGGACAAATGGAATACTCCTCCCCAGAGGTCATGTCTTTTGCGAGGACCTTCTCTATTCTGTTCCCATGGGTCACAAAGGATGTGACGGCGGTATGAGGCAGGAACCTTACACCCTGGGTTTCTGCATCCCGGATATTCTCCAGGATGAGGGTGAAGGGATCGATCGACCCGTCTGGAACCCTTACGGCTCCAAGAAGGTCGGGGTTAAGGCTGGGTTCCAATCCCAGGACTTCATCTCGGCTGAGTCGGGCTGCCTCGATTCCTGCTTGTTCGCAGCCGCTGAGAAATCGGTCCTGAAAATCAAGACCATCTTCGGGAAGAGAGATAAAGAGACCCCCCGTTTCCTCCAGGCAATGAGGGGCGATTCGTTTGAGGACTCTATTTTCTTGAATACACTCGCGAGCCGCTTCGGGGTCCGTGACGACATATCTTCCTCCGCTATGGAGAAGACCATGGTTCCTTCCAGAGGCTCCGGAGGCAAAGTCCCCTTTCTCCAGCACGAGGCAAGCAATTCCTCTCAGGGCCAGGTCCCTTGCAATTCCAGCTCCTGTTGCTCCACCTCCGATGACCAATACTTCAGTCCGTAGTTCCATTCAGGGTTCCAGTCTCATTGGGTCCGAAGTATGGAATTTGAGTCTCGGCCTATCTTTCAGTGTCAAATGCCAATGCCTAAATGTCAAATCTTCAGAATAGAATTTGCACCGCAGAGACGCCCCTGCCTGCCGGCAGGCAGGGAGGACGCAGAGAAGTCTTTTTGTGATCCAATCGCCTCTTGCGATTGGATCACAAAGTCAAATATTCCTCTGCGATCTCAGCGTCTCGGCGGTGAACCCGGTTTTGAATGGGACACATGTCACTCCAAAAGTCTCATGAAATCAGCCCAACCTCTTGGGAATCCCATTCAATTTGGACAGGCATGTCTGGATGTGGATTTTGGAATTTGGACTTTGGACTTGTGAAGATCAGGTGGCCTTCATGATGATGTTGCAGATGATGTTGGCGGCCTGGTCCCCTCGATCGGCGGCATTGCTGAGGTGTCTGTAGATCTCCCTCATCTTCAGCATGACGACAGTGTCCGTCTTTTTAAAAAGGTCGGCAAGAGCAGAGTGATAAGCTTTTTCCATGACGTTTTCATAAAACTTCGCCTGGACGGCGTGCTCCCTGGCGATGCGGGGATAGTCTTTAATGATTTTAATCGCGTCCTCGATTTCACGGGCGGCTTTCCTCAGAATATCGACCATCTCCCGGAGGTGATCATCGGGCGAGACTTCATAAATCTCCATTTCATCTACCGTTGTGTCGGCATAATCCACAATGTCATCGACCGCTCTCGATAGAGCGAAAATATCCTCGCGATCCATAGGGGGCGCAAAGCTCTGATGCAATTTTTCAATCAAAGATCTTCGATGTTCGTCCGCTTCCTCTTCAATCTCCTTCACCCGTTTGGCATTCGTGGGTGAAGGTTCGATAACAAATTTCTGAAGCGCCTCAATCCCTTCGCGGGCCTTTGAAGCCTGATCGTGGAGCATTTTGTAAAAGTCTTCGTCCTTCTTCAGGAACTCTTCCAGCCCTGTTTTCTTCGTAAGCCAGCTCATCTTGCTTCTTCCCTTGTGGCCGGAGCGTGCCCCGCGGCGTCCCTGCTTACCGGCAGGCAGGAAGGGGCACAATATCAATAATAAATCATTGCCGGGAAGCCCCGCGCTGTGCCTGCCTGCGGTAGGCAGGCGCCGGGAGCTTCAGTTTGCCTCTCTTGTAACGAGATTCCAGGACTTTGTCAAGCAGAAGGGGCAACAGGCTACCCCCCCGAGCCTTTCGTCTGAAACAAAAATTCCATACTTAAGAGTCTTGACATTTTGAGTGTGTTTCTTACAATGGGGTAACTTCTATAATCAGAGTTGACCGAAGATTCTGTGCCTGTTAGGAGGGAAAAGGAATGGAAATGGATACTGCGCAGCCCCAGACCATTGAGAAATCCAGAAGTCTCCTCGATACGATTCAGGTCGCGTTTCTGCTCACCGATTCCCACGCAAAGATTCTCCATGCCAATCACCATGCGGAATCTCTGTTCGGATACAAGACAGCAGAAATGCTGGGGCAACGGCTCCGAGTCCTTTTCCTGGAGGACGATCTGATTTATTTCCTCCCCAACATCATCTACCTGACCCTTTACAAGGATGGGTTTGACGGAGAGGCCCTGCTTAGGCGAAAGGATGGGTCGAGGCTTTTTGTTCGTCTCTTCAGTACTTCGTTCAAAGAAGAGGGCGAAACATTCCTTACGTTTTCCATTCAGGAGATTCAGAGGCTTAAGAAACTGGAGAGAGAGAGATTGGAGTCGGAGCGATGGGAGAGTCTCGGAAGAATGGTTGAAGAAATTGCCCATCAGGTTCGCAACCCTGTTGTCTCGATTGGGGGATACACGAAGCGTCTTCAAAAGGTCTTTCCATCCTCTCCCAAAGGCCAATCTTACCTTGAGCAGATCGTTCACGAGACGAATAAACTTGAGACCATGATTCGACGTCTGGAAGAATATGTCCATATTCCGAAACCCATCTATGGAAGAGAGAACATGCACGAGGTTGTCGAAACGGCGATTCAATTCTATTTCAAAGAAGCAACAGAACATGGGATTTCCATGACAGTTGAAATGAAGGGTGTTCGCGAGAATGGGACCCTGTTTATTGACAGAGACCTGGTCACACGGGCTTTTTCTCAAGTCATCAAGAACAGTCTCGAGGCAGTGATTCTGGGGTCCGTCGGAAAGCAGAGACGGGTGATTAACGTTGCCGTCTTTGGCGACTCAGAACACCTCGGGATCGCTGTGGTCGATAAGGGGCAAGGGATTTCCAAAAAGGATGTTGGCTTTGTATGTGAGCCGTTCTTCTCAACCCGGCCTGATCATGTGGGGTTGGGATTAACCCTCGTACGAAGGGTCATGGGAGAACATGGTGGAATCGTTCAGGTTGAAAGCAAATTGAAACAGTCGACCACAGTCACCCTCCTATTTCCAAGAGATCGTCGTCGTAAGATCCGCCGAGAGCTCCTTTCCCCGGAAGCCGCGTCGACGCGGGATTGATCGAGATTCGCCCGTTGAATTCTCGATTGACCGGCAAGTGCCCCGTAAGCCCCGCCCTTAAAGGCCTGCCCTTAAAGGCAGGTCCCTGCCTACCGGTAGGCAGGAAGGGGCACACTATAAAAGGAAAGTACCTTACCGGGAAGTCACGCCCTTTAGGGCGTGGAGCTTCACTTGGGGTCCTTTTTCGTAAGAAAAGTTTCTGGATCAGCAGAGGCCACTCAGAGTTGACATCCCGGGCACACGGGTTACAATATTCGGAGGGTTTTAGTCTTGGGGGAAGTGCGAGGAGAGTCATTCCGGCAGTAAATGTTGTGCCAGCGTGTGACCGGAATGTCACCCCACATAGTCGTTAGACAAGGCAAGTCTAAGTTTTTTGCCGTGGGGTTCCATTGAAAGGGTATCCAATGGAGAATGGATTGATTGAAGTGCAAGTGAAGGGTATCGTATTGGACCCCAAGGCCAATAACCCTGTGGTTGTTTTGGTCGACCTTGCCGGTGAGAGAGCGCTTCCCATTTGGATCGGGGTTTTTGAGGCCGAAGCCATCACAAGAGGTCTTGAGGACGTCGTTACCCTTCGGCCCATGACCCATGATCTCTTGAAACAAATTCTCGATACCTTTCAAGTTTCTCTGATCCGGGTCGTTATCCACGAGATTAAAGGAAACACGTACTACGCTAACCTCTATCTCAACATCGACGGAGAGGAGGTCGTCGTGGACAGCCGCCCGAGCGATGCCATTGCCCTCGCCGTGAGAATCAAAGCTCCCATCTATGTGGCAGAGTCTGTTATCTCGTCAACAAAACAGATGGGAGTTTTGGCATCGGGCCTCTTGGAAGACGATGATGAGCTGAAATCCCTGATCTCAGACATGAACCCAGAGGATTTTGGAAAGTACAAGATGTGAACCTTTCGGCTCCCCGGCCTAAAGGCCGGGGCTTGCTCAAGGTTCACCCTGAGTAATGCCTGCCCACCCGCCTTGAATGGCGGGGCTTCGCACTGTCGAATGGGTAAATTGAAGTCCATCCTACACGAAGACTTCGCCTGAAGAAGTTCCAAGATCGTTTTCCTCTCCGAGTCACCCTGCTCTGTTGTATTTCTCTTCACCGCTGAGGCGCAAAGGTCGCAAAGGGAACTTTTTATTCTGATCCAATCAGGAAACGGCGATTGGATCAGAAGCTTCTTTCCTTTGGGATTAAGATCGAGCCTTCTTAACGGCCATGGCAGATAGAATGGGTCTGGTATTAGAACGACAGGAATCTTTTTGTTTAGCGGTATCTCTTCCGAAAACAACCCGGAACCTTCGGTCCGCCAAACAAAAAGATTCTTCTCTGCGCCCTTTGCGTCTCCGCGGTGAAAACTTTGTTTTCTTTCACTTGACAAATACTTTCGGACGGGATATGTATATTCCGTTTATACATTCTAGGTAAGAGTTAGTTTCAAGCAGTTACATGCCAATAAGTCTTGTGGTATAGAAAAATCGAGCCAGGAAGCTCCTTCTAATCCGGGGCTACCCTGGTCACGCAAATCTTGTAGCCCTATATATCCTCTGACTCCCACCATCCAAACCCCACCCAACTGGATGAGGATATATAGGGCGTTTTTTTATCCGCCTACGCAGAAGACCACGGGCTCTGCCCGTGGATGAATGCGTGAGCCGTGTCTGTGCTAATCCTGAACCGGGGTATCACTGCTTCGGCGGATTTCGCCACTGGCGGATAACCCTCCGAAGCCTTGGCGCCTGCGCACCGACCTTCCTACGCCCGCCGTAGCGGGCTTCGCGAAGGCGGGAGCGCTTCGGCACCCAGGGGCGTAGGAGGGTATTCTTGTGGAGGTACCACGGGCTTGGCCCGTGGGGCTCCATGACCTGTTCCCCGGTAGTTGACCCGTTCGGCCGCGCCAAGCCCTATCTCTGAAAACGGCGTGATGCAACGTGGCTCAGGGTCAACCCAGAGCATACCCTCCGGTCATGAAACGAAGACAGTCGAAGGGTTGACTTTTAGAGCTATTTCGAAGAAAATGCCTATTGAAGGGGTGTTCAATGAAGCGGTTAAACGATAGGGGTTTGCAAAGCTTACGGCCGGTGAAGATCACACGCCATTACATGAAGCATGCCGAGGGATCAGTGCTCATTGAGATGGGGGATACGAAGGTGATCTGTTCGGCCAGTATCGAAGAGAGGGTGCCTCCCTTTTTGCGAAATAAGGGAAAAGGGTGGGTGACAGCAGAATACTCCATGCTGCCACGGTCCACACATACTCGAACCTCTCGCGATGCGATGACCGGGCGTGGGAATGGTCGCGCCTTTGAGATCCAAAGGCTGATTGGTCGGTCACTCCGATCCATCACGGATCTCAATGCTCTTGGAGAGAGGACAATTTGGATCGACTGCGACGTCGTTCAGGCCGATGGGGGTACGCGGACCGCTTCCATCACAGGAGCCTACGTGGCACTTGTCGATGCCTTTCGAAAGTTACTGAAAGGTGGAGTCATCGAACAGGTTCCGGTAATGGATAGTGTGGCTGCCGTGAGTGTGGGGAAAGTGGGCGGACACGTTCTTCTAGATTTGAACTATGAAGAAGACTCAAAGGCCCAGGTGGATATGAATATAGTGATGACGGGCAGTGGGAAGTTTGTCGAGGTTCAAGGGACGGCGGAAGAATCTGCCTTCACAAGACAGGAGCTCGATGAGCTGACAAGAGTTGCCCAGAAAGGGATCACAAAACTAATAAGCATTCAGAGAAAAGCACTGGAGGGAAGAGGATAAAGAAGAAAAAACAGAGAGACATTCTTGTCGCAACTCGAAACAAAGGAAAGCTTCGAGAATTTCGAGGAGCGCTGAGGGGCCTAGGGTTTCAGGTACGTTCATTGATCGATTACCCTGACGCTCCAGGGATCAAGGAGGACGGGAGGAGCTTCTCTGAGAATGCCCTTAAGAAAGCTCGCTTCTACTCGGGACTCTTCAAAACGTTGACCATCGCCGATGATTCCGGTTTGGAAGTCGATGCGCTAAGGGGGCGGCCTGGAATCTACTCGGCACGGTATGCTGGCGAGGGAGCCACGGATCGTAAGAACAAACAAAGACTCCTTGCGCAGATGAAAGGGATTCCAGCATCAAAGAGGGGGGCTCAGTTTGTTTGTTCCCTGGCTGTTGTTTCCGCTGAGGGGAAGGAAGCCGTTGTTGAAGGGATGTGCAGAGGTCAAATTGGGTTGAAGGAGGTGGGAAAGAAGGGGTTTGGATACGATCCTCTTTTCTTTCTACCTCGATTTGGAAAGACCATGGCTCAGCTTGCGCTTGCCGAGAAGGATAGAATCAGTCACAGAGGAAAGGCTCTAAGGCAATTGCGGAAAGTCATTAAGGACTTCACGAGTTAGCGGTTTCCGGATGGTTTGTCTTTGGCCGGCAAGTGCTCCTTAAGCCCCGCCCTTAAAGGCAGGTCCCTGCCTACCGGCAGGCAGGAAGGGGCACAATATAAAAGGAAAGTACCTTACCGGGAAGCCACGCCCTTTAGGGCGTGGAGATTCATTTGAGGATGTGTTAATTTATGAAAATTGTCGATCGTCGGGGCCGGACCGGCAGTGAAGCCCAGCGAGTGGGCTTCCCGTAGATGAAGGGTTTCGATTGTTATTGTGTCCCTTGACGGGACACACGCGGGCCAAACAATAAGAGAGAGCCTGTCGCGTTTTGACGACGGGAACTAGAATAGTTGATTAAGCTTTTGTTAAGGTGTAACATTTCTGGACATCAAGGTCGGGGCGTAGCGCAGCCTGGTTTAGCGCGCCTGCCTTGGGAGGAAGAGGGTGCCGTGGCGACGAATAAGGAGCCACTTTTGGCACGCCCGCGAGAAGGTGAGCGGGCCGGACCGGCAGTTCAAACAATAAGAGAGACCCGAGTCGCGTCTTCAAGACAGGGATTGATACAGGTGGTTAAATTCTTGTTAGATCGTGGCACTTCTGGACATCAATGTCGGGGCGTAGCGCAGCCTGGTTTAGCGCGCCTGCCTTGGGAGCAGGAGGTCGGCAGTTCAAATCTGCTCGCCCCGACCATCCTCAAATAATTTGTTTTTGACTTTTCATTGACATTGCGCCTGTAGCTCAGATGGATAGAGCTACGGACTTCTAATCCGTAGGCCGCAGGTTCGAATCCTGCCAGGCGCGCCAGAGCGGAATTGGCCGGCATGTGCCCCGCAAGCCCTTTGCTTCAGGCGGGCTTAAGGGGCACAATATAAAAGAAGACCGCCTTTACCGGGAAGCCCCGCCCTTTAGGGCGTGGAGATTCACTTAACGAGTCATAAAGGCCATAGATGCAGTTGACCAATAGGTGATGGTGAGTGTAGCTCAGTTGGATAGAGCACTGGGTTGTGGCCCCAGTGGTCGGGGGTTCAAGTCCCCTCACTCACCCCATGCGCCCGTAGCTCAGTTGGATAGAGCGTCGGACTTCGAATCCGCAGGCCGTCCGTTCGAGTCGGACCGGGCGCGCCACGAACTATGTAAAGTTCGTGGCTGCCGTGCACCTCACATGGTGCACGGCGCCACGGATTTTCTGTTATACAAGGTGTATGGTTTTGCGACGAATCCGTCGTAGTTTATGACAGCCCTGAATTCTACGTGGTTCAGGACAAGCCCTGAATTCTACGTGGTTCAGGGCGCCATGGACTCTGTCGCTGATAGCGAATAGACTTAGTAGCCGGTTAAAGGTGAGCCGTTAGCTCAACAGGTAGAGCAACTGACTCTTAATCAGTAGGTCGCAGGTTCGATTCCTGCACGGCTCACCAAGAAGCAAACGAGTCGGGCGTTACTGCCTGACTCGTTTTGTTTTTGTGCTCTCCTCAGACTGGAAAGGGTTACGCCTAGTCCCGTTGCTTCCGAGCTCAAACTGTCCGCTTAAAATTTTGGTTGATAAAATCGATATTTGAAGATGGCTTTTTCCCATGATCGAACGGACTCAACAGATTGAAACCGTCCGCAGATTACTTCAGGACCCATTGCGGGACTGCCGAGAATGTGCTATACATTGCCAAGATGTGACACAATGACACAAAGCGTCACGAAGAGGAGTGAAGAGCATGAAGAAACTGAGCATTCGTGAAACACGGCAGGCCCTGTCGCACCTGGACCGTCTTCTGTCTGGGGAGGGAGAGGTCACCATCACACGTCGCGGTGAGGCGATTGCTCGTTTGGCACCAATCTGCAAGAAAAGGTCCATACCCTCCCACGGAGATCTTCGGGAAAGCATGCCGAGGATGCGGAAGGGAAGCGAGAAGCTTATCCGTAAGGATCGTGATGCCCGATGAGCGAAGTGACTTATTTTGATACGAGCGCGCTGGCCAAATGGTATCTCAATGAAGAGAGATCCCAGGATGTCGAACGATATATCCAAGAATATGGGCCGGTTGCGATCAGCGACTTAACGGTGGTAGAAATGCGTTTTCTTCTGGCCAGACGACGGAGAGAAGGCCATATCGATCTAAAGATGGAGTCACGGGTTTTCGCAACGTTCCAGGAAGATATTCGCCAGAATTTCCTGACATGCCATCCATTTCCGGAAGGTCTCGCTGCAGGGACTGTCAACCTTGTCTCTGCGCATCCGGATATACCCCTCCGGACACTTGATGCATTCCACCTGGTGATTGCGAAAACGATCCAGGCGGACAAGCTTGCAACAGCAGACCGAATCATGGCGGCGGCTGGCAAGGCGATGGGTCTATCTGTTGTTCGGTTTGACGGTCGATAGAACCTCACAGGATCCCTTAACCAAGTAGGTCGCAGGTTCGATTCCTGCACGGCTCACCAAGAGAATCAAGGAGTTACAGAAAACGATCTGTAGCTCCTTTTCTTTTTGCTGCATCCTTGCTGCACTTCAGAATGAACTACCAGTCTTTTTAGGCCAACTTCAAATACTCTTTTGTTCGCTGCTACCTCCGTACCCCCACCTCCATCGGCAGTAGGTCTCCTCCGTAACCCCGATCTTGCGGCTTGCTTCACCTACCGTGCCCCCGTGGCTTGAAGGAACCTCAGCTTCTCTTAGGTTCCCGATAACTTGTTCTGCACTCAGCCCCTTCTTCTTCATCCCTACCTTCCCTTATTTATTCTCAGTCCTATTCTAACTCATCCCCTGGACCGGTTTTCGGGGAGGATCGGCCACTCTGTTCCTTAAAACTCTCATACCCCTCTAGCTCTAACACAGAGGTGTAAAAGAGAGATTTTCGCGAATTCTTGGCGTAGAGAAAGGTTGTTTAAGAAACGACTTGGAGGAGTTTCTCTCAGCGAGAAGCGAAGCTCCTCCATAGGTAGTAAGCGAAGTGACCTTATGATCTGAATTGCAGATCTTTTTATTAGATACAAGCAAGATCAAAGTATTTCAAGCTCTATCAGGGAAGAAATTACCTAAGAAAGATTTCAGTGGGAAACTCTAGGAAGTTAACAACTCATTGATTTTAATAATCAAAAAGCCTCTTTTTGCTCTAGCATTTTGGAAGACTTGAAAAAATGCTTGACAAACCACGAACCATTTGATAGAAGGTATATATTAGTAAAATGGGGTTTCCTTTTGTCTAAGCAGCCCACAACATGTAGTGTATTGGGGTATGGCAGAATATCCCAAGAACCTCGAGGAATTCGAGGCCATGTTTCCAACGGACGCGGCCTGTCGCGATTATCTTTGTCAAATTCGATGGCCAAACGGGTTTTGTTGCCCGCGCTGTGGGGGTGAAAAAGCTTATCCGATTGGATCTGTACTTTATCAGTGCGCGAAATGTCGGTACCAGATGTCGGTAATTGCGGGAACAATTTTTCAGGATACGCACAAGCCCCTGACGATGTGGTTTAGAGCGATCTGGTGGATAACTGGACAAAAGAACGGTGTCAGCGCCCTGGGGACTGAAAAGAATCCTTGGTATGGGCAGTTACCAAACGGCTTGGTCGTGGCTGCATAAGATGCGGGCGGCTATGGTGAGGCCGGGACGTGAGCGGCTTACGGGTGTTGTTGAAGTTGATGAGTCGTATGTGGGCGGAGAGAAGCCCAGGAAAAGGGGTAGAGGGGCTGAGGGTAAAGCCTTGGTTGTCGTTGCCGTGGAAGATAAAGCAGACAAGGGAATTGGACGCATCCGAATGGCGGTCGTGCCTGACGCATCCGCCAGAAGTTTGACCCCATTTGTCAAAGCATCCGTCCAAGAAGGGTGCACGGTTAGGACAGATGGTTGGCATGGATATGACGGACTGAGATCGTCGGGATACAATCGCATTGTGGAGCGCAAAGATTCCTGTGTTGGAGACAAACCATTGAAGCTCGCACATCTTGCCGTATCTCTCCTCAAGCGCTGGCTCTTGGGCACCCACCAAGGTGCCGCCAGTCATGAACATTTGGCGTACTATCTCGACGAATTCGTTTTCCGTTTCAATCGGCGAACTTCAACTCATCGTGGTCTGCTCTTTCTCAGACTTCTCCAGAATTCCGTGCTCGGCGAGCCCCTTCCCTACAAGAAAATCGTCAAACATGTCCGAGGCCCTAAATCGTTGAACCACAACATATAGGGGTTGGCTTAGTCAAATGGATACCCCATTATTAGTAATATCGACAACCACTTGCCATTGCCTATAGCTTTTCTGATGTTTGATAATTTGTGGTTTGTGATAGAAGCGTCGAAGATTTAAACATATTACTATGCTAATAGATAATAAACTCGAAACCGAGTATAGATAACAACCAAAACCTCTCCCAGATAGAAGTTTCATCTTAGGTCTGTTTATGATACTCAGTTCAACTATAGAATAGTTAAACCGTTTGCGAGCTGAGTTTCCTCATTTTTCAGAATCACAAAGTTTCGTCTAGTTCCGAAAGATCACAAACAATGCACTTTTTGCATCAAAAAGATGCTGGGAAGATAAGAAAATCTTTTGACTGGGATCAACATGACATATTTTTTCTCTTTGGGATAGTTTTGCGAAAGGTGATGGATTTTACCTTATGACACAGAAAGGAGGTGATGAAAGCTATATAAAAAAGAAGTCAAGACTGGAGCTAAATTCAATTATAAATGAGGAGGATTGAGATGAAAACAAAAAGTCTGTTAGGTGGAGAGAAAATAGTAGATATTCTCATAATGAGAGCATGTATTTTACTTTTGTTGTTCGTTTTTGTTCTCTTGGCGACCACTGTTGGTGCAGCAGCGAAAACATATGAAGAATATGTTTCATCATTGCCAGCTGGGTGTGAACCGGTACCGCGTGAATGTTTCAACCAGGCTGTTAAAGAAGGTCAACTAAATATATACGATTGGGCTGAGTGGTGGCCAGAAGAGCTCTTTACGGGTTTTCAGAAAGAATTCGGTATTAAGATCGTTAGGGATAACTTTGCGAACTATGATGAAGCACTTACGAAGTTTAAACTGTATCCTAACGCGCCATACGATTGGTGGTATGGAACCCCAAGACAGTTAACAGAAGCGGTAGCGAAAGGCTTACTCCATGAATTTAACCATAGTTGGATACCTAATGTGAATAAATACATGAGGCAAGATGCAAAGAATGCGAACTGGGCTCCAGGTTACAAATATTTTGTGAATATTACGCTTACACCCGAATCTTATGTAATCAACACTCGTTTCATTGATAAGAATGATCCTCGTATTCCTTCTTTTAAGTTTGTATTTGAGGGGGGAGAAACATATAAGGGGCGACTGGCCGTGAGGGAAGATTATCTTCGCGTCATTGGAAATACTTTGAAATATCTCGGCTATTCAGTCAATAGCACAGATAAAAAGGAATTGATGGAAGCGAAAAAGGCTCTGATGAAGCTAAAGCCTTACATAAAGATGTTTGACTCTTGGCCAAAGAGGGCAGTAATGGCTGAGGAAATTTGGATAGTTATGACAACTCCCAATGACTATGTACCTCTCGACAAAGAAATGGGACGAGGTGTCTTTTACGCCTGCTGGCCACCAGAGGGATGTTTCTTGTCACCAAATGGCTTTATGATTCCCAAGGGGGGTGGGCATCCAGCGGCAGCTCATCTTTGGACAAACTACATATATCGTCCTGACAAATGCGGTCTACTAATTGAAAGCATTGGTTTTCCCTGTGCTCATAACGCGATCGACAAATATCTTTCCGACTATGTAAGAAAATGGATCACAATTCCTCAAGAATATGTATCGAAATGTGAAGGGATACAACCCCAGGCCTATACAGGTGAAGGGGAAAAACTCAGAGCAGAAATATGGGAAGAGTTGAAACGCTAAAGTTAAAGAGGCAAGAGAGTTGTAGTGCGGCACTTCTGTCAAGACATTCTTGGGGCTAAAAGGGGTAAAGGTCTCGTCCGCTCAAAGAATGACCTCGCCATTTGCCGTACAAGAGTGCGGGATTGAGACGGTGGCTATGGAGTCTACGGGGGTTTAATGGATTGCTCTGTATCAGATTCTTGAGGCTCGTGGGTTTGAGATTGTTTTGGTCAATGCGAGGCATGTGGACCCGAGGATCGGATTGGTGTGTTTCGTTCTTACATTCGTCTGCGGGACACAGCCTTATCAGGAGTGCTGGGGCCCATATCCAACGCATGCAGAAGGCCCTGGAGCAGATGAACATCCAGCTCCGCAAGACGATTTCACTGATGTCACCGGTGTGGCGGGCATGCGGATCATCCTGGCGATTCTTGATGGAGAGCGCGATCCGATCAAGCTTGCCCAGCTGAGGCACACCAATGCCAGGAGCAGTGAGGAGACGATCGCCAAACCTCTTGAAGGAGACTGGAGGGAACAGCATCTGTTTTCCATTCGCCAGGAGTTTTAACTTTACGGAATCTTGCGGTAAAAGACTGCTGAGTGCGACCAAAAGATCGAGGTCTGTCTCAACACCTTTTAAGAGCAAGGTCGATCCGGACAAGAAACCCCACGGAGACCAACCCGACCTCGAGCTGAGAAGCGCGCTTTACTGTATGAGCGGTGTGGATCTTATAGGCATTGATGGCTTTGATGTACTCACGATTCAGACCATTATCTCTGAAGTCGGTCTCGATATGGCCCGTTGGCCAACGGAGAAACACTTGGCCTCATGGTTGGGGCACTGCCCAAACTAACGAAGTGACAGGAGGAAGAATCAAGGGCACTCGATCCAAAAAGGTGGTTAACCGAGCGCCCTGTGCTTTTCGGATGACGGCTCAGGCTGCAGGAAAGAGTCACTCATCACTTGGAACCTAATTACCGAAGGATCAAAACCCGGCTGGGACCATCCAAGGCCGTTACTCCAACCGCCCAGAAGCTAACTCGTATCTTCTACCACATGCTCAGATACCGAACCGATTACGTGGATCCAGGATTTCAATACTACGAACAAAAATACCAACAGAGAGTCCTCAACAATCTCAAAAGGAAAGCGCGACTCCTGGGCTATGAACTGATTCAAGGCCACGAACTCAGGGCGGCAGCTTCTT
>Ga0315284_10008331_pt1 | contig 14801 bp, 12 predicted proteins | sample YL17G09_16_MG_FD_203696 | JGI IMG/M metagenome (GOLD analysis project Ga0315284, IMG submission 203696) | Sediment microbial communities from Yellowstone Lake, YNP, Wyoming, USA - YL17G09_16 | ecosystem: Environmental > Aquatic > Freshwater > Lake > Sediment | place: USA: Wyoming | collected... | reverse complement strand
CCGCGAAGCTCACGGTGAGTCGGCCTTCACCACCAACCAAGCCTCAGGCGCATACGCGCCCTACGGTATGGTTGGAGTACTGGCCGACTTTCCGATAGACATCCTCCATCACGAGGCGATTTCATCGCCGGAGCTGGAGTTCGGCGGTAATCTAAAAGACTTTAGCGTAAGACCGCGCGCATAAAATAAATACCTGAAATTATTAAACTTATGCGCCAGTGCGTAGGCGCACCGAATGTTTGAGCGCTATTCCGGAATCAACCGTTCGATGCGAATCTCGATACCCTCGGCACCAACAGAAACCGGAAACACCTCGCCAACTAAATCACCGGGTTGATCAGGACCGGCCATACCGTCTTTATCTAGTCGCGCCTTCAACTTAAATGTTTCGGGCCAGGCCTCATCGCCCATCATCCGCTGCATATTGTCTTTTGTCAGAACAAAATCATAAAAGGCCCCCTTGGCGTCTGAGCCAAGGGTTTTCTTGAAAGCGCCAAGAGGCATCGGACGGTCGGGACCACTGGCAATAATAAAAAGTGTCCGAGTTCCTGCAGCGGCACCACTTAATTGGTCAGACAACACTATCTTACCACGGGCAAATGCGTGTGAAGTCTCGCCCATCTGGCCAGCAGTGATCGCAGCTATTACGATCACTGCCCCGATTGCCACAACTCCAATCAACCCCAACTTTTTCATCTGCATACCACTTCAGCTTAAATAAGAGACCAGCTCAAGTTCCCACCTTTGCCACAAGCCCTGTGAGTTTGGCTTTTTCTCCGATTGAGTCTAGCAAGGTTGGCTGGAACTCTTCCAGATTGAATGAATCGACTTTTACAGCTTCTTCGCGCGCAGTGTTTGCTGACTCGAGCATTGCTGCTTCGCTTTCAGTGATCACTTTGGCAGCCAAAGCCTCTTTTACCAGGAGATTGGCACGACGTTTAGGTAGCTGTCCGGCTTTGACTGCTTTACTAATCTTGCCGAGCACATCTGCAGCGGCATGGGACAAGGTGAAAGCATGCTCGATCAGATTATCTCCGGCCGGCAATAGGTCACTGATGATGCCCTTGGTCATATCGTCCCGGAACACGCCTGGCTGCTGAATAGCTTTCGCTAGCTCATGACCAAGCTTGTCGGAAGGCATAGACCCAAGACTGTTAACGCGACCCCAGAAAGCAATCGGACCACGGAAAATCCAGCCGATGCCTGGAACCGTAAAGTTAGCGAAAATACCGTCAAAAGCCAGCTGCATTTGTGCAAACGCATACTGGATAGCCCATTCAAATGCTGGACGGTGCTCGGCCTTATATCCCTCCGCCTCGTACCGACGAAGTACAGCGGTCGCCAAGTACATCCAAGACAGAACGTCAGCGTAGCGGCCAGTTAACTTCTCTTTCAGCTTAAGGTTTCCACCCAAACTACCCATGGCTATGTCAGCCATGATCGCAAAGGATGCTGATGCCCAGGACAGCTTGCGGTAGTAGCGAGCAGCCGGGCCTGATGGAACGGCTGCTAAGCGGCCGCGGCTTAGACTCAAAACTAGTGAGCGACAAGCATTTCTCACCACATGGCCGATATGGCTCCAAAATGCTTTATCAAATGCCGCATAATCCTTATCCATTAAAGCTTTAACTTCTTTGTACGCATAAGGATGACAGCGAATCGCACCCTGCCCGAAGATAATCATTGTTCTGGTCAGAATGTTTGCGCCTTCTACCGTGATGCTGATAGGCAGCCCGATATAGGCGTTGGCAATCTGGTTGCGAGGACCGCGAGAAATACCTGCACCACCCAGAACGTCCATGGCGTCGTTCACCACTTTGCGCGATAGTTCGGTCTGGCTGTATTTAGCTATAGCAGAAACAACTGCCGGCTTCACGCCAGCGTCAATCGCACCAACGGTAAATACGCGCGAAGCTTCCATCAGATAGGTGGTGCCGGCAATCCGCGCTAGCGGCTCTTCGATACCCTCAAACTGACCAATTGAGATACCAAATTGGCGGCGCACTACCGCATAGGCACTCGCAACGCGGGTCATAAACTTCGCCATGCCAGCTGCTTGCGACGGTAGCGACAGTGCGCGGCCGGCGGCAAGACATTCCATCAGCATCTGCCAACCACGTCCAGCACCCTCAGCTCCACCGATAATCTGATCGAGCGAGACCACCACGTCTTTACCACTGGTCGGACAGTTGTAGAACGGCACGCCCATGGGATTGTGGCGTTGGCCCAAAACCACACCCTTGGTGTTGGCCGGTACAAGAACGCAAGTGATGCCTAAATCCTTACCGCGCCCTAGCAGATTCTCTGGGTCGTAGAGACGCACAGCTAAACCAACTAAGGTCGCCACTGCAGCCAGCGTAATGTAACGTTTGTCCCAGTTCAGCCGTAGGTACAGCTTACCGTCTTCACCTTTGAAAATAACCGCATTTGACGTGAGAGATCCCGCATCGGACCCGGCATTAGGCTCAGTCAGTGCAAAACAGGGAATCTCTTCGCCCCTTGCTAAGCGCGGCAGATAGTAGTCCTTCTGCTTGTCGGTTCCGTAATGAGCTAATAGCTCTGCCGGCCCAAGAGAGTTGGGGACCATTACCGTGATCGCCAAGGGCGATGAGTGCGTCGCTAAATGAGCGATCACTTCGCTATGGCCAGCGGCCGAAAAACCAAGCCCGCCGTAGGCCTTCGGCACTATCATTCCGAAGAATCGCTCTTTCTTCAGATAGTCCCAGACCTTTGAGGGAAGATCTTTATGCTTAAAAATCTCCCAATCGGTAGCAAGAGAACATAGGGTCTTCACCTGGTTGTCGATGAATTTCTGCTCCTCAGCGCCAAGCTTAGAATATGCCTCTTTACGAATTCGGTCGTAATTGGGCTTACCGGAGAACAGCTCAGCATCCACCCAGGTGGTGCCTGCCTCCAGAGCCACGCGCTCTGTCTCGGAAATGACAGGCATCAGTTTCAGACGTTCCATCAAATGCGCAATCGGCGTGGACAGTAAGATATTCCGCACTGCTGGAATATTCAGGAGCACAAGAACAGCCGTACCGGCACCCAGTAACCAAACTGGCGCGGCCTGGAACCATAGTGCCGCAACAAAGGCAACGGTCCACAAAGCAAACGGTGCCCCGAAAAAACCCAGAGCCACAACCCCAGCCGCAATCAACAACCAGCTTCCAGATGGCAAAAAGGACAATAACCCACCGTAGCCAAAATACCCTTCCATAGACCCCTCCTCGGCGGTTCAGTGCCGCCAAACCGAGTGTAAAATTCGTTAGGGCCTCAACTAGACCCCTCGAGTGTTAGGGGATCATTAATTTGTTAAAGGCCGTAACACCTCTGAGTTTACTCCCTTTTCTCAGAGGCATCCAGCTTATCGGTGGGTTCGGGACGGTACTTTAGATCGGGGTAGACAAAACCTTGGCAGTTTTGATCATCACGTCGCTAACCGGCCGATCTCCCGCCGCTGTTTTGACCTTACCGATGGCCTGAACGACTTCCAAACTGGCATCGTCAGCGGTTTTGCCGAAAGCTGTGTACTGGCTATCTAAAAAGGGCACCTTCTCCAAACAAAGAAAGAACTGACTACCCGCGGAGTTAGGGTCTTGGGACCGCGCCATCGACAGGACGCCGGCCTCGTGCTTTTTCTCATTGAATTCAGCATTAACCTGATAACCTGGGCCACCAGTTCCTGTGCCGGTTGGACAACCGCCTTGAATTACAAAACCCGGTACGATCCGATGAAAGAGCAGATTGTCGTAAAAGCCGATCATGGCCAGCCCCAGCATGTTCTTGCAGTGATTGGGCGCTACATCAGGCCAAAAATCGAGCTTAATAAGCCCTGCCGTTGTGTCAAGTTCCAGCTGGTACCGATGCGTCGCGAAGTCGATCGATTGCTGAGCTTTCTCTACTTCTGTTTTGCTACTTTTACCGAACATGAGGTCTCCTATGGGTGCCAGTGCAAAGCCTCTGACAAAAGACCCCGATATACCACATCTCTTCGTGCAGCAACACTCACTTACGTGCGATTAGCAAAATTGTATGACCGTCGTCGAATCCCGACTGCTGACTAAAAATGGAAAATCCACAATTCCGAAGCAAGTCTAGAAGTCTTGCGTAGCGATTCTCGGAACCCACTCCTGCTGCCTCTGCTGCCTCTTCTTGGAACTCGAATACGTGATTGAACTGGTGCTTCAAGTTCTCAAAACATCCCGCGCGCTGTAGGCTTTGCCTTACAGCACCAAACAGGCTAGTCGCTGAGCCCTCATCAGAACGACAGGACATTATGAAGAGCCCATTTTTCTGCAAACTTTCGTAAGCTTTATGCAGCATTGTCTCCAAGCACGACAAATTCACCAAAGATGCATCCAGTGCAACAGCACTGTAGTGTAGAGTAGGGAGACCGGACATTTGAGAAAGATCCTGACGCACAAATTTTACGCCACTAAAATCAGCGCAGCGCTCCTTAGCGACACGCAGCTGGTGGGTATCAGGATCGACTGCTGTCACTGAATGGCCATCGCTAAGCAACAACGCTGTTAATGCGCCAGTGCCACATCCAAGGTGCAGCACTTTAGTTGGTGATTCTAAACTTTCACAAATTGCTTCGTGTAGTTTCGTACGGCCTGAGAATTTACCTAAAACTCCATCAACTGCTGCTGCATATCGGATGCGCTTGGTCTCGCTCGCGATCTCGCGATAAATGTCTTCAAAAAACTCCTGCCTTTTCGTCACAGAGTTTATGTTAAGAACCAGCGTCCAACCAATAATTCGACCAGAAGCGCGATCAACAATCGGTGACATAATACGAGAAAAAACCATGCGTCCATAGGTCGGTGAAATGAAAGTTACGCGCTCCCTATCTGTGATAGGCAGGATACCTTCGCCATAAAGTTTATCCGTACGTTTAGGCACACGGCGGTAATTATCGAGACGGCTGTACCATTCTTTAACATGCATCCCGCGACTTATAAATCGCCCCTCACTGGCATTTGAAAAAATCATGGAAAATGAAGAATTCCAATCTAGGAACCGCTGATCGTTACTAAGTATAAATGTGGGCACGTTGGCCGAAAATAGGCTTTGCTGCAGGCGAAGTTCAGATGTGGACCAGAGTTTAATGGATTGACTATCACTCTCAGGGACAAAAACAGAGCGAAGCAAGTCTCCACTTGTCCATGATTTTTTGCCTAAAGCAGGCCACATTGCAAACAGGGCAAACTTTACACAGATGACAGCAGAAACAAAAGTTAACGGCCTTACTCCCCCGACCAGTCCCATTTTCTCCAGCACAACCGCAGAGGCAAAAATTAAAATCGCAGAAAGCCCCAACACCGCAGCCCACGCCGATCTAGGCATTGCCAGTTCTCGATAAAGAGGGCTGGTCTTAAACCGCTTCCAAATTATGGCTGCTATTCTCAATGTAACCTCTACAGTCTTTAACCAATGTAATGATCGAGTGGGCTGCCCACGAATCCTTATGGCTATTCACTGCAAATCACTTGCCAGCTTCGAAGCATTACAACCCAATAGGTAATCGATGATAAAAACTACTATTTCTGAAATCCGGACAGCTCGATTGAGCTAAGTAATCACTTAGCGTCTAAACAATAGGCACCCTGAAATGCACGGTGTCGGAAAAATCGCCACATTTCCGCGCCATTTGTAAATGGCATCAGGTTTGCAGTATGGATTACAGAAGACATCTTGCACGGCAAAGCAAGACCTTTTATTTCTGCACTGAATGGAGCTGTTAACATGCTGACGCGGCGAAGAATCACCAAAAAAAACCGAGTATTTGCAAGCAAAAGAAACGCTATCGCCGCAACAGCGATATGCGCGATGTCATTGCCTATACTCTTTACAGGTGTAAGTTACGGCAACGTAATTGGTGCAGATACTCAAAACTTCAATCCGACAACATCAGGACTAGATTTCGTAACAGTCGAATCTTCTCAGGTTTTAGATCCTGGCATCGTAAATTTTGGATTATTTCTGAATGATCAAGCCAACTCGTTGCCATACTTCGCTGACGACCAACAAAGTCACACTCGATTTACGGATGCGATTCTTAGTGCAGACATCAATATGGGAATCGGCTTACTACCAGGCTTCGAAATGGGACTTAGTGCCCCTCAAGCGCTAAGTCAGAACTCACCGGGCACCGGTTATCATGGCGAATATAATGCTCTCGGCAATACCGAAATCCGAGTCAATGCCAAGTATCAGTTCTACGGTGACCGGGATTATGGGCTAGCCATGCAGCTACTAGAAAACATCAACCGTATCAATAACAACCCCTATGCCGGCAGCAACGCGGGACCCACTACTAATTTACAGTTAGCTGGAAATACGACTATAGGACGACTAAAGCTCGGGCTCAACCTTGGCTACCGGTGGCGTCAGCCTGGCCAGACAATTGCTGACCAAGCACCGATCACGCCACTCCCGAACCAATATCTGGCCTCAGGCGCTTTGAGTTATTTCTTTACATCGCTCAAAACCAAATTAATCTGGGAAGTGTTTGGCGGTGTCCCCGTTCGACCTGTCGATACTCTTTCCAGTCGTCAGGCATCTTCGGCAGAGACAACTCTTGGTGGCAAGCATGACTTCACCACGCACTTGTCTGGACACCTTGGTATTGGCAGCCAATTAATCAAGGGCATCAGTTCACCGTATTGGCGTGTATATACCGGCCTCAATTACTCGTTGGGGCAGCCTGCTAATGCACAAATACCACAGAAGATTGAGACCATCTCTCAAACTACGTTACCGAAGACTAATCCATTTAGCGGCCCCCCAAAGCCACGTGAAAAAATCGTTATCCATGATGTCCTCTTCGAGTATGACTCAGCGTCTCTAGTAGTAGGTGGTCCGGACAACACCCTGAGCCGAATGGCCTCCTATTTGAACACCAAACCAGTGTTCACTAAGCTCATCATTGAAGGTCACACAGACTCGATTGGGTCGGATTCATACAATACCGGGCTAAGCAAACGTCGCGCAGAAACTATTCGCATGTGGCTGATCGACAAATACCACTTACAAGCCGACAAAATAATAGCGATTGGTCGCGGTGAAAGCATGCCTATCGCTGACAATGGAAACTACCAAGGTCGGCAATTGAATCGACGCGTTGCATTTACGATCTATCGCGATATGGCGAAGTAAATATGAATATTGATGATTCTGAATCAGAACTTTTCTCTCCAAACAACCACACCGCTGCCGCTGTCTGCTACCAGTCGTCTAGGAGTTTTCTGTGATTAAAACTTTACCCATCAAAAAACTAATTGCCCTTGTGGCATATCTTACTGCTCCAGCATTTCTTGCTAGTGCCTGCAATCAAGCTTCGTACCATGTGCTTTCGCCAGCGCAAAACGGCATTGAACCGCAAAACCTAGGAAACAACGACAACGAGCCATTAGCTCCCACCGCGAGAGTAGAGGTCATCTTCAACAATGGTTCGGTAACTACTGTAACTGTCGGTGCAGCGACTACTATCCAGCCATCTAATGACACGGTCTCACCGAATTTTATCGCAACCAGCAGTTGTGCTAACCCCGGCATCGTTCGAGCCGACTACACAATTAAGACCCAGACGGGCGATGTACCCGTATCCGCAGTGCGCTCGCCAGGCGCATGCGACAGCCTTAGTGTGCCGTATACTTTTAAGACGGCTGGCGACTATCCGATCACCATGATTGTTACAGATGAAAATAACCTGACCGCGACCGCCAGCATGACGCTGACTGTACTCGATGGTTCAAAAAACGACGGCGGCTTCACAATTGCCGCAGTACCAATGCTAACACAACCAACCAAGCCAATCGCCTTCACCAGCTATTGTTTTATGCCATCAGGGTTTACCATCGCTTGGGACTTTGGCGACGGTGCCACAGCTGGCGGCATCTCGGCCACCCATGCATATGCTCAGATTGGGCAGTATACCGCACGGGCGACCTGCACCAGCGCAGATACAAAAATCGTCAAAACAGCGTGGGTATCTATTGTCATCACAACGGCGGAATTAGCACTGCCCCCTGTTCAATACACTGCACCTGTGGGCCTACCACCAGGCCCTAACCAATCGCCCGTGCAGTCCCCTGGCCCGAAACCAGTGCTGTTCCCTAATCAATCGCCGCTTTGATACCCCCCCTCACTAACCGCCGCAAAACGGCGGTTAGCAGAGGATTCCAGCCAATCTAAGACCACGCCCCCCCTTGGGGGCTTTATTTTTTTGGCATTCGCAGTAGGCTTTGCTAGATTGTGAAGTCATCAGTGTATTCGATTCACTATTAACTTTATTTGAGGTTAAAGTCTCATGGCTCGCATTTCGCTGCTTAATGCCTCGCTCATCGCCGCCGCTGTCAGCACCGTCGGTGTCACTCGCGCCCAAGCCGCGACCACCCTTAAATCTGATCAAGACAAGGTCAGCTACATGATCGGCTATCAAATCGGTAGCAACTTTAAAAGGGACGGTCTGGAAGTAGATCTGAACATGCTAAGCAACGGTCTCAAAGAGGCGTTAGCTGGCGAAAAATCCCCTCTAACGCAAGAAGAATCGCAAAAGTTAATGGCTAACTTGCAAAAGGACCTCCAAGCTAAGGCTGAGGCTAAGCGCAAGGCTGCAGGCGAGAAAAATGCATCTGAAGGCAAGGCTTTCCTTGCTGAGAACGTCAAGAAAGCTGGCGTGAAGAAAACAGCTAGTGGACTGCATTACAAAGTCGTTTCGGAAGGAAAAGGCGAAGCACCGAAAGCCACCGACACTGTCTCCGTTAACTACAAAGGCACGCTTATCAACGGTACGGAGTTTGATAGCTCATACAAACGCGGCCAACCAGCCAAATTCCCGGTCAACGGCGTCATCAAGGGCTGGACAGAAGCTCTACAATTAATGAAACCAGGCTCTAAATACCAACTTTTCATCCCAGCTGATCTAGCTTACGGTGACCGCGGTGCTGGCGAAGCGATCGGACCAAACGCGACTTTGATTTTTGAAGTCGAATTACTGTCGGTCGAACCCAAAGCCACGGCAGCGGCAGCGGCTCCGGCTGCAGCCCCAGCAGGGGCGATGGAGAAAAAATGAAAGTCGATGAGCTTAGGCTCATCGCGACCTGTCCAGAAGAGACCAAAGACGTGCTGATCACCGAGCTCAAGCAGCTCGGTGTCAGCAACATCGAACCAGCCTACCGGGCCGTCCACTTCTCAGCCAGCGAAGAGCAATTTTATCAAGCACATTTACGCCTACGGACTGCAAGTCGGGTCCTGCGCGTAATCAAAGAATTTCCTGCGAAATCGCCTGAGATGCTATATTCGCAGGCCCGCCGGCTAAATTGGCCGGAACTATTCGGGGTCGAACGCACTTATCTGATCGAGGGAGTGCCAGGCGACCGCGGCAGTGAATTCATGCGGGCTAACGACATCAGTCAAAAGGTCCGCGAAGGCCTACAGGACTCATTTCAGCGACGAGCGGGTCAGATCCCCAAAGTTGACTTGAAAGAGCCCAAGGTGATCATCGTAGCATTCTTGGCCGGCGGGCGCTGCGTCTTGAGCTTTGACACTTCCGGCAAGGCACTCCACAAACGTGGTTACCGCCAGGAAGGGCATCCAGCTCCGATTAAGGAGACTCTAGCAGCATCGTTACTGATGCTTGCCGGCTACGATGGGAGTCAGCCCTTCTTAGACCCAATGTGCGGCAGTGGCACCATCGCCATTGAGGCAGCTATGATTGCTTTAGACAAGGCACCACAAATCCATCGACCTAAAGGGCAATTTCAATTCGAATGGCTGCGTTCGTTCAATCGGGAACTTTGGCGAACGGTCCAGGAGAGTGTGCGAGCTGAACGCCAGGCGGAGCCCTCGTTCCCGATTGTGGCAAGCGATATTTCCGAGACTTATAGTGAACTAGCCCGTCGCAATGCTCTTAAAGCTCGCGTCGAGAAGCACATCACTTTTGCCTCAGGCAAATTTCAAGACATCGTTCCTCCGGCCTCAACGGGTATTTTAGTAACGAACTTACCTTACGGTGAGCGCCTATCGAAAGCATCCCTTGATGATCTTACGGCCCTTTACAAGGAGATCGGGGACACGCTAAAGCAACGATTCGCAGGCTGGCGAGCCGCGCTTCTAGTTGCAGAAGAGTCGCCATACAAAGTAATCGGTCTCAAGACCACGCGTCGGATCAATCTACTGAACGGGAGTATTCCCTGTAAGTTACTGATTTATGACCTCTATGCTGGCACTAAGAGAAAGACTCCCGCATCCTAACAGCTATTGGGTAATTAAAGCTTTGCCCCTTTCATGACGATACCCTAGGTGGACATTCTAATTACCACCTAGGGTGACACATGAACGATGCAGCACTGAGCTGCGCGCCTGCTCTGATCATGATCTTGTTGAGCATGAACTCTTTGGGCTGCAAGCAACAAGCTGGATTTAAAGGCGCCGCAGAAAATAGCCAGCAAGCTTACGATGGGGAAAGCACTCAGGCCTGTGGCGCTGATGGGGTTACGAATGCGAAGTTGCTTACCCCGTCCGTAAAAAATGGGTCCCCAGGAAACTATCTAGAATACGAACTATCCATCGTTGATTGCAGCGGCAATCCGCGTCCACTTACAGCAGAAAAAATCCTATTTGATATCGACGCAACTTTATTAGGTTCAGGGGTAAACAAGCCGCTGTCCTACCAGGTAGCTTCGACCGACAATTCTTTGAAAGGCATTTTACAAAATATCCAGGGTACGGACTTGTTCGGTCGCACCGGAGCCAATTTCCACCATTACTCGACCGATCAATCTATCAACTTTGCGACCAAGGCCACTTCAATGAAGTTACGCATTGAGTTGGCCGGCTTAATGATGCGCACCACGACCACAAAGGGAACCACCGCACCCAATCAAGTAGCGACCTATCTTCGCATCGGCCAAGCTATCCCAGTGCAGCAGATCGCGAGTTTGATTGACCCTTGAAAAAACAACTAAACCCAATGAATTCATTGATTTAAAAATTCAGCTCAAGGTTCAGTCAAATCCACCGATAGTAGAATTATGTATAGATGGTGGATGCTCGGAGGTTGCCCCACGATGGGTTATCACGGCTTAATTTGGCGTGTCGGATGCTCTCTACTGCTAGCCTCATGTAGCAATAGTGAACGAAGTGGCACTCCATCAAGCCGAACCAGCGTTGGTATCGAGACCACTAGCTCTTCAGCAAAAAGCACAAATCAAACTCAGGAGCCCTCTGGTAAATGTTTGCAGCTAGTGAATGGCCTGGCCACTAAGGACTACCCTGCCGTTGTACGGTTAATGAGTCGAAGAGACGGTGCCGTTGGCATTTGCACAGGCACCTTTATAAGCCCGACTGCCGTGTTAACCGCTGCGCATTGCATAGATTCGTCGGCCAACGGGGGCCTCTACTTGGTGGGCGACGAGCGCATCGCGTTCACTGGTGATCCTTTAGCTAATGCTATTTCAGCAACCCGAGCGTTTACCAACGGCGCCACTGGTTCCACGGGTGACCCGAATGATCCTGCCTCCGTCAGCCTCGATACCGCGATCCTGTTATTCCCCAAGGGGATAGCTAAGACTTACATGGGAATCAGCGATAAAAAATCACCCATCGGAACTAAAGTCACTTCGGTTGGCTACGGTCTCACCAACTACTTTGATGAGACGCCCCCACCGAATTACGATGCGACTAAGCACTATGGTCTAACTGCAGTCATTGGTGACGATGAGTCCACAAATATCTACGTGGGGGACTTTACGGCTGAGGCAAGTGAAATGGAGTTAGGTGCTCGCGTTGTCGAATCGTCCGGTGATTCTGGCGGTCCCTTGATTGCCGACGGAATGTTGATCGGTACACTTTCAGTAGGCGGAGCTCGAGTTAACGAAAACAATGAAAAGTCATACTACTCTGAATTCGTTGATATGAACTCAGCGGCAACCAGAGCTCTCATAAAAGAAGCCAATGCAGGGGGAGCTGCAATTCCGGAGCCGGGAATAGCGCCGCAGGTATTAAAAACTACGGCCGCGACTAACATCTGCGGGAATTGAAGGTTTGTTGAGGGTTTACTAAATGGAACCGTAGTAACTAGCCATTGCCCGCTAGATCTATTTGCCGACGAGCTTCATAAAGCAAGAGAGCTCCAGCCACGCTTACATTCAGAGAATCGGCAATTCCATGCATTGGTATCGTTGCCAAAATATCAGCACTTACCAGCCAATCTGGCGTTAAGCCATCGGCCTCAGTCCCCAGCAGAATAACCGTCGGGACGGTAAAATCCACGGCTGTATAGGCCTTAGCTTGGTCATGCAGTGCTGCTGCTATGATCTGCCAGCCTCGACTGATTGCTAATTGCTTTAATTCGCTGCTGGTTGCAGTAAATACAGGGATAGAAAATGCCGTGCCCAAGCTAGAACGCAATACTAATGGATTGTACAAGTCCAAAGTCTGGTCGATGAGCAGCAAAGCATCAGCGCCCGCACCATCTGCCGACCTAAGTAGCGCACCCAAGTTGCCTGGCTTCTCGAGTCCTTGAACAGCCAAAATTAATTTTGCACCAACGTCATTTAGGCTACTTAAATCGTGATTTTTCTGACGCATCACAGCGATTAGGCCGTCAGTCCCCTCACGTACCGCGAGTTTGGCAAAAATCGCCGAGGTAACCTGAATCCGGCTAACTTGAGGCGGCAAAGCAGCAAGTATCCCCCTTGCTGCATCAGATAAAGTGTCCTCGCACCAGTAAACCTCTAAAGTTTCGTAATTAGAGACAAGCGCGCGGCGAATTTCACGAGCGCCCTCTAACGCAAACAACCCACTACTACTACGCTCACGCGCTTTGCCTAGAGCTACTACTGATTTTATGCGCGGATTTTGAGCACTCGTGATTAGCATCGTCAGACCGTTGACGTCAGCATAGAAGTAGCGCCGCTTGGTAAAGCTCGCCCAGCGCTATCGTGCACGACCATTTCCGAGGCAACGATAGTCGCCGAGTTCGGAGGAACAAGATCACCAAGAAGATTGGTCAGCGCCAACGGGGTATAGCCTGTGGAATGTGCGCTTAAGAGAAAAAAGGCATAATCTGGCGCCATAAGTTGCTTTAAGTCATCCAGGAGACTCGGAAGCATTTCCTCTATCTTCCAAGCCTCACCCTTTGGTCCGCGGCCATAACTTGGCGGATCAAGAATAATACCGTGGTATTTTGAATTGCGCCGCAGTTCCCGCGCGACAAATTTTTGCACATCGTCAGTCAACCAGCGAACAGGACTCTGACCCAGCCCGCTTGCCTCGGCATTCTCTCTTGCCCAGGCAACACTAGTCTTAGACGCGTCCAAATGCACCACATTGGCACCAGCAGCAGCACAAGCTAGCGTCGAGCCACCTGTGTAAGCAAATAAGTTAAGAACGTTCACCTCGCGCCCACTCGCTCGTCGGGTTGCAACTATGTCGGCGAGCTGCCGCCAATTGCTATGTTGCTCCGGAAAAATCCCCAAATGGCCGAAGTCGGTAAGGCGAATTAGCAACTGCCCACACCCTGGCATTTGAATCGGCCACACTTCTGGTACTTTACGATTGCGTAATTCCCAGTGACCATCGCCGCCACTAAAACGGGTAAACGTCGCATCAGCCGAACGCCACTCAGCCTCACTTAGCCGAGGTCGCCACACTGCTTGAGCTGCCGGACGCACGATCCGGTAAGGGCCCACTTGTTCTAACTTTTGAAAGTTGCCACTGTCGAGCAGGGCATAAGTACCGGCGTTCATAATCAGTAGTCCTCGCTAGAAGCCAGCCACAGTTACCACTGGTGGTGTTTGACAAGCAATGCGCTAAACGCCAAGATAGGCCCTTGCCCTTAAGTCAACCATTCGAGATGATTGATCATGCCATCTTATCGTCCCTCAATCACTGAGCTTTTCAACATCAAACTGCCTATAGTGCAGGCCGGAATGATTTGGGTATCCGGAGGCAAATTAGCCGCCGCAGCGGCCGAGGCCGGATGCCTGGGCCTAGTCGGCGCCGGTTCGATGCAACCAGCTATGCTGAAACATCACTTGGAGCTAGCCGCCAGTCTCACGAAAAAGCCGTTCGGCGTCAATATTCCGCTGCTCTACAGTAAAGTTCAAGAGCAGATCGATGTCGCGCTTGCAGCCGGAGTGCGGATTTTCTTCACCTCCGCTGGTAGCCCAAAGGCCTGGACCAGCTTCCTAAAAGATCGCGGCTGCATTGTGGTCCATGTGACATCTAGCCCTGAGCTAGCTGTGAAATGCGAAGCTGCCGGCTGCGATGCTGTAGTAGCAGAGGGATTCGAGGCCGGAGGTCACAACGGTCGTGACGAAATCACCACGTTAACTTTGATACCTCAAGTGGCCGATGCTGTTCGTATTCCGGTAATTGCCGCAGGCGGCATCGCTGATGGGCGGGGGATAGCGGCGGCTCTTGCTCTCGGTGCACAGGGAGTCCAAATGGGTTCGCGCTTTGTGGCTACTGCCGAATCCAGCGCTCACCCCAAGTTTAAACAGGCTGTCATCGATGCTGGTGCGGGTAGCACCATGTTAATGCTGAAAGAGCTGGTGCCCGTGAGGCTTCTAAAAAATCACTTTTATGAACAAGTAGCGGTGCTTGAACAGCGCTGCGCAACTAAGGAAGAATTGACAGTGCTGTTGGGAAAAGGCCGTGCCAAATTAGGCATGTTTGATGGCGACCTCGACGAGGGTGAGCTAGAAATCGGCCAGATCGCAGGCCTGATCCACGACTTGCCAAGTGTCGCAGATTTAGTGAGTCGTTTGACCACTGAATACGAACAT
>Ga0315284_10008330_pt1 | contig 14802 bp, 10 predicted proteins | sample YL17G09_16_MG_FD_203696 | JGI IMG/M metagenome (GOLD analysis project Ga0315284, IMG submission 203696) | Sediment microbial communities from Yellowstone Lake, YNP, Wyoming, USA - YL17G09_16 | ecosystem: Environmental > Aquatic > Freshwater > Lake > Sediment | place: USA: Wyoming | collected... | reverse complement strand
TCTTGTTTAAAATTAAAGCACTGTTTTTCTACGATACAAGCCGGTTACTTTTTGATCAAACGCAAAAAGCCCAGCTACTTGCGCTCCGCAACAGTTTTCCAAATAATGTCGAAAATAAAATACTTGAAGATGAACGGATTGAGGCGTGCGATGATAGCCACCGGAAATTCTCTCTCGAGCATTTGTTATTCTACTACCAGCTAATCAAGTTCGAAGGGGATAGTGATGAAGAAGTCAGTAAGCGGCAACAGGATATTTGGGACTTACTTGACAGCTATTATAAGGCCCTTCCGGATACAGATAAAGAAACAGAGGATGATAAAACATGGCGGCTCTATTTAGCGAGAATGGATCGCAGGAAAATGAGCCCAGAGGTTCAGAAAAAGGACGGCCAAACATTCGTTAGCTTTAATCCTGAGATAGACCCTGACTTGCGGAAATTCAGCGAAGAATCTGTGCAAAAAAGCTCCGAGATGACTAAGTATACTTCTCTGCGGCTATGGGCCCATTACCGGTTTGAACGGAAAGCTAATGAGTACCAAAAGTATCCCCAATATGAGCAAAACCTGCAATTGGCAATTTCGGAAACACGAGAAATTGCCGGAAAATTACTAACAACTGGGGACGAGCGCTATATCTCGTTTAACGGCTCTATTCCTACTTATGTCGCCGCAGCATTAATTCGCGATTTCGCTGACCAATTAGGCGCTGACGACCGCGAGTTTTGCCGAGACATTATTATGCAGTTTGCCGCAATCCCGCTAAACGCAAAGTTTTATTCCTACCAAGTAGGCGATGGGACACAGCCCGCAATATTGAGCTTGCCTCTTCTTATAAAATACTTCCCTGAGCGTGCGAACGAAATCAAATCTGCCTTGTTTTTGCTCCTCTGCAACCCCTATCCTTATATTACAGCGTTTGTGACATCAACCATCCAATATTATTTATGGAGCATAAGTCCAGCTGATGCTAATTCTATCTTCTTAGGGTATCTTCTTTTAAAACCAAAGTACGAGCTTTTGCGCGACGAATTAAGGCGTGAGAATTTTAAAAAGGAAATTTATCAGCATTCTGAGACCGATCTAAAAGATCGATTTATCAAAAAGTACGCGCAGGAATTAGATAAAATCGAAAAGAACAATATCCGCTACGATGAGATTTCTAACATCGAATCGATTGACCTATACACACTTAAAACCGCATTTGATTTGCTGCCCGAACCCCCAACTAGCGATGACCACAAGAAAATCCTAACCATGATCATGCCTATATTTGCGAAAAACTTTATGGCGGATAGACATCTGGAAAAGGAAAGAGTCGACTATAGTCTACGGCATCAATTTTGGGAGAAGCTCGCTTACTTTATATTAAATCTACCAAAAGACGAGATTAAAACGTACTTACGGCCATTTATCGATAACGCCCAGTATTCCGATGAGACCGCTGACTTATTGGGTGAGTTTATCAGTATCGAGGATAGGTTACAAAAGTATGAGGAGTTTTGGACTGTATGGAATGCATTTTACGATAGAATAGTTGAGATTTGTAAAACAAAGGGCAGTCGCCACTACGCTGATAGCGTCATACATAACTATCTACTGGCCTATCGCTGGTGGAAAGAAGATGCAAAGGAATGGCACTCCTTAAAAGATCGAGAGCGGACATTCTACCGGAGGATTATTGCGGATATCGGGCGGTATCCAGCTGTATTTTATTCGGTTTCCAAAGTTCTCAATGACATTGGCAGCAATTTTGTCGATCAAGGTATTACCTGGATACATAGCATTGTAGAAAAGATAAAAGAGCAGCCGGACGTAAAGCTTGAAACAAATACCATATATTATGTGGAGAATTTTATGCGGCGCTATATATTATTGAATCGGCGTGCTGTAAAAACATCGCGGCAGATAAAGGACATGGTAATAGATATATTAACATACCTTATTGAGCGGGGATCAATAACCGGGTATTTATTAAGAGAAGACATATTGTAGATAATCATCTTGATCATATAGTAATTGTTAATCTTCGGAGCAACCTTTCCTCCCTTACGGTGATTCAATGCTAGGCTACACTGAATGCATGAGTGTCAAAGAAACAAGAGAAAATTCGGAAATGAAAAAAACGGCTCCCAGGCCAATATTCTGGCCTCTGCAGCGGATGAGCTGGCAGATATTATTTACGAGGCTATAAAGCACCGAGAGAGAAAAAGGATGGATTCAGAGATTACCCGGCCTTTGAAGTCTTGAGGGTATACTTTATCGCTCAGAACTGCTCCAATATCTGACTCATGAGCCTCGCGTCCTTGTATAGTTTCCATAGTGGCTCGATTGAAAGGGAGGAATAGTTGTTCTGACCGGAAACATTTTTCATTTTCTGTGTTCGATTAGCCAATTGACAGAAGGCCCTAAAAGGATTCAGTTATGAACAACCACTGAGCGACGAGCTAGCAGGAAAACCTCCGTTGGTGATTACCAAGAATAGACCATTTAGGTATTCGAGAGAATCAGATTGGTGATTGCTGTATCCTGAATGCGTAGAGTCGGCAGAAATAGATGTCGGTGAACTAAAGGATAGAGTTTGTTGATTTTTCCAACAGCGGCGTATTAAATTACGCAATGAGGCACAGTGAATTAGGGAGTGCCATCATGACAAAGAGGTTCAGGGTCACTTGACCAATAAAATTAAGATATACGGACTAAAGCCAGTTATTAAGGGATTGGCCTATGTGATAGTATTCCTGATGGCCTTTGCCTATTTCCTTGGAGGAAATGGTACCCAGACAGGTTTCGCACATTTTATTTCGACACCCTTGGCCGAATTCTTATTTGATCATAAGATTCTTATATTCCTGTGTGTATTGTTGGTGATGTTGATTTTCGCCAAATTCCGGCGAGTACGGACGTGGACCGCCGGTTTCGTCATACTTTCACTGATCATCCTTGCGGTCTGGCATAAGGGCCTTTTCCGATCCCTCTCCACGCTTTCGAGGATGGCCTCAAAGGTTGCTACGCTCAGCGGCACGACGAGATATAAGTTGGTCTCGACCGTCCTGTTCATCATCGCGGCGTATTTGATATTCTCATCGTCGTCCGCGTATCTCATCCCTCCGGGAATGGCGATTCTGCTGCTTTTGCTTATTTTCCATTTCGCAGGCAGGTTTTACTCCTTATCAAAACCGACCCGCTTTTTCCTAAGACTAAAGGATTCAATTGACAAACATTGGGATGAAATTCTTGCTCGTGAATTGCCCAAAATGCTGAGGGAGTGGAAATGTCTCGATCCTTCTAATGTCGAATACGCGGTAAAGAGAAAAGAAGCGATCGGGAGCCTCTGGTTCTATAATCGTCTTTTTTTCAGGCTCGGCAACTACATTGGGAAAATGGAAAGCAACCGTCTTTTGGTCGGATATTTCATTTTGGCCACTGGCTGGACGTTTATATTAACGGTTACCGTCTTCGCCATTGAATACTTGGCTTTGGATAAAATAACCCCCGGCAGCTTTCAAGGTGTAATTGAATCCTCGTTTGGTCAATTCGTATATTTCAGTTTTACAGTTATAACCACCACGGGCTTTGGGGATATAGTTCCGATGACCGGATGGGCCAGGTTTCTCTCATCGTTTGAGGTCCTCTATGGCATTTTGATCGCCATCATCCTGTTCCTTGTCTTCACCACGGTGACGGTCGATCGATACCGCAAGAGTTTGGACGATCTCGCCTACAACCTATTAAGAAAAGCCGAAGAGACGAAATCGCTCCTCGAAGCCGAGGATCGCCGATCGATAAATGAAATAGTGCCGGAACTGTTGAATTCTGAGGAGGAAATCAAGCCGGGCAGTTTATCATATAGGTTTTTCAAAATTGATGAAGAAGAATCCACCCAAGATCTGCTACAATAATAACGGCCCGTTCAATAGACGCAAATGCGGACGGATAAAGTAAACACCCTGCCAGCCACGGGCCGGGCGGTATCGGCTCCCGAATAGAGATTAATCAGGGAAGGATGCCGGAAAGCCTTTCGATGATGAGGTTTCTAACGCCATTGGCCAACCTCTGAGCCCGCGCTTTGGCTGCCACGTCCATTTTGAGGGATTGAAGCTCAATAAGGTCATTAATATCGTGCATGTACCGCAAAAATTGTTCCTTGGTGATAGTGCTCTCGGCCAATTGGCAGAGATAATGCTTGACCCGTTCGGCCTGCCGCCCCGTGAAATCCTGCGAATCAGCCATAGCCCCTGTCAATAGGGATGATATTTCCCCTTTCAATAGGGTCGCGGTCTCATTTTTCAGGTCATCGAGAAATATTTTCCATTCGGCCGGCATCTCTTGTCACCTCCTTCTATTTTTCATGGTCTCGGTAGCGATGGCAATATCCAAGGCCTCAGCGATTAGGCCTTTCTGGTTTTCCCGGTGCTCCAAGGTCCAAGGGCCTTCTCCCAACCGATCTTCAATGTGCCGCGAAAACATGTTGGCAATGATCTCGACTTGCCGGGCCGTTTCAGTGTTTTCCTCACCTTTGCCCTTTTCATATTCGTATATTTGAGCCAACCTTAGTTTGATCTCGTTTATCGATGCCTGGTCAATTTCATCTGACGTAACCGTGTCATACAGAAATAAGATCTCGGGCTTGACCTCAGTGAGATTCTTATAAGTAGTGATATCGAAATAGGCGATACGGGCGGGAAGAAAGTAGCAGCCGCCGACGACCAGGGCGACGGCTATAACCAGACCCGATGCCTTGCGCGACCGTCCGAGCCCGACTTCATTTTTCATTGCCGCTTGCCTCCTGACGGATTTCTTTCTGAGACCTTATCATTTTAAGAGTAAGAACAAAGCAAAGTAAATATGTTTTTATCAAATCCATTGAGGCCGGGCGAGTATCTTCCCCAACAATTTTCTGTCCCAAACATTTCATGGAGACACCGGGGATGGAATCGAACCATTGGGAGAATATTCTAACAATCCAAGAGCCGAAACCCGACCTCGTCCGTGGAGCCTGGGGGTTTTTCCTCGAGGAGGAGCCGCAAGAGGTTGACCGACCTAGTGACCATCTCCCAAGCCCCCTTGTCGGAGAGTTTCTCCCCTGTCTACGTCTTGTAAATCGCTTTGAGTTCGTTCACGTGATGCTGTTGGATCGGCAAAAGTATCACCCGCTTTTTTTAAATTTAGAATATGATTATCTATCAAATATTGGCTTGAATAAGAGGGGGATTCGGCCTATGATTTTAATATAACGGTTACTTGGTGGCAAAAATTAAAGTAATTGAGGCATTATGACAAATGAATATTTACATAAGATTGTTGTGCCATTATCAGGTACCGATTTAGATGATGTCCACGATTTCTCAACCTATTTCAACAAACTACAAACAAACGACGCCGATAACTTAGAAGATCAACAGAAAGACATACTTAAAATGTTGTCCGCTGTTTGTAGTTTTTGCCTCCAGTCGCGGCAACAATATCCTTTTATCCCGATGATGCAATGGGAAGGCAAGCGATCAATGATTCCCGATGACTTAACTGATGGTGAGCTCGACATATTAAAGGAATTGACCAATGAAGTGCTGCCGCCTGTATTAATGGCCAGATTTTGTGATGTGTTGTGGGTTCGAAAGAAGGACTTTAAGATGGCAGAAAAAGCAATATCTGCTTATTTGGATTGTGCTGAGAAACGTTTCATTGATTACTGGCCCGGAGCCGCTGATTGTGGCCGTCGCGCTGCCATAATCGCAAACGAATTGGGCAGAAAGAATAATACTCGACAGATTGTTTTCGAAAAAATAAAGCAGTTGTTTGAGGCTGCATGCGCGAAAATAGAACAATCAAACACTCCGTTCTGGGCAAATGCCCTGGCTGAAATACTCATTGACCAATGTGACGCGACTGATCTTGTGGAACTTGGGAAAAGCTGCGATGCTCTTGGCGATAAGATGACAGGTGTCTGGGTAAAAGATGAATACTATAATTTAGCTGCACGTGCATTCGAAAAAGCAGGCCAATCTGCGGAGCGATCCCAGGTATATAAAAAACTTGGGAAATGCTGGGAAGATGATGCCAATAGTTTTTATAAGCCTAATGGAGGCGAAGGCATGCAAATCGCTTTCCGCCTTAATAAAGCCATAGAAGCTTATCGGAGCGGTGGGCACAAAGCAAACGCGGAGCAACTTATTAAGGAGTTACAAAAGGCGAATCTTCTTACTATCAGCCAAATGAAAAAAATTGAAGTTAAGCTGGATATGACTAAATTGGTGGAGGAGGCATTAGAGGAGATAAAAGATAAAGCCGGAATGGATGCTATAAATTCATTTGCTTCGCTTGTAAGGTTGCCGGCTTACAAAAAAATGCTCGACCAGGTGAAAGAGCAGGCACAACAGTTCCCGTTGCAGCGTCTAATACCGGGTGAAACATTAACTGCGGAAGGGAATATCTCCGCGGTAACCAAAGGTGGTTTATCGGAAAGCGGCCCGGATATATTGGCGGGCCTTGTTTTTCAATATGATATACATAGAAAAGTTAGTGCCACGGTTCTTGAATCTTCGCGCCAGATTATTTTGAAAGATGGCGCTCAACAGTGGAAAAAGGGAATTGAAGAACTCTTACGGAATCATCCACTAGTGGCCGAGGACAGAAAGGATATCGTGGTTCAATCATTGGTTGCCGGAATCGAGGGCAATCGAGTGGTCTTTCTCCATCTGATCATCCCCCAATTGGAAAATAGCATTCGTGAGATAGTGGCAAAAGCGGGCGGCAAAACTACCGCAATGAAACAAGGGGTTATGCGGGAAATAGATTCAAATCAGCTTCTGACTGATGATAATGCTGGCAAGAATAAAATTATCAGCGCACTTGGTGAAGATATCGTCTGGGATTTGCGGACGTTATTGGTTGAGCAGGCAGGGCCGAATCTTAGAAATAGAGTCTGCCATGGATTGGCGACATCGGCTGAGCTTAATAGCCTCAACGCTGTATATCTCTTGTGGTTAGTCCTTCATATTCTAGTGACCCATAAGAGTAAAAAATAATTACGGATTTATTGCTTCGAGGAGTTACCTACAAAGAGTTGCCTTCAAGGACATTTTTTCCTCCCTTCCCACCCCTTGATTTTAGTCTTTTTTCCTGCTAGAATGCAGGATGTCTGGCAGTTTTAAAGATTCCAGCTTGGTGCGGTTTTCCCAGTAAAAGGTTCGAACATCCTGTATTAGGCCCCACCAAACAGAAAAGGTAGCGCCTATAGGCGCGGTTTTTGCGTTAGATAAGACAAAACCCCAAGGTTCGAGCGTTGTTTTTTTTGGCGAAGGGATTTCAAGCGTTTTCCTAACCAGGAAAAATGCCCTTTGTGCTTAAATCAGCAGAATTCCATCTTTAAAAACGGGGTTCGAGCCGGTGTTTCTCCTCTTCATGGACTGGAATTAGACCGGCACCGAAAGCCTTTTTGTCCGGTATGAGCTTGGTTGCTTGCAGCCCGATATCTTAATCTACCGGTATTTGATGAGTGATGACGCGGAGTTTAGATAGTGAAGACGACGACGGTTTTGCGATCAAGATACAGCAACCATCTTTCGCTTGTTTTGTTGACGCCGCAGGGTTGCCGTTGGTTTGGTCGCCGGATTGCAGCAGGTTTTTGCTATCAAAAAAATGCGTGTAAAAGCCTTCTTGACTTGTTTAGAACCCAAGTTGTATTTAAAGATATAAATATTATTGATTGATGAGGAAAAGCGAAATGCCCGTCTATAACTACAGGGGCAAGAGCCTCGGAGGAAGACAGGTGCAGGGCGAACTCAAGGCCAAGAACCGCTCCGAATTGGAGCGCTATCTGCGGGCGAATAGGATTCTCGTCACAAGCGTCTCGAAAAAGCCCTCGCAGATAAACATCAAGTTTGGAAGCGGTATCAAGAAGATCGACATTTCGCGCTTTACGCGGCAGTTCGCCACCATGATATCCGCAGGTTTGCCGATGGTGCAGTGCCTGGAGATTCTGGCGTCGCAAACCGAGAGCCCCGAATTTCGCAAAGTCATCACGGAGGTTAAGGAATCGGTTCAGTCGGGCTCCACTTTGTCGGAGGCTCTTGGCAGGCACAAGAAGGCTTTCGACGACCTTTACGTAAATATGGTTGAGGCAGGCGAGGTGGGAGGCGCACTCGACACTATCCTCATCCGTTTGGCCTCCTACCGGGAGAAGTCCGATAGATTGGTGCGCAAGGTAAAGGGCGCCCTGGTTTATCCTTCCGTGGTCATGGTGGTGGCCTTCGGCGTCACATTCGCCATGTTGCGATTCATCGTACCGGTATTTGCCAAGATGTTCGCGGGTTTGGGAGCCGAGCTCCCGGCACCCACTCAAATAGTTCTCAATATCTCGAGATTCCTGCAGAGCAACACCGTGCTCATGATAATTGGGGCGATAGGCCTGGGCATATGCTACAAGCTATACGTTCGACGGCCAGCAGGAAGGCTCTTCGTCGATAAACTCAAGCTGCGCATGCCGCTTCTGGGCGACCTGATCCGGAAAAGCTCCATATCACGTTTTTCAGGACGCTATCGACCCTGCTTTCCTCCGGCGTCTCGATCCTTGATGCGTTGAATATTACCGCCAGGACCTCCGGCAACATGGTGCTCCAGAATGCCATAAGGAGAGCCATGCTCTCAATTGCCGAGGGCGAGACCATTACAGCGCCTCTCAAGGACTCAGGGGTTTTCCCGCCGATGGTGACTCAGATGATTTCGGTCGGCGAAAAGACGGGCGGCCTGGACGAGATGCTTTCCAAGATCGCCGATTTTTACGACGAGGAGGTCGATGCCGCCGTGGCCGCCTTGACATCGATTATCGAGCCGGTCATCATAGTATTCATGGGTATCATGATAGGCGGAATTCTGATCGCCATGTACCTGCCGATGTTCGACATTATCGGCAAGATAAATTAACCGCATTCTTGATAGATACCGATAAACCGCCAATTCAATATCGATCAGATGGCTCCCAATAATCTATTTGCTGGTCGATCCGAAAAAAAATAATGTAGATTTATAAAAATATTTCTTGACAGGCCGCATTGAACGGCAATATAAAGGCTCTGAGAAACAGGTAAGGCCTCGAACGAAACCTTGATTCTCCTCCTTCAAAAGGGGGACCGGGGGGCTAAAGCGGGGGTCTTACATGGAAGGCAGCTTTTCCAAAGCCTCCAACGGGAGAAATTCCGAAATCATATTTACCTGCCCGCGTTTATCCGCGGACCGTTTCTACAGAAGCGACTTTTCAAAAGAATACAACATCATATCAAAGGAGCATGTCGATGTCTAGGAGCACATCTATCCTGGCAAGGGTTGCCCTTTTTGCCGGACTGGCCTTCGGCCTTTCGGCGTTGGCCGCCTCGGCGCAGGAGAACGCTTGCACCCTGGGAGAGGCCCGGGTCATCCCGCCCGCCTCGTTTTCGTTGGAAATCGTGATCGCTAATACCGATACCCTGGCCGGTTTCCAGATCCCTTTCTCTTTCGACTACGAGGGAATTCCGATCGCCTGCGACTCGATCAGTTTCGCTGGAGGCGATTGCCGAGATTTCGGTTTTCAGGATGTAAAGATCGACAACCAGGCCAAGATAGCCTATCTGGCAGCCACCAACAACGGTAGGGTCGAGGACAACATCTCGCCGCTGGCCCCGGGGCGGCACCCAGTGGCCAGAGCTTATTTTTCGGTTGAAAGAGTTGACCTCACAACGGACGTCACTTTCGGCCAAAGCCGATATCCCCACGACCGGCTTGATTTTTCATTCCTCATGTGGACCCCACAGGCCGAGGAAGTGAAGGCGAGCTTTAACTTTTCAAATTTAAGACTCCGGTGAAGACCCGAGGGAATGCCATTTATCGAGGGAGGAATGACATGAGAGGTATTTTAAAGATCAACTTGTTGGTGGCAATTCTGATGTTGTCCATTGCCGGCACGGCGTGGGCCATCGATATGCCTGACGGGTATTTCAGCGGCGGCGTCGAGGGGAATTTCTATCGGAGGCAGTCATCCTATTCCGGCATCGATGCCGTATTTGGCCAAGAGGAAACTCGGCAAGACGGCGGGCTTTATGGCCTCACTGCCAACTGGGCACCGCCGGAGCTGGTGGGCAAATACCCGAACGTCGATATGCTGTGGGGGACTCTGTTTTTCCTGGAAAGCGACCTTTCCATACCAGGCCGTAACGGGCTTGATATCAATATTACCAGGAACTACAACAGCGCCGTCCGCACAATCGGGACCAGCGGAAGCTGGAATATTCCCGCCAGCGGAGCCGAGATGGGAAAGGAATTTCTCGGCGAGGGTTGGCGTTTCGGCTTCGAGCGGATCCTGGGCGACACCATCTACTATCCCAACGGCGGTGCCGAGGTCCTGTTCAGGGACAATTACGATACCAATCGCAAGAAGACATCGAGCTTTGAGATAATCAAGGCCGACACCCTCTTCAGGCTGGATGGCACGAGGGTGATTTTCGGCAACAATCATATTTTCGGCAATTGGGGCATAAACAAGATCTATGGTGGTAAGCACGCCGTCAGGATAATAGACGCCTGCGACAATGAGATCTTCATCTACTACCATTCAACGACCACGCCGCTCGTTGATAGCATCACCGACGATTCCGGTCACAAAGTATGGTTCGAATACACCAGCCTGGACTCGCTTTATCTCCTTTCCACGCGGCTGCGAAAGGTCAATTACCTCAATTCTGCCGGAAACACCGCCACCATCCGGTATGTGTATGATGACAGCCTCGATAACAATTGGGCCAGTTACAATCCCCTCGAGATGATTATTTACCCCAACGGGGATACAGTGCGGTACGCCTACACGGATTCGGCCTATTTCCCCGAAAACAGCAGTTGGCATCACTTCTCGACACCGCGGCTCTACGAGGTGACATTGCCGTATGGAGGTAAGTATGCCTACGACTGGGGGATCTACCGGGAATTTAATCCAATCGATAGCCTCCACTATTTCCACTTCAACGTGCGGCGCATCCGCAAGACCGGGACCGGGGGGGCTGTGGACACGATCGGCTTCGATTACAATTACGTCAACGGCTCGAATTTCCGATCGAACATACATTTTCCAGATGGCACAAGCCGCTATTACGAACACCATAAAGACTATTACGACGAAGAGTATAGCGGCCTGTTGGAATGGATCAAATATTTTAACAACTACCAGCCGGACACGTCGGCGAGTACGCTTGTGGGAGCGTGGTGGGGTGAAGCGAATAATTACTGGCCGTACGGGATCGGAACGGAAGTTCAATACCCCAACGATCCGGTGGAGATGTACGTCCTCAACGACTACTATGTTTTCCATGAAGGCTATGGCTATGCCGAAATCTACACTTATAACTATGCCTTCGACACGCACACGGGAACCCGGGACAGCCTATCGTTCACGGGTAACGATTATTACTATACCCGGTCGTACACCGGCTCCAACAACCGGGCCGTCCTGACCCGGCTCGACCACGTTTCTAACAACGTCTATAGCACCCTTACCCAGACCACCGATTATTATTGGAACACGGCCAAGATGAAAATCGACTCATCCCGGGTCGCGTATGGGGGCACTGGGAGGAAGACCTATTTTAAATACGATACGTATGGCAACGACACGCTCATCGTTAAGCCGATCAACGACACGTTGCATTATGAATTCTCATCCTCTTTCCAATACTGCTACCCGACGAAAGCATTTAATTCGCTGGGTACTCTGTGGAAGGCCGATTTCCATTTCAACACCGGCAAAAAGAGCAAGGAGATCAGCCCCAACAGCGACACGACCTTTTACTACCATGACGCTGCCGACCGGCTGATCAAGATGCGCCGGCCGTTGGAAACCGATTCGAGCCTCGTCAAGTCGTACGCGAGGGTGAGCGGCGGTTTCGCCGACACCACCAAGACAAAGATTACTTCCACGGGCACCTTCCAGACAAAGATCGACTTCTATGACGGCTTCGGCAGGTTATTCAAGACCAAGATAATCGACAACGATGTGGACTCCATTGTGACGCGAGTCGAGTACGATTTCATGGATCGAGTGAAAAGGGCGACGCGGGCCTACACCTCGCTCTCCGATACGGCCTGGACTTACTATAAATACGATGGCCGCGGGAGGGTAGTCAGAACTAATTATCCGGACGGCACGCGCGATTCGCTGTATTACGACAGCGACGCCAGCGCGTCGGAGGCTTTCACCCAAGAACAGATCGACCCGCTCTCCCGGAAGACTAAATTGATTCTCAGCAGCAAAGGGGAGTTGGTGAAGGCACTCTCCAACGACCTTTACACGGACACGCTGCGGTACGAGTACGGGCCGTTCTCGCGCGTCACGGCCAAGAGGGATCCCCGGGGGCTCTGGACCAAGTACGCCCACGACCCGTTCGGAGATGTCACCTTAGACAGCACTGGCGACGAGGGGATTCGGCGCTATTACTACGATGCTCGCGACCAGCTGCGTTTCATCAAAAACGCCGACAATAAATGGTCCTACCGGAAGTACGATTACTTCGGCCGCCTGAAAGAGACCGGGACAGCCGCCAGCATCGATACCACCCAGGTGAATGTCCTGAGCTATCCCTCCTCAGGGCAAACGGTCCAAGTGACATATAAATACGATGATTATTCAAGTGGCTTTTTGCCAGCCGACTCCGCCTCCAACAATGCCGAATTCCAACTGACGGAGGTCGATGACGAATCCGGCCGACTGTGGCAGTATTATGATGCCCGGGGGCGCCTGCTGCGCGCAAGAAAACAGATCGATGGCTTGCGAGATACCCTCGATGTTTACTACACATACGATCGGGGCAATCAACTCCTGACGTTGACCTACCCCGATTCCGCCCAAGCAAGCTATAATTACTTCAACTCCTTGCGCCCCAGTTCAATTGTCGTTGGCGAGCGGGGCACCGGCGTTACTTTGCAGGGGTTCGAATATAAACCTTGGGGCGGACTGAGCAAGATTGTACACTGCGCGGATACTTCCTTCACAACCACCTATACTTATGATGTCTTGAGCCTGCCGACCAAGATCTTCACCCGCAAGGGGGCAACTAAAAAATGGGGACGGGCCTACTACTATAACGACGCCCACATGATCGACACCACCCGTCAAGTCAATGACTCCGGCACCCCCACGGATGTCTCTACCACCTATGGCTACGATTATGTCTACCGCCTGACTGCGGCCAACCTTTACGATCCCAATCCTGATAAGCTCCTCTACTACTTCTACGACAAGAGCGGCAACCGCGACTCGACCAACGACGACGGCACCGCCCGCAAATACCATTATTACACCAACACCAACCGCTTAAGCTATAAGGCCGGGCAGGGCTCAGGCAACTATGTCTACAACGCCAATGGCTCCCTGGATTCCACCGTCGATCTAGGGGCGAAATATTATTTCGACGAATCCAACCGCCTCGATTCGGTCCGGGTGGACAACTACCGCCGTTACGCCTACTACTACGACCATGCCGGGCGGCGGGTCAAGAAGCTCTTCATCGAGGGGGTGGCCTGCGACAGCAGCGAATGGTCGATCGACAATTCTAACGATAAGTGCCAGCACGACACCGGCACTTGCTGGTTTGAACCTGGCGACGTCAATGGCAATGGTTACTGTAATGGCATCGATGTTGTATACCTCAATAGTTATTTGAAGGGCGGCAATCCCCCGCCGTATCCTATTTTCCGTGCCGACGTCAACTGCAATGGAAGCATAAATGGTATCGATGCGACTTATTTGTTGAACTGGCTCCAGGGTGGGCCCAACGCGCCAAAGTGCTGCTACTGGCTGCGCACCGATACCACCACCACCTTTTACCTCTACTCTGGCGATCAAGTTATCGCAGAGATCGATACCGGGGGGACTCTGTTGGATAAGTACGTCTATGTGGGTTCGAAACTCATCGGCAAGTTCAATGGTACCGACGGCAAGCGCCACTACATCACCGACATCCGCGGCTCAGTGGCGGCCGTACTGCCCTACAACGGCTCCAGCGTGACGACGTCGTACGACTATTACCCCTTCGGCGGGGTCCTTTCTATTACGGGAAGCGAGGATCGCCGTAAATTCATCGCCAAGGAACTTGACGACGGCTACGAGGTGGGCCTATATTACTTTGAGGCCCGGTATTATGATCCCATGCTGGGCAGGTTCATCTCGCCGGATCCGGTGAGGTGGAATACTAACCCTTATGATTACTGCGCCAATAACCCTATTATGTTGGTGGATCCAGAAGGCCAATGGCCATTCGAAGATATCGGCGCATTTTTTGGATCTCTCTTTAAAGTACGAAACCAGCAGAAATCGGGAATGCATGAAACCAGCAGCAATACGATGCCTATGCTAGATGAGATGTTATATGGCAGTGCGACCCCAAATGGAGCTTATGGGCATTCTCAAGGAATCCAGAACAAAAGGCTTGCAGTAGTCTGGACAATAGCAATGGAAGGTGGAGGCGCTATTCATGATCTTGAAGCGCTTGCGGCAATGGGTGCAGGAATTTACATTAATTATAAAACCAAATAATTACTTTGGTTAACTGAAATGGAGTAATGTAAATTCTCTTGTGTAAAATTGGTATAAGTTGAAGGATTGAATAAAATTGGGTATATCCAGCTTTAAGGTTCACAACTTAAGAGGAGGACATACCCATGAAGCCGTTAAGCTTCGATTCGCAGGAGAATGTAGGTTTAATTTTGTCGAGCGTCAAGAGTTTTTGGGAGGAGGATGTTCGGGGATTTGTATTGAAGAACGTCAGGCGGAATGTGGAGTGGA
>Ga0315284_10008327_pt1 | contig 14803 bp, 9 predicted proteins | sample YL17G09_16_MG_FD_203696 | JGI IMG/M metagenome (GOLD analysis project Ga0315284, IMG submission 203696) | Sediment microbial communities from Yellowstone Lake, YNP, Wyoming, USA - YL17G09_16 | ecosystem: Environmental > Aquatic > Freshwater > Lake > Sediment | place: USA: Wyoming | collected... | reverse complement strand
GGTCCACACCGAGATGCGTTACGTGCCACGCTGCGCCGTAGAAGACTTAAACGGCCTCTTCGAGCGCGAGCTGCTGCTGGAACCGTCGCGGGTGGAGAGCATCGCCGAGCAGCTGCCGCCGGACATCCTGATGTACAACTACCTGCGGCAAGAGGACGTGGCGGATCTGCAGCCGCGAATCCACCCGTTCCTCGAGGCCGGGCTGAGCACCAAGTACTGGCCGGTGGACAGGATTTACATCAACTACAGCGGCTGGCGGCGCGACCCCAACCGCGTGCGCACCCTCGGCCCCTATGTGCCGGAGTGGTTCACCTTCGAGGGCAAGATTCTCGCCCTCAAGCAGTGGAATGGCGGCAACTACCTGATCAGCGTGTCGCTCGAGGGCTACAACCCGTGGCAGCCGATCGAGTTCGGCGAGAACGTGATGCGCAAGGTGATCGCCCTCTCCTTCGACCAGTTCGTGGAGACGCTGCCGTACTTCTACTTCGAGAAGCCGCTGGAAGGCAAGGAGTGGCACCGCCAGGGCTCGCCGGCCATTGAACCCTACGACACCCGCGCCCACGTCGGCGTCGGATCGCCCGGGCAGGGCATGTACTAGGCCCGCGGGCCAGACTTAAGCCAGGATCTACCAGACAGATGACAGAAGCCCGCCCCCCCGAAGGGCGGGCTTCTTTTTGAGTGGGCGCCGGGCGGGCTATAATGAACGCGGCCTGAAGTGCAGGCCGTCCAAGCGCCATGTCCGCTAGCCAAAGCGATAGTGAGAAGCTCAGGGTGCCCGTCGTGCAGGACGGGCCGCCAGCGCCGATGGGTGACGGCGAGGCGCCGGTGCCTGCCGTGCAAGGGGCACCGGGAGCCTCGATCGGGGGGCGGCGCGGACCTGTCAAGACGCTCGTCGCGCGCGATCTCGTGAAGACCTACCGCGGGCGCAACGTCGTCGACCACGTCTCGTTCCAGGTGCGCACCGGCGAGATCGTCGGGTTGCTCGGCCCCAACGGCGCGGGCAAGACGACCAGCTTCTACATGATCATCGGGCTGGTCTCGCCCAACAGCGGCGAGATCCTCCTCGACGGCGTGGACATCACGCGCGTGCCGATCTACAAGCGCGCGCGCATGGGCATCGGCTATCTCGCCCAGGAGCCGAGCGTGTTCAAGAAGCTCAGCGTGGAGGAGAACATCCTGCTCGTCTGGGAGGCCATCGGCGTGCCGGAGAAGGAGCAGCGGGAGCGGCTGGGGCCGCTGCTGCAGGAGTTCAACATCGACCACCTGCGCAAGTACAAGGGCTACGTGCTGTCGGGGGGCGAGCGGCGGCGCTGCGAGGTGGCCCGCGCGCTGGCCGGCAACCCGGACTTCATCATGCTCGACGAGCCGTTCACGGGCATCGACCCGGTGACCATCGAGTCATTGAAGGAGATTGTCGCCGGGCTGCGGGACCGAGGCCTGGGCATCCTCGTCACCGACCACAACGTGCGCGAGACGCTGAGCATCTGCGACCGCGCCTACATCATGATGGACGGCGACGTGCTGGTGGAAGGCACACCGCAAGAGGTCGCCGCCAACCCGATGGCCCGCAAGTACTTCCTCGGCGAGCAGTTTAGGCTGGACTAACCATGTGGACTGAGGAAATGACGTGGGTAGTGGCGATAGCCGGATGGTTGGTGCTTGCTGGCGCCTTTCTTGTGAGCAGGGAACTGCTGCGTGAGATCCGGTTCAAGCAGTGGGGCTGGCTGGATTGGGTTCGTTTCGCGCTGCTGGCACCTATCCTCGCAGGTCTCTCGTTCGTTGCACTGCTGGGGCTCAGCTGGGGATTGGTGTCATTTGCGCTAGCCTTCTTCATCACTGGGGCACGTTTGAGCGAGATAGACTGGTCTGCCACGGGGTCGATGTTGGTGGCAGTTATCGCAGTTCCTGCGGTGGTGCTCGCCTTCGCTGGCACAGCGGTCGGGGAGAGGATTCTAGCCCGTATGTTTCCTGCGCTGTTCCCCCCTCCAGGAGGTACGGAAAGCGAAGCGCCATCACAGCCGGAGTTGGTAGCTTAGTCTGGGGTAGAATGTAGCGGTATGTCGCAGATCGAACAACGAACTCGGATCGTCGCCTATGAAGACGTCTGGCCGGAGCTTCAGCGTTTGCTCAGCGACCGGTTCTGGGAGTGGTTGCGTCGCCTGCCCGGTAGGCTATCCGAGGCAGTGTACATGTACACGCGTCGCGGGGGAGAGAAAGTCCATTACTTGCCTGTCGACGACGGCTCCGAACGGGATCTGATTCTGAGTAGCCGCAAGGATAGCACTAACGGCGACTCGCCTGTGTGGCGGATTGAGAGAGTCATCCCAACCAGCAGCAATGGCTACCGGAGCCTTGGGCCCGGTGAGCGCGTTATTCTGCAGGTCCTCGCCCCTTACCTCAATTCCTAGGGCATCCTCGTCACCGACCAGAACGTGCGCGAGACGCTGAGCATCTGCGACCGCGCCTACATCATGATGGACGGCGACGTGCTGGTGGAAGGCACACCGCAAGAGGTCGCCGCCAACCCGATGGCCCGCAAGTACTTCCTCGGCGAGCAGTTCCGGCTGGACTAGGATGGGGGCCGCCCGTGGGCGGCCCGGATCCCGGACGCGGGGAGAGCACCGGTTCTCACAGGCCCCTACGCGATGCGATGCGCCGCGCACGCGCGGCGCCTACGAATACCGCCCCGGCGCCATGCGGGCTCTTGCCTACTCCTCCACGGCGAAGTACAGCGCCTCTCCCGGGTCTGGTCCGTCGAAGTGCGCGCGGAACACTATCGCCGGCCGGCCATCGCTGAGTTCGAGGACCTCAATCCCGCCCAGGCTGTCCCAAACCCCGATCACCTGCGCCGCCTCCCATGCCGCGCCGTCCTCGTCGAGGGCCCGCACGAAGCGCAGCTCGTCGTCTTCGCCGCCCGGTGCTACAACGCTGTAGGCGATAACCGGCACTCCCGCGATCGCGATGCATGCCAGCGCAGCGCCGTAGCGCAGGCTTGCCGCGGGATCTGGCAGAGCATCGCCTGGCCAGGACGTGCCCCCCACATCGTCTGCTCGTAGATAAACCAGGTCATGGTCATTCCATTCTGCATACGCCAGCGCAGGGTGGCCGTTGACATCCGCCAGGTAGGGGCCGGCCCAGCTCCCGGGACTGATCAGCCTAGTCTCGTCAACCCAATCGTGACCGTCAGGAATCCCGCTGGAAGGTGAGTAGCACGGCACATCGAAGGAGTCCGCGTAAGCCAGCGCGGGCTCTGAGCTCACGAGCTTGAGCACCGGATTGAAGTGACCTGTGTCATCCCCGCTGTCAGCGACGATGGGCGCCAGCCAGTCTTGGCCTGCGTCGTCCAAGGCGAGCATGACCTGTACGCTGTTGCCCGCGTCGCTCAGTACTGATGCAGCGACAACTGGCTTGTTGCTCGTCGTTTCAATCAGCTGTACCTGGCCTAGATCCGTCAGCGCGGCGGCAGGCTGCGGCGAGGCCCAAGCAGTGCCGTCAGCGTGGAAAGCGCGCGTGTACAGCGGCCCTTCGCCGTTAACGTCAGCATAGGCGATGGCTGGTCGGCCGCGAACCACGGCCAGGGCGAGTGCGCCCCCGGTGTTGGTGTCCGCCTGCACCGTCATCCATGCGTTCCATGCGTCGCCAGCCTCGTCCGCTGCCTGGCAGTAGCGCACGTCGTTGTAGGACGAGAACGCCACCGCTGGCTTGCCGTCCACGACTGCGGCGGAAAACCCCCTGATGAGCATCGGCACATCGCGCACCGGGACCTCTAGCCGCCAGCCCTCCGGCTGGGTCACGGTCACCAGCACGGCGTCGCCCGCGGTGAGCCCGTCGTCATCGGTCACGCGCACGCTGGCGGTGTAGAAGCCCTCCGCGTCGTAGACGTGCGAAGTGTAGTCCTGCGGCCCGGACTCGTCGTACGTCCCGTCGCCGTCGAAATCCCACTCGTAGAGCTCGATCGTCCCGTCGGGGTCGATGCTGTCCCAGGCGCAGAACTGCACTGGCAGCGAGGCGAGCCCGAGCGTAGGATAGGCTGCAAGCACAGCATGCGGCACCTCCAGCATCGTGAGCTGCAGCGCCTGCAGAGTGTACTCCCCCGTTCCCATTACGACCACCGCCAGGACGCAGACGTCCGTTCCGTCGATGAAGGGCGAGAAGTCATAGTTGTACACCAACGCGCTCTCCGGCGGCACCACAAGCCATTCCCATCTGCCGTGCACCCAATCCCCCAGGCCCACATATACGTCGCCGTCCGGAGGCCGGCTGACCCACTGCAGTTCCAGGCTGACGGGGCTGCCGTCGTAGTCCGGCAGATCGAAGCTGTAGATTGCCGCCGCCAAGCCGCTGAGGGCCGCCCCCGGCGGCTCGAAGGCCGGCGTGTATGTAGCGTTGTCTCCATCCGCGACGACGTTTGTGCGATACAAGAGGGCCTCGAACTCCGCGCCGTTGCGATGGCCCTCGGCCGCCGTGAAGGCGCCGACTCTCCCGCGATCCAGTAGAGCGCGAATCTCAGACAGGCTGGGAAGGGGGAATCCCGCCGCGGTCCCCGCTGTCGACGGCACTGGCGGCAGGAGGTCTGCGGATGCCCCGGGAGGGCCGGCCGCAGCGCCCCCTGCCGGTACCTGGGCCACCTGCCGGAAGGAACCACAGCCCGACACCAACAGCAGTACAACCAGGATGAGCCCGGACTTGAGCGGCGGCATTACTACCTCCACTTTCGAGTGGTTCAGTTCTGCCTGCTGATTATGCCACAAGAGCTGGGGTGCTGCCGCCGCATCCCTGCTGCGGTGTGACGCAGGCGGCCCTGCCGCCTGAGCTGTGGCTGCGGCCAGGACCCGCTGCGTGGGCGGCAGGCCGGTCTCAGCGACGCCTACGCTGGGCGCGCCGCTTCTCAACGCCGCCATTCGCCCCGTGCCTACTCCGGCACGGCGAAGTACAGTGCCTCTCCCCTGAGAAGCGGGTCCAGCTCGTCGGAGTCCCCGCGAAACACCACCGCCGGCCGGCCGTCGGTGAGTTGGAGGATCTCGATCCCGCCCACCCTGTCCCAGACCCCGATCACCTGTACTGCCTCCCACGCCGCGCCATCTTCGTCCTGTGCCCGCACGAAGCGCAGCTCGTCGTCCACGCCGCCCGGCGCCGCAGCGCTGTAGGCGATCACCGGCACTCCCGCGATGCAGGCCACCGCGATGTCGAAGCGCAGGTCTGCCGCGGGGTCCGGCGCTCTGAAGTTCGTCCAGGACGTGCCAGCCCCGTCGTCGGCGCGCACGTAGACTAGGTCGTTCGGAGCTGCGCTTTGGCGATAGACCACCGCAGGGCGGCCATTGACGTCTGCCAGGTAAGAGAGAGCGAAGCTGCCGAGATCGTCCACCACGGTCTTGTCAACCCAGTCGTGGCCGTCAGGCGCCCCGCTGGAAGGGGAGTACACCACCTCAGAGTCGGCGTTCTTGTAGGTCAGCGCGGGCAGCCCCCCTACTAGATCGAGCATTGGACTGAGAAAACCTGACGCCCCGCCGTCAGCCACGATCGGCGCCAGCCAGTCGTGGCCCGCGTCGTCCGTGGCCAGCAGGACCTGGATGCTGTTGCCCGCACCACCCCCCACTGACGTGGCGATGACCGGCTTGTTGCTCGCCGTCTCGATCATCTGCACCCAACCCAGATCCGTCAGCGCCGCGACAGGCTCGGGAGGAGCCCAAGCCGTGCCGTCAGCGTCGGCCGCGCGCGTAAAGAACGGCCCCTGGTCGTCAACGTCGGCATAGGCGATGGCCGGCTGCCCGTGAACCACGGCCAGGGCGAGGGCACCATCACGGACGGGGTCCGCCCCCACCGCCATCCAGGCGTTCCACGCATCGCCGGCCGCATCAGCCGCCTGGCAGTAACGCAGCTCGTTCGCGGTGGTGAACGCCACCGCCGGCTTGCTGTTCACGATCGCGGCTGAGAACATGCCGTCCATCGGCACCTCGCGCACCACAAGCTCCAGCCGCCAGCCTTCCGGCTGGGTCACGCTCACCATAATGCCGTCGCCCGCGGTGAGCCCGTCGTCATCGGTCACGCGCACAGCGACGATATAGAAGCCCGCCGTGTCGAAGATTTGCGAAGTGAAAGCCTGCCCGGGGGCATACGTCCCGTCGCCGTCGAAGTCCCACTCAAAACGCACGATCGTCCCGTCGGTGTCGAAGCTGTCCCCGGCGAAGAACTGCACCGGCAGCGGAGCGAGCCCCAGCGCCGGATGGGCGGCCAGGTCGGCATGCGGCGCCTCCAACATCGTGAGCTGCAGCTCCTGCAAGGTGTAGTTCCCCGTGCCCATCACGACCACCGCCAGGACGCAAGCGTCCGTTCCATCGATAAACGCTGAGAAGTCGTTGTACACCAGCTTGCTCTCCGGCGGCACTACAAGCCACTCCCACCTGCCACGCACCCAATCCCCCAGTCCAACGTACACGTCGCCATCCGGAGGCAGGCTGGACCACGTCAGCTCCAGGCCGACCGGACTAGCGTCGTAGGCCGGCAAGTCGAAGCTGTAAATCGCCGCCGCCAAGCCGCTGGTGGCCGCCCCCGGCGGCTCGAAGTCCGGCACGTAACTGGCGTTGACCCCGTCCGGGACGACGTTGGTGCGATACCAGAGGGCCTCGTACTGCACGCCATCGCGATGGCCATCGCCCGCCGTGAAAGCGCCAACTCTCCCGCCATCCAGCAGAGCGCGAATCTCAGACAGGCCGGGAAGGGGGAATCCCGTCGCGTCCCCCCCGGTCGCCGGCGGTGGCGGCAACAGGTCTGCGGATGCCTCGGTAGGGCCGGCCGCAGCGCCGCCTGTCGGCTCCTGGGAGACCTGCCCGGCGGACCCGCAGCCCGAGAGCATCAGCAGTACCAGCAGGCCCACCCAGGATCTTAGCGGCGGCATGGCGACCTCCAATCCCGATTATTGCGATTCTGCCCGCTGATTATGCCACACGAGCTTAGACGCTGCCGCCGCATCCGTGCTGCGGCAGGATGCAGGCCCTGCTTCCCCCTTTGCAGCCCCTGCGGGCGGGCCCCGTCAGCCCTGCTCACCGCCCCACCCATGGCCGCTCCTGGGCAATCCGCCTTCCGAATCAACTGGCTTTCCGGATCAGTCCGCCCTCTGCATCAATTCGCCTTCTGAGATGGTACAATCTCCAATAATAGAAAACGTCCTAATGCGGATCCACTGGAGGTGCTGTATGAGACGGGAGCTGAACCTGAGCGCGAAGCTCATCCACGCCGCGGCCACGGTGATGCTCGCCCTGTCCTCCTGCGGCAGCTCGAACGCCCCCGGGGGAGTGCCGCATTCCACGCTGCTGGACGCGATACCGCCGGCGCTGGCCGGCTTCCCCGGTCCCATCAATTACGACATAGCCGCAGCGGGCGGCGTAGGTGAGGCGGCGGGGCGCCTCTGGATGGATGCAGGCGAGACCAGGCTCGTCGTAGTGCAGGTGTCGGACCAGCTCAGCGCCGCGGAGGCTCTAGCGCTTTTCACCGAGGCGCGTGCCGCATACGGCGCAGCCGGAAGCGTCGGCGACGCAAGCTGGGACGCCTCCGATCTGGAGAAGGGCGGAGCGCACGGCTTCCAGGTGATCCAGTTCACCCGTGGGCCGTACTTCGCGCTGGTAGGCACGGGGGTGATGGCCTCCGGCGCAGCCCCGCTGGACAGCGCGGCGCTCGCCAGCCTGGCGGCCTCCGTCGACGCGGAGTTGACGGCCCGCGGGGGTTCCAGGCGTACTGGCAGCAGCTTGCGCGCGGACTCGGCTACCGCAAAGGCCAGCGTTGACCTGTCGCGGGCGCTGAGCAGCTGGCCGCCGGAGGGCGACTGCCACTGCGGCGCCAGCGGAGACGCAGTGCGCGTGATCTCCGAAGCCCACACCACGAGCATGAGCTTCGATCTGATCAAGGCGGGCGAGAAGGTAGGTTCGATCACGCTCAAGCTCGTGATGACGCCGACCACCACCCCTTGCGAGGAACAGGCATGGGGGACGATCACCATCGTGGACATCTACATCGAGTCGATCACCCTCGAGCCGGGCGCGGACGACGGTGACGGCGCCGGCCGCGGGGATGGCGACATGATGGTGGGCGGCAACATCAGCATCAGCTTCACCAGCCCCGGCGGGACAACCAGCGTGGCGATGGGCGGCTTCGCGACGGGCGAGGTCGGCGACGTCGGGCCTGGTGGAAGCAGCGCCGATGACGAGGACAGCGAGCTGCCGAAGTTCATCGGACAGGTGAAGGGCTGCGGCATTCCGACGAAGATCGACATCGACCTGCTGCTGCGCGACAACGATGAAGGCACCGACGTGCAGGACATCCTCGGCGCCGCAGCCGCCGCGGCGGCCGAGTACGGCGCGGGCAGTGAGACCGGCAAGCGCGTGGGCGCGGCGGTGGACGGGATGGGCGCCAAGCCCTCCGACGCCAGCGGCACGGACGGGATGAAGCTGCTGCGGGACCGCGACAAGAACGGCACGGACGAGGCGGGCGACGACGTCGGCGAGGCGCACGACAAGCAAACGGACATCCCTAGCGGCTAGCCGCGGCGCTTAGTGGGCACGCCGCACGAGGTCGCCGGCAGACTACCTGGCGCGCAGGCACTGCCTCGCGAGCATTCCCGGCTGGACTAGCAGCGGCCCTGCGCAGCTACTTACCCATGATCACGACCACCTGCGTGATGCTGTTGTAGCAGGCGATGACGGGCAAGCCATTAAAGACGGATATCGCGAGGTGCGGCTGCAAGGAACTGAGTTGGTCGATCAGCTCGAGGTCAGCGCACCAATCCGACGTTCCGTTGGGCTGCGCCTTCTTGGCCCAGTAGAAGTCCGGCTCCTGGCCGAAACCCGCACGGCTGATGATGGGCGCGCCTCCCCACTCAGCGAGGCTGACGGAATAGGCGCCGAAGCTGGCGACATTCGACTTCACCCAGTCCCCTGTCCCCGAGGGATTCAGCGTGGTCGCGCGGGCAGCACTACCGGCGTTTCATTGGAAACCAGGCCGCTGTTAAGGCCCCAGGCGAACGCGTGCGTCTCGACCGTGCCTGGATCGTCTATCCAGGCGCCTTGCGCGTCGTCACAGTCGCCTGCTAGCAAGAGCCGGTCTGGAGACCAGCGCTACCAGTTAGGCGCTCCGCGACTGTCATCAGGGTACCGGACGCAGGGCGATGATGCTGTCATCCAGGCCGCCGCCATCATCCAGCACCGGGTTCATCCATTCCGCCGTGCTGTCGCCGGATGGATCGCCTATAGTGAGGCCTTCCGTGTAGCTCAGACCTGAGGCAAGGGACCAGGTGCGTGCAAAGGAACTCTGCGTGCCCGAGGCGTCCTGCCAGGTACTCTCGATGCCCTGCCCGTAGCCGACGCAAAGCACATCGCTGCCCAGCGACAGGATGTCAAGGAGATCTGAATCGGCATCGGGGTTTGCAAAGAGCTGCGCGGCCTGAATGCTGCCATCCGCGGCTGAGAAGCGCCACAGTCCCGCGTCATAGTCCGAATGGCCCGCGACCAGCAGGCCGCCGCTGCCGTCCACTGCGATGCCGGAGGCGCGTGTGCCAAGACCGTTCTCCCAGGTTCGGCAGAAGAGCCCGCTATAGGCGGAGTTTGTGGCCAGCAGCACCAGATTAGTGGGTGCCGGCGGGATTTCAAATCCGGTCATGTAGAGATTCGTTACCATCGAAAGCGGCTCATACTCAACTGCAAAGGACTCGGCGTAGAAGTTGTTATAGGCAGAGCTGCAACCGTCTGCTTCGAAATCGCCGTTCAGGCCGTAGCGGACCCAAAGCGGGAAGTTCTGATCCGGGTCTGGGGCTGGGTTTGTCTCGGTCACAAGCGCAAGAATTGCCTGTGCACCCTGGTCTGTGATCAGCAGTTGAGCATCGACTACACGTTCAATGAACCAGTCGTAGCGCCGTGCCCAGACAAAGCTGCTGTCCCCGGCAAAACGCATGATGAGGATATCGTTGTCGCTGCCGATGCTGTCGGTCTCACCCGTTACGTATATGTCTGTCCCATCAATGCTAACGCTCGAGAATACGTCGGAGTTGCTGCCGCTGTAGCACCTGGCCCAGCTGAGGTCCCCATCGGGAGTCCACTTGAGCAGAATCCCATCCGTGGATTCCGGCGGGCTGGGGGGGGGATCGAACCGGCCTGCGACGACAGGGTTGCCGGATGAGTCTATTGCGAGGTCCAGCGCTTCGCTGTATGTTGTGCCGATATCCCAGATACGGCCCCAGACATATTCGCCGCTGGCAGTCCATTTCGTCAGCAACGCGTCCGCCGTGCCATCCGTCGGACTCGACGAGACGCCCGCCGCGTAGATATTGCCGCTGCCGTCCACAGCCACCGCGTTGAACCAGTCGTGGTCACTCGTTCCCATGAAGTGCAGCCACTCCGTGGGTGGCGGCTCCGAGACATCCACGCTGATGCTTGCGGTAGCGGTATGGCCAAAGCTGTTCGTCACCCGCACCGTAGGCGAATAACTGCCTGCCAGGTCATAGCTGTGTTGCATCGTCGGCGCGACGCCGCTGTCCGCATCGTAGGTGCCGTCGCCGTCAAAGTCCCACTCGAAGAGCGCCAGCGCGCCCTCCGGCGTGCTGCTGGCGCTCGCGTCGAGCGTAACCGCCAGCGGCGCTGCGCCCACCGCGGGATCGGCCGCGATGGCCGCCGCCGGGTAAGCCTCGCCCAGCCGCAGACCGTCCAGGATTGCTTCAACTGACCCGAGCAGCACCAGCACCGCGTAAACGGAATCGTCGGGGGCGAAGTACGGCGTCATGCCGCCGAGGTCGAGCACGTCCCCGGCGGGCTGGAACCAGTCCCAGCGCTGGGTGGAATAGTTTGCCATGCCGATGTAAAGCGCACCTGCCGACGGTGCTGTGTCCCAAGTCAGGCGCAGCACCGGCTCGCGGTCATACCCGCCCGCATAGAAGGCATACACGGCGTATGCCGCGGTCCCCAATCCGCCGCCGCCAATGAAGGCCGGCGTGTAGGTCCCCTGACTGCCTGCCGCCGTCACGTTGGCGTGCGGCAGTGCAGCTGCGAAATCCGCGCCGCTGCGCGCGATGTCCGACTCCACAAACGACCCGGCGCGCGGTGCGGCGCTCGCGGGAGGCAGTGAGAACGGCCCAAGCAGGGGTGCCGGAACCAACGGAGCTGAAGCTCGGGGACTGGCATCGGGCTGTCCAGGAGCGCGCTCCTGCAGCACGCCTGGGCTGCGGCTGCTGCAGGCGCTGACGAGCAGCAGAAGAAGTAGGCCTAACCTCGGGCGCATGTTGACCCGCATCGGCAGCGTCTCCTGATTGGGACTGAGTCTTAGGTTCAGTATAGCGGCCCGGATGGCCCCATCTTACATACCGTCCCCGCCCAACAAATCTCGCATTCCCTTGCGAGGCCGAACCCAGGTGTGGCGCCGTGAATGGGAGTCCGCCGTACCCAGCGCGGTCGTCCCTGCCTGCGCCGCTTCTCAGCGGCGCCTACTACAGCGTCCCGTCCACGGTGTAGTCCGAATAGCCGCTGTAGACGTACACCCGCAGGAAGAACGGCGCGGTGTCGCCGGCGGCGAAGGTGTAGTTGATGTTCTCGGTGTCGCCGGTGCCGGTGGACGAGTCGAGCTGCTTGCCCGTCGAGTCGTAGAGCTTGATGTCGATGTCGCCGTGGCCGGGCGGCAGGTTGAGCGTCAAGTCCACCGTCTGGCCCGTGCTGGCGCTGAGCTGGAAGTAGTCCTCGCCATCGCCGTCGTACCCCGGATAGCCGGCGCCCGTGCCGCTGCTGCCCCGCCAGCCGCTGAACGGAAACGCGGGGAAGCTGTTCGCCTGGGCGCGCGAGTCGTTGTTCTCCCGCTCGTCGTAGGGGATCGGCCCGACGATAATCGCCTGGACTGCCGTGGCGCTCTCTCCGGCCACATCCGTCACGCGCACCACGGCGTGGTAGATGCCGTTCGAGCTGTAGGTGTGGTTGGCAGTGGCGGTGCCGCCGGAGTCGAGGTCGTAGCTCCCGTCGCCGTCCCAGTCCCACTCGTACCTGACGATCGCGCCGTTGGTGGAAGTGGAGGCGGAGGCGTCGAAGCTCACGCTGAGCGGCGGATCGCCCTCCGTCGGGTTGGCGCTCAGCCGCGCCACCGGATAGCGCGTGCCGGTAAGCGTGTAGTCGGAGTAGTCGCGATAGTCGTAGACTCGCACGAAGAACGGCGCGGTGTCGGCGCCCTGAATGGTGTAGGTCACCGTCTCGGTCGGCGATGTGCTGCTCGATGAGCTGGCCAGCGTCCGGCTCGCGCTGTCGAGCAGGGCCAGGTCGAGGTCGCCGTGCGCCGGGTCGAGGTGCAGGACATACGACACCGTCTCGCCGACGGCGGCGTTGAGGCGGAAGTAGTCATAGCGGTCGCCGTCGTAGGCGGCATAGCCGCTGCCGCTGCCGCTGCTGCCGCGAAAGCCCGTGAAGATCCCCGCGGGCAGGTCGTTGGCCTGCGACGCATCGTCGTTGTCCTCGCGCTCGTCGAAGGGGATCGCGCCCACGGCGATGGTCGCCGAGGCGCGGGCGGTCAGGCCGCTCTGGTCCGTGACGCGCACCGTAGCCGCGTAGATTCCATCCTGCGCGTACGAGTGGCTCGCGGTGGGCGTCGCCCCGCTGTCGTAATCGAACACGCCGTCGCCCTGCCAGTCCCATTCGTACTTCGCGATCGGCCCGTCCGGGTCGGTGCTCCCCGAGGCGTTGAAGCTGACGTTGAGCGGCGGGTTGCCGCTTATCGGACTGGCCTGGAGGTCCGCCGTGGGTGCATCGCCCCTGGCCACGTCGAGGGTGTAGTCGGAGTAGCCCGTGCTGGCATAAACGCGGACTTGGTACGGCGGAGCATCGCTGGCAGTGAACGTGTAGGTGATCATCTCCTCGGCCGAGCTTGCCCCCGAGGAACCGGCAAGGTAAGAGCCGTCGTTGTCGTAGAGACTGAGGTTGAGGTTGCCGTAAGACGGGTCCAAGTGCAGCAGCACCGTCACCTTGTCGCTTACGTTCGCCGTGAAGCTGGCGTAGTCGTCGTTGTCGCCATCGTAGGCGCTGTAGCCCGCCCCCGCGCCGCAGCTGCCACGCCAGGCAATCACCGGCAGCGCACCAAGCGCGTTCGAGTCAGCAGCCGCGTCGTTGTCCTCGCGCTCGTCGTAAGGGATGCTGCCCACCACAACCAGCGTGGCGGCGTTCGCGGTCAGGCCGCTCTGGTCCGTGACGCGTACCTTCGGGTTGTAGATCCCGGCGTCCATATACACGTGATTCGCCGTAGCCGTGGCACCCGAGTCGAAGTCATATGCGCCGTCGCCGGTCCAGTCCCACTCGTACTTGGCGATGGGCCCGTCGGGGTCGCTGCTGCCCGAGGCGTCGAAGTTCACGCTGAGCGGCGGGTCGCCCTCCGTGGGGTTCGCACTCAGCTCGGCGGTGGGAGGAGCCCCGTAAGCTCCCGTGAGCGTGTAGTCGGAGAAGTCGCGGAAGGCGTAGACGCGCAGGTAGAACGGCGCGACGTCACTTGCCGTGAAGGTGTAGCTGATTTGCTCGACTGATGTGGTCGAGGTCGAGCGCGCGAGTGAGTCGCCTTGGGCGTCGAGCAGCTCCATGTCGATATCACCAGTGGCGGTGTTCAGCTCCATGCGGAGGTACACGCTCTGGCCGGTGGAGCCATCAAACGTGAAGTAGTCGTCCTTGCCGCCGTCGTAACCGGGATAGCCCGGCCCGCTGCCCGAGCTGCCGTACCAGGTAAACGCTGTGGTGAGCGGCGGCAGGGCATTGGCGCTTCCCGTGTCATTGTTCGGCTCGACCTCGTTGTACACCGTCACCTCGCCCACCGCCACCGCCGTGCCGCCGCCCTGCGCTGTGATCCGCACCGCGGGGCGGAAGCGCCCGGCGACGCTGTACGTGTGCTGGGTGGTGGAAGTCGTGCCCGTGTCGCTATCGAAGGAACCGTCGCCGTCGAAGTCCCATTCGTACTTGGTGATTCCGCCCAGCGCAAAGCTTCCCGAGGCGTCGAACTCCACGTCCAGGGGTGGCGGGCCGACGGACGGCACGAGGTTCAGCCGCGCGTGGGCCGTGGGCGGCCCGAGGCTGAGCCACTCGAGCGAGCAGGCGTCCATCCCCGTCAGCAGCACGACGACGATCACGCGCGCGTCCGGGGCAGTGCATTCGCTTACGAGGTTGGGCACGTCCAGGCTGTCCGCGGCGCCCGGCTGGGCCCAGTCCCAGCGCTGCTTAGCGAAGTTGCCCACGCCGATCCAGATGCTGGCGGGATCGGCCGGGGCCGTAGCCCAGCCGAAGTGCACCTTCTGCTCGCCCGTGTACGACTGCGCGCTGAAGGAATAGGTCGCGTAGGCGAGGTCTGCGAATGTGTGGCTCCCAGCGGGATCCCAGTTTGGAGAGAAGTCCGCATTGTCCCCGTTGACGGCGCAGTTGTGCAGCGGCAGCTCGGGACGGAACGCCGCGCCGCTCTTCACCAGGTCCTCGTCGTAGAGCTTGACTTCGCGGATCACGCCGTAGAGCGCGAGCGGCCCGGGCAGGCCGGTCGTACCCTCCCCCACCGCCGGCGGCGCGCTCTTGCTGTCGGGCGACGGGTGGATGCCCCCGCGCAGCCCCCCGCAGCCTGCCAGCGCCGCTACGCCGACTAGCGCCGCGAGAATGGGCGCGGCCCTGTGCATCACGCTTGCCTTGGGCATCGAACACCTCCCGAAGGACCCCGGTAACGCCGCAGGTGCGGCGGAGCTGTATTAATCATACCGGAAAACGGCGGCAGGCGCGTGTCCTGCGGTATCCTGTGTTCAGCCACTGCTGGGAGGTGAAACCATGGG
>Ga0315284_10008326_pt1 | contig 14803 bp, 10 predicted proteins | sample YL17G09_16_MG_FD_203696 | JGI IMG/M metagenome (GOLD analysis project Ga0315284, IMG submission 203696) | Sediment microbial communities from Yellowstone Lake, YNP, Wyoming, USA - YL17G09_16 | ecosystem: Environmental > Aquatic > Freshwater > Lake > Sediment | place: USA: Wyoming | collected... | reverse complement strand
CCAAAACGCAAGTGGCATTTTGCTGGGTTGGGCGCCTGCAATCCGCCAGTCGGGTCGAGGCCCGAAATCCATCGGGGCAAACTCCGTCGAGACCTGTTCTTGGTCCACCAACTGAAAGCCGTATGTGATCAAGCCTGTAACACTCTCGACGGAGTTTACCCCGGCGAATGCCGGGGCTCGAAGTGACGGAGGTTTCTTGAGGGCTGGCCAAACTGGCCGACCTACACCGTGAGAAATCTCCCCGACCTACATACGGCCGAAGCGCCTGCCATGCACTCCGTGCACGTAGACCGGGCCCGCCGGACAAGCGGGTGGTTGTAAAATCTCCCTCTCGGAGTAGCTTCTTCGGCTTCGTCTGTCCCGTTGCACGCGCTGCGAACCTCTTTGCTCAACTGCGAGATCGCTTCGCTCCACTTCAACATCGCTTTTCTCGACCCGAAGATCGCTTCGCACGACCTCAAGCTGACATTGCTTCAGCTCAAGATGACATTGGTTCAGATCAAGACCTCGTTTCGTCGCCTTCACAGGTCATTTCTACACCTCAACTGTCCACTTCTTCGACTTCACATCCCATTTCTTCAAAAATATTCTCATTTCTTGCAACGAAGCGGTCATTTCTTCACCCGCACGGCTCATTTCTCCAGAAAAGTTCTCATTTCTTGGAATGAAGGCGTCATTTCTTCACTCTCACAGCTCATTTCTCGTTCAGAATTCTCATTGCTTAGAATACAGACCGCATTGTGTGACCGCGAGTTGTAATTGTTTCAAGAAAAGGCGGGTTGCTTCACCTGAGCAAGCCAATGATCAAGGTCGCAATCGCATTGCTTCATTCCGCCAGTGCTCTGAGGAGTTGCGCCTCTGAAGCTCCGCCTCTGCTCTTCTTGAATGCTTGTGCACAACGGCTTGAAGCGCCCAATGAGTGCGTTCCGACGGAGACCGTCGGAACAAGAGCGAAGAATGGTCGGGCAACGCGCCCATGGAGTCAGCCTGAAATGCGGTCGGGCGGGCGACCCGACCTACACCTTCACTCACTTTGCGCCGAAGTTGTAGGCAAAGCCGAGCCAAGGGATAAAAGGGAATCCGCCCCAACCTTTGGATGAGCCAATGAAACCCAAATCGGCGGCGAGGCTCTCACCGAAGAACCGAATGCCGAAGGAATACAAGAAAATGTCCGTTCCCGGCGGAAACCAGTTCTCAGTTAAAAGCTTCACGCTGTTCGATACACGTAGCTCGCCTCCCAGCATAAGTACCGGCTTGTTCGAAACTTCCCCTTCGGCAAAGCCCCACCCCAATCCCGCCGTCAGTGCTGCGTCGTGACTCCCGTACGTGCCAACACCATAGACGATCCCAAGCCCCGAAAAATCGGTCCCTGTCGCATTGATGTAGAGCACCCCGGCCGAAATGTCAGCGTTCTTGAGATGAAGCGGCGTGACCTTTGGAGCGAGGTAAAAGATCTGCTCTTTGAGGCCGGGAATGAGTGAAACTCCACCGGCCAGTGAAAGGAAGTCCGTGGCGCCAATCGCGACGAAAGGAAAGAAAATCTGATAGGCGGAGAAGTAGCCCTGCCCTTGTTTGAGGGGGCGCGCCGTAGGAGCGAAGAACAGGCGCGTGTTGTTCGAGTCGAACCGTTTGTATTCGCCAGCAGCGATCTCTCCCGAGAGCCGCTCAAGTTCTTTGATCTGTCCGCGCGGGATGCGCATCGAGACGCCCGAGATTGTCTTGAACTCAACCTGCGTCGAATCCTCCGCTTCAATCGTGCCGATCACTTCAGATCCGTCCTTCAGAACGACCTTGTGGGCCTTTTTGGCTGAAGATGTGTCCTGCTGCGCTCGGGCGGTCTGAAGGAAAACGAGCGTGCAAAGAAAAGCAAGGAGAAGAACCGATCTCGATCGCATGCAGGTCTTTCCTTTGAGAAGTGTGTAGTCGTACGGTGCGGGAGTCGCGACAAAGGTAGGGAATGTCGAAGAGAGATGCAACCAGCATACTTTTGCTTGCTGATTGTTGGTCACCCCGACGCCAGCCTCCTTTCTCAATCGTGGAGCGAAGACGGAAGGTGTTCCGATCCAAGTACAGTTCTCATCTTCGTTCTCCGGCTCTTCGAGCGAGATCACTCGGCTCCAACTGACTCTGTCTTTTCTTGAACTTTCCAATTGCTTTTCCGGTTCCGGCAGAGTACGTTACCAGGTCAACGAAAAAGGAAAAAGTCGAAAGTAAAAAGCGAGACGTGAAAAGTGAGAAGCAAGGAAGTAGGAAGTAATGAGTACTGAGTAGAAAGCGGCAAGCTAAACGTGAGAAGCAAGAAGAAGAACATAGCGACTGTCGAAGCTCCTGCTGCTGCCCGCAAGCTGGCGGACGGCGAGCCCGGGAAAAAACTCACGAAAATCATTATCCGCGGGGCGAGGGTACATAATCTCAAGAACATTAATCTTGAGTTGCAGCGGAACAAGCTGGTCGTTGTCACGGGCGTGAGCGGCTCGGGAAAATCAAGCCTCGCCTTCGATACCATCTACGCCGAGGGGCAGCGACGATATGTCGAAAGCCTCTCCTCCTACGCACGCCAGTTCCTCGAGCGAATGGACAAGCCGGATGTGGATTTTATCCAGGGCATCAGTCCGTCCATCGCGATCGAGCAAAAGACCTCGACACGCAATCCACGCTCGACGGTCGCTACAACCACCGAGATCTACGATTACCTCAGACTCCTCTTCGGTCGAATCGGTCAAACGTATTGCCGCGCGTGCGGACAGCTGGTGAAGCGAGACACGGTATCCAGCGTCGTTGATCACCTTCAGCTCGAGCCGGACGGAACCAAGGCCTACGTCACCTTCCCACTCCATGATCACCCTGGGCACTCTCTGAAAGAAGAATTCGATGCGCTCAAGAAGCGCGGCTTCTTCCGGATCGTCGTGAATGGCGAGCTCATTGACCTCAACGAGACCGACTACAAGAGCAAGAGCAAGAAGGGCATCCTCGTCCTGGTTGATCGCCTCGTCATTCGTAAGAACGAAAAGGAAAGCGAGACTCGTCTGGCGGATTCCATCGAGACGGCATTTGTCGAGGGGGATGGCTACACTCACGTCTATCTGCTTGACTCGAAGCAACTGCTTCATTTTGCGCAACATTACGAGTGCCAGAACGACCGGATTCGCTACGAGGATCCCGACCCGAGAATGTTCTCTTTCAACAATCCGGTCGGGGCCTGTCCGAAATGCCAGGGATTTGGCCGCTCGATGGGCATCGATATGGACCTCGTTGTACCAGATCCCAACAAGTCCATTCGGCAGGGGGCTGTTCATCCCTGGAACTCCCCACGCTGGCGCGAGAACCTGCGAGACTTGCTGAGCATCGCTACCGAAGCCAACATTCCCGTCGACGTTCCCTTCAAGCAACTGACCCAGAAGCAGCTTGATGTCATCATGAACGGCTACAACGGCTTCGACGGCATCAATAAGTTTTTCAGGTTCATCGAGCGGAAGTCGTATAAGATCCACTACCGGGTATTTCTCAGCCGCTACCGCGGATACACCACGTGCGACGAGTGCGGCGGGTCGAGGCTGCGCAAAGACGCGCTCAATATCCGCGTCGCAGGCAAGACCATTCATGACGTCGTGCGGATGACGATCGAAGAAGCACATGAATTCTTTCAGCGCATCAAGCTTTCGAAATACGAGCAGGATATCGCGCGCAGAATCCTTGAAGAGATCCGAAAACGCTTGAAGTTCCTGAACGACGTTGGCATCGGCTATCTCACTCTGGACCGGCTAACCATGACGCTCTCCGGCGGCGAATCACAGCGGATCAACCTCGCGACCTCGCTCGGTTCATCACTCGTCGGTTCGCTGTACGTGCTGGATGAACCCAGCATCGGCTTGCATCCAAAGGACAACAACAAGCTCATCAATATCCTGAAATCTTTGCGGGACGTCGGCAACAGCGTGCTGGTTGTGGAGCACGATGAAGACATGATTCGCTCTGCGGACATCGTCGTCGATATGGGTCCAAGAGCAGGCGAGCACGGCGGCGAGATTGTCTTCTGCGGGGAGGCTGAGAATTTGGTTAAGCACGACACCTCGCTCACGGCCCAGTACTTGAACGGAAAGCTCCTAATTCCCAAACCAAAAAAGCGGCGCAAGGACGTCGAGCAATCCATTTTCCTCAAAGGAGCTTCGGAGCACAACCTCAAGAACATCGACGTGCGCATTCCTCTGGGGATGTTTGTGTGCGTGACGGGCGTGAGCGGATCCGGAAAGAGCACACTTGTCCACGAGATCCTCTACGCGGGCATCCAGAAGATGAGGGGGGGCTTTGAGGGGAGTGTCGGCAGGGTTGGCTCGATTGAGGGTGCCGAGTATATTGACCGCGTGGAGCTTGTGGATCAATCACCGATCGGTCGTTCACCGCGCTCGAATCCCACTACCTATATTAAGGTGTTCGATCTTATCCGCGACCTCCTCGCTCATACGCAGGCAGCGAGGATCCGCGGCTTCGCTCCTGGCCACTTCTCGTTCAACGTCCCGGGCGGTCGCTGCGACGTGTGCGAGGGGGACGGTTTCCAGAAGATCGAGATGCAGTTTCTTGCCGACCTGTACCTGACGTGCGAGTCGTGCAAGGGAAAGCGCTTTAAGCAGGAGGTGCTGGAAGTCCGCTACCACGGCAAGAATGTTGATGATATTCTGTCCATGACCGTCACCGAAGCCATCCAATTTTTCGCTGCACACCCGGATGGTCGGAGAGTAGCCCAGCGCCTGAAGGTGCTCGACGATGTCGGACTCGGCTACCTGCGCCTTGGACAGCCCGCAACGACACTCTCCGGCGGCGAGGCACAGCGCATCAAGCTCGCGCTCCATCTCACCGCATCGCAGTCAGCAGGGCGGACGCTTTTCGTATTCGATGAGCCGACGACAGGGCTGCATTTCGATGATATCGCGAAACTCCTGAAGTGCTTCGACGCGCTGGTAGAGGCAGGTCATTCGCTTGTCGTGGTTGAGCATAACATGCACGTCGTGAAGTGTGCGGATTTCATCATCGATCTGGGACCCGAAGGGGGAGAGGCTGGGGGTCAAGTCGTAGCAACCGGGACCCCGGAGCAGATTGCGAAGTCTGATCGATCGTACACCGGCCAGTTCTTAAGAAAGTACTTGTAGGACGAAATTTCATTTTGTCCCCCTTGGGTCAGACGAAGAAGATTATTTGTAGAGCGAGATTTCATTTCGCTCCAGGCGAACCGCGAAGGGAGCATTTTCCAAGGCAACAAGTGTGAATGCCGAAAACAGCGATCCAGCTCCAACGCACGCGGCGAGCTCGGGCCTTGAGCTCCTGTTCGTTTTGACAGGGGTGCTCCTGCTCGCGCTCCTGCCTGTCGCGTCAGGCTGGCTTCATTACCTCGCAGGCGGTTGCTCACTCATCTTTCTCTTGACCGCTGTTCTTTCTCGAGGGGCGATGGCAGTCCACGTTCTCCTCCTGACGGCTGCCTGCTATCTGTGGATTCAGGTCTGGCCATCGAAACTCCCCTTCTTTCTCCTCGGACCGCTACTCATCTATGGCGCTGCTGTTTGGGCTGTACCGTTTCTCCGTCGATCGGCGGGCTGGCTACGGATGGGTGTCCTCGACAGACCAGTGCTCTGGCTGGTTGGGTTGACAGTCGTCGTCTCATCGGCAGCGCTTGTGCTCTGGTTCCTTTTCGCGAAGCCGGACGTCTCGCAGTGGGTGGCAGCTGTTCCAAAAGTGAGCATGACGGCACTCGTCGCTGTCGGCTTCGGCTTTGCCGTTCTGAACGCAATCGTCGAGGAGTCGATCTATAGAGGCATTGTGATGCACGCGGTGGAGAGGTCGCTCGGCCCCGGCTTACGCTCGATCATCCTTCAGATGGTCCCCTTCGGTCTCATCCACCTTGACGGTATTCCGAGCGGTTGGGTTGGGGTGGGTTTGGCGATGATCTACGGTCTGATGCTCGGGTGGGTGCGTCTGCGAAGTCGCGGGATGCTCGCGCCGATCGTCGCTCACATCTTCACCGACATTGTGATTTTCTCGATGCTGGTGTTGGTGGTGAGGTAAGGAGACATTGAGTGACCTCACCTGGGAGGAGAGGGAACCGTTCCTTCCCCTCCAGGGGAAGGGCAGGATGGCGTCATCATCTGCGCTTGCCGATGGCAGTGCGGGCACACAAGAATGTCTGTCTAACCTGAGATTGGTCGAGAGTCGTCTGCGGCTTTCCCGCTCTCTGGCGGCGAAAACCTTCCGAAGGTTTTGTTTGGACCTGAAAACCTTCGCAAGGCCTGTGTTCACCTATCGCTGCATCAGCTTGATGTTGCCTGATTCCGTCTCGATGTTAATTGATCCTGTGCCGGTGCCCATCTTACCGGTGCCGTACGCACCGCCGCCCAACGATTTCACTTTGATAGGCAAGTTGCATTCAATCTGACCGTATGTGGCCTCGAGGGAGACTTCTCCTGAATAGCCGCTTGGCAGCGAAACGCTCGCAGAACCGTACTGATTCTTGATATCGATGTGCGTTGGCACCGACTTGAGCTGGACCTCAACGGGGTTGCTGCTGTTTGTGATCACCACGCGTTGACCCCCCAAGCCGCGGACGATCACCGTCGAGTATTGTGACGTTGAGTTCCAATCTCCGGAGATATCTTCTGCAATCACACGCCCACTCTCTGTCGAGAGTTCGACGCTCCCTTTGATCCTTCTCAAATCCATCTGAGAGTAAGGATTCTCGATTTTCAAATCCCCTACGGCATCTTCGAGCGTGAGCTTACCAGATTGGCCTTTCACGTAGATTCCTTTCGAAGCTTTCCCGCTGATGGAGCTCGCTTCAACCGTCGTGTAGTCTGCATCGACGCTCAAGCCTTCGGCTTCCTTCACTCGAACCTTGCCGCTGCTCGTCCGAATATTCACCATGCCCGCGATCTTGTTGGCGGTTATTGTGGAATAGTCTGAATGAACAGTCAGGCTGCTTTGAAGGTCGTCCACTTTGATCGTTGCGCTCTGTGAGTTGATCGTGAGCGGCTTCGTCACGCCTCGGATCGTAATCGTCGAATAGTTTGCGTCGATGGTACCGTTTCCGTTGAAATCCTCCACTGTGATCTTGGAGCTCTCCCCAAGAAGGTCGAGGGAGCCCCCGCATTTTTCCAGTGTGGTCTTTCCATAGTTGTTTTCGATCTCCTGCACCGATGAACAGTTCTTGAGCGTCAGCGTATTACTCGTTCCGAGAAGTCGCAGGGGTCCTTTCATGTTCTCCAGCGCAATCGATCCGTATTTCATGTCCGTGGTGAAGGCGTTCGACTGCGGGAGATAGATCTCTCCGGAGATCTCCTTCCGGACGCGCCAACCGGAGAAGAAGGATTTGAAACCGCTCCAAAAGGACTTCCTCCACGATCCATCCGGTTCTCGAAACGTCACGACGAGCGCCTCGGCCGACTGCTTGTCTGTAACCGAAACGCCGTCGATGTAATTGACCTCATAACTGTCATCCGAGGCAGAGATGCTGATATCCAGCTTGATGTACACCTCGTTCTTTTCCCATGATCGGAACGTGATCTCCGAGCCCATGAATCCCTTGATCTCAATTCGCTGGCTTGGCTGTGTCGTGTAGCGCTTCTCGATCTCTCGATGCTTCTCCGGGCTTCCTTCAAATAACAGAAGGGTCGTGGCTACGGCAATGGCGAAAGTCTTCATAACTCAATTTCTCCTTGTTCAATCATGCGTTGAAGAATCTGCAATTTCATGCTGTATAGTTGGCGCAATCGCTCACGCTTGACCGGAGAGATGTCGTTTCCGTTCATCTCTCGCCTGAGTTCATTGATCGCACCGTCGACAAGACGCATCTGTTCCTTTCTCGATGACAATTCCTGTGTGGCCTGTGGTGAGCGTGATGAGTCCGAAGAGATGTCCGGTACGACGCGCTCGAATTCGGAGATCGCTGTCCGATAGGCTTTGTCCACCCTGACTTCCTGCGGCTGCGCGTTTTCGACAAGCTGACGGACGACGGTGATTCCGCCGACAGTCGACAGATAGAGAAGGACCGCGGCAGCTATTCCGTACGCGAAACTGCGCTTGTCCGCAATGAAGAAGAGCGTTGCTCGATGCGGAGCAATCTCGCGCTCGATCGCCCGCCACATCCGCTTCCTGCTCCTTCCCGTCGGCTGATCTTTAGATGTGTAAAACTGGTCGGGTCTCATCATTGTCTGGTCTCCTCCGTCTTCCATCGTTCTTGAAGGTAGCGTTTCGTCCGAGAAAGAAGCGTCCGGGAAGTGCTTTCGGCGACGTTCAGCATCTCTGCGATCTCGGCGTGAGAATACCCTTCGATCTCGTAGAGCACAAAGACAGCTCGTTTGGTCTCATCCAGATCACGCATCCACGTCTTCATTGTTTCGTCCCATTCCCATTGTTCTGGTTCGCTTTCCGAGGGGGAAAACTTGTCATTTTCGAGAGACGCCATTGGGACAATCTGCGCTCGCCGTCTGTCCATCCTCATTTCGTTCAGCCCCAGCGTGAACAACCAGGTTGAGAACCGTGCGCTCCCGCGGAAATCCCGGAGGTGTTCAAACGCTTTGATGAATGCCCGCTGGACCCAGTCCTCCACCAGCATCGAATCTGAAGAGAACTGCTTCAAAAAGCGGAAAAGGGCTGTCACGTGCAGTTCGTACAACAACTTGAATGCCTTGTGATCGCCCTCCTTTGCCTTTTCAATCCAGAGAGTCTCTCGTTCTGTCATCTCCCGGTTACCGGTTCATGTGTGAGATGCTTGGCCTCGTCGAGACGCTACACTTGTTCCCAAAAAATTTTGCGACTGAAGAGAGCTGTGGAGAGGAGTGAAGATGCGGTGCATGTGCTCGCGCGTCGATGCGTTCCAGTCAGATAGTGACTCGAATCACACCGCAGTGTGTGGTGTGCCGCTATATTAACATCAGCTATCTGAAGCACCTTGTAGTCCCTTAGAGCGCAGGGGAGGCTCTTTGGTTCTCGAGGTGCTTCAGCGCTTTTGGGGGCACCAGACTCAGGTGGCTGACGTAAGAAGTTTCTGAAACAAAAAAAGCGCACAGGTTGTGCGCTTTTTGTTTTTCCTGAGCGTTGCAAACAGTCTTCTAGAAGAGAGAACCAAAATTCAACGTGATGTAAAAGCCCCCGAATCGCTTGATATAGACATTCTCAAGACTCTCGATCCCATGTTGAAACGGGATGAAGTAGTACCGCATGCTGATGCCCGAGAGCGTTCCTTTGTCCAGACCAAAGTACGCCCCCGCCCCGATATACCCTCCGAGTGTGTATTTCGCCTGCCCGTGCTTCAAGCTGCTGAAGAACTCGACTTGCTCAGTGGATGTCATCGTTCCCCCGTCGGGAAGCGGTACCGTGTGTGCTGTTGAGTACGGAGCAACGAACACCATTGACGGACCAATCCCCGCGCTCACGAAAGGACGGAAATTGTCCACAATGTCGTCCTTGAAGAGCCTGTACTGCACGCCAAGGGTGAGCGGGAAGAGCAACAACCGGTTCTTCTTGCCCGGAACGAAGCTCTCGCCCGTAAACTGATTGTAATACTCAACTTCTCCCTCATCCTTCACATCCGAGATCGCCAACTGCACAAACCACGAAATCACGTCCGAGTACTCACGGCGATAGAACGCCCCCGCGCCGAAGCCGTTGTTTGAGAGCATCAGATCAATTCCCCAGGCATTCCGAAAGGGTTCGTACGTTGTTTTCTGGATAAGATCAGGGCTGGAGGGCGTGAAGACGATGGATGAGTCGCGAACAGGAACATCCTGAGCGGCGGCAAGGAGGGGAGTAAGAGCCAGCAACACAACAGGAATCAAGACCTTCGATGCGCGTTTCATGATCAGTTCTCCCGAAATGTCCCTACTTTCAAAACTCGACGTGCGACCGTATAGTTCCTACACCACGAGGTGCAGTGCAGCCGTTATAACACAGCAAAGGTAGCAAATTTCAGGTACTTCGTCTCAGGCATCGTGGAAAGCGTCGGGTGATCGGGGCTGGCACCTCTGAATTCCAGCAGCTGGAGCGATCGGTGAGCGGTCCGGGCACTCGCTTCGACGACATCAAGGAACGACTCTTCGGTGACGTGATGTGAGCACGATGCGGTCATCAGAATTCCCCCGGTGTTGACGAGCCTCAGTGCTCCTGTGTTGATTTCTTTGTATCCTTTCAGCGCCGTCGCCACGGTTTTCCGGTTCCGGCTGAATGACGGGGGGTCCAGAATGACGGCATCGAACTTGTCGCCGGCTTCGGCCAGCCGAGGCAACTTCTCGAACACATCCCCGACCTCAAATCGAACGTTAGACACTTCATTGAAGGCAGAGTTTACTTTTGCATTGGCAATTGCCGCTTCTGAGATATCAATCGCTTGGACGCTCTTTGCCTTTGCGAGACCGGCGTACAATGCGAATCCCCCTTCGTTGCAGAAACAATCAAGCACAGTCGCCCCAAGTGCGTATCGTTGGATCGCTTTCCTGTTCTCCCTTTGATCCAGGAAGAAGCCCGTCTTCTGTCCCTGCAGCAAGTCAACTTTGAATTTTACGCCGTTCTCAGAGATGATGGTCTGTCCAATGGTGCCGCGCACGACCCCTTTCTCCAGCGGCAACTGCTCGAGCGAGCGGAGGGGTGATTCATTTCTTTCTACAATGGCCTTCGGATGGAAGATGGATTCGAGCACGTCGCAAAGCAGCGTCAGCCGCCGATCCATCCCTACGGAGAGCGTTTGAATGGAGAGGTACTCATTATACTTATCAACCACGAGCCCTGGCAGGAAATCTGCTTCGCCGTGAACGAGTCTGAACGATTCGGCCCCGGGATACAGGCGTTTGCGCAATTGAAGTGCCTGGCTGATCCGGCGCTCGAAGAATTCAAAGGTTATCGTCTCGCGCTCCTTGCTCAGGACCCGAGAAGCGATCAGCGAGTGCGGATTGAAGAAGCCCACGCCCACGAACTTCTCATCGTAGCGTAGAAGCTCAACCACGTCGCCCGCCTCCGGATCCCCCTTGATTGTCTTGATCTCGTTGCTAAACACCCACTGGTGACCCGAGAGGATCCGGTGCTCTTCATTCTTCCTCAAGACAATCTGCTTTTTCATAGTTTTAAGCTATTGAGTTTTGGAATGAGAAGCAAGGTGGCCGTATTCCATTGTGAAAGCGAACCTCGGCGATTCTCTCTCTATAATATTGTTCCGGCCATTGCGAAAGGAACACCGCCGACCGGCTGCGTGTCATGTCTGCCGAGAGTATGCATCTCCGTCCAACAGAGGCTCTCGGAAGTTCTTGGATGGCCAATCGCAGAGAATCAAATGGAGGGGACTTTTGTGTCGTCTGCAAAAAAGGAGTTGCCGCAACGTTTATTGCAACACAGGGAAAGGTTTGGTATATTTTTGGTCGATTTGCTGACGTCATGAACGAACAGAATAGGAGTCCACAATGATCAATATCCAAGAACTACTTGGTAGTGAAGCGAAGAACCTTTTGGAGCATCAATGCAAGACGATACCGAAGGAATCGTTGCATTTGCCCGGACCGGACCACATCGACCGGTGTTTTATCCATTCGGATCGGACGGCGAATGTCCTGAAGAACCTGCAGTCCATGTTCGATCATGGTCGACTTGGCGGTACTGGTTTTCTGTCGATTCTGCCGGTTGATCAGGGGATCGAGCATTCGGCAGGGGCTTCCTTTGCCCCCAACCCGGAGTACTTCGATCCGGAGAATATCGTGAAGCTCGCGATCGAAGGCGGGTGCAACGCGTTCGCATCCACGCTCGGTGTGCTTGGCTCGATTGCACGAAAGTATGCGCATCGGATCCCGTTCATCCTGAAGATCAACCATAACGAGTTCCTGTCGTACCCTAACACGTATGACCAATCGATGTTCGCGAGTGTGAAGCAAGCGTACGATATGGGTGCAACGGCAGTGGGGGCGACGGTGTACTTCGGGTCGGCGGAATCGCGCCGTCAGATCTGGGAGGTGAGCCAGGCGTTCCAGCAAGCGCACGAGCTCGGCATGGCGACGATTCTCTGGTGTTACACGAGAAATGCGGCGTTCAAGACGAAGGAGAAAGATTATCACGTTTCCGCTGACCTCACGGGGCAGGCAAACCACCTCGGCGTGACGATCGAAGCCGACATTATCAAGCAGAAGATGCCTGAGAACAATGGCGGCTACGTTGCGCTCAACTTCGGGAAGACCCACAAGAAGGTGTATGAGCAGTTGTCGTCCGATCACCCGATCGATTTGACCCGCTATCAAGTCGCGAACTGCTACATGGGAAGAATCGGACTCATCAATTCAGGCGGGCCATCCGGAGCGAACGACATCGTGGAAGCCGTCAAGACGGCGGTGATCAACAAGCGCGCGGGAGGCATGGGGTTAATCTCCGGACGCAAAGCCTTCCAGCGCCCGATGAAGGATGGTGTTCAGCTCCTCAACGCGATCCAGGACGTGTATCTCTCCAAGGATGTTACCGTCGCGTGAGGATTGCGCGTCTCTTGTCAGGTTTGTTGGATTGAGGTGAGTTCGAGGTGAGTACACTCATAGGCGTCAAGCCCGTCCGCCTCGCCACGAATCATTCGGGGCAAGCACTTTGGCGGAGGATGTGCTTGGCGCCTTTATTGTTTTCTGCTGCAATTGCAAACATCATTGAAATTTGAGACCGTCATAAGGACTGTGTGGGCAGGTCGGTCGGAGGTGTGGCTCCGTGCGTGAGTTGAAGTGTATCGTCTTCGACATGGATGGAACACTCACCCAGACCAACCAATTGATCTTCGACACCTTCAACTACATTGCGGAGAAGTACCAAGGGAGGAAGTATTCCGACGGTGAGATCACGGCGATGTTCGGGCCGCCCGAGGAAGGGGCGCTGTTGCAGATCGTGGAAGAGGCGAACATCGATCAGGCGATGAAGGATTACCTCCAGTTCTACCGCACGCACCACAACAGGTTGGCACGGCTTTATCCAGGTATCGAAGAAGTGCTGAAGTATTTGAAGGATCATGGCATCCTTGTCGCTCTCTTCACCGGAAAGGGAATCTACACGACGAGGATCACGCTGGAGGAATTCGGGCTGAAGGGCTATTTCGACTATGTCGTGACCGGAAACGACGTCGTCAATCACAAACCATCCGCCGAAGGAATAAGTAAAATCTTGTCGCATTTCGGCCTCAAGCCGGCTGAGGCCCTGATGGTTGGAGACTCGGTGAACGACGTGAAGGCGTCTCACGAAGCGGGTGTGAAGATTGCTGCGGTACTCTGGGATTCCTACGGGAAAGAGAACGTCCTCCAGCTGCCGACAGACTTTGTCTTTCATGATGTTGCGGAATTTCACGACTGGCTGAGGATGCAATTTGACTGACGATCGCACAAACGGTCAGGAACGAACCTGGAGCTCGGTGTTCTTGAATCTCGTCCTCCGGTATGGCATTGCCGTGGTCGTTCTTCTCTTTTTGGTGACGGTCAATCTCCACTTTGACTATACTCCCGACGACACGTACATCTACCTTCAGTATGCCAGGAACATTGCCCGGGGAGAGGGCTTCTCCTTCAACGCTGGTGAGCCAAGCTACGGAATCACAGGGCCCCTGTGGGTGCTCGTGATTGCCGGCGGGACCAAGCTCGGACTTGATCCCTACATCGTGGCGAAGACGCTGGATGTTTTCTTTTCGAGCTTGGCTATTGTCGCAGTGTATGCCTTGGGGTTTGCGATCATCCGCGACAGGGTGTATGCCCTTCTTGCAGCATGGATCTTTTCTTTTGACGCCTGGTACTTGCGATGGGCGGCGACCGGCATGGAAACCTCCCTTGCCGTTCTTCTGGCGGTGATCGCGGCATGGTATGCATATCGGAAAGAATACGTTGTCGCTTCCTTCGTCGCGGCTACGCTCACGCTGGTGCGACCTGAAGGAGCGCTCTTGTTCGTCGTTGTTCTGTTGGATGCTCTCCTCAACACTCGAGATCGAGCGGTCCGATGGAGAGCGTTGGCTGGATCAGTCGTGATGTATGGGATGATCCTCTCCGTGTGGCTGGTGTTTGCTTACGCGTATTTTGGTACGGTCGTTCCGAATACACTTCAAGCCAAATCAACATCGGAGGTGTCGCTATCCGTGCTGTGGTTCACGACGTTTTCCTCGCTCAAAATCCTGGGAGCAACTCAAATCGTGCCGCTGCTTCTGATGATCCTGGGAATTGTCGTGACCGCGCGGAACTACAGTTGGCGCACATTAAGACAGGAGAGCATTCTCGTTCTGTGGGTCGTCGCGCTCCCACTTGCGTACATTCTCTTAAACGTTCAGGTCGTCTCGCGCTATCTGCTTCTTCTCACTCCGTTTATTGTCATTTACGGTGCGTGGGGAATCAAGAGGCTTGAGTTGGGGGTGGTTATCTCGTCCCAACGAGCGATGCTGGTCCTGTTGGTTGTCACCGGGCTTTCGCTTCTCCAAAACCAATATGTGTACCGTTTGCGAGTGGTTCCTCATATGCGGAATTTCACCCTCGGCATGAGCGAAGGCCTGAAACCAATCGCCTACTGGCTCCGTTCCAACACGCCGCAGGGCGCGACGATATTGACGCCGGATATCGGCTTGCTGGGATACGTGTCTGAACGGGTGGTCTACGAGACCGCGGGGCTGGTGACGCCGGCCATGAGAAGGGCCTTCCGCGGGGCCAACTACGACGAAGGAATGCTGGAACGGCGATACGAGAGAGTTCTCCGGCCCGACTATATTGTTGATCGGTCGCCAACTCCTGAGAGGCTTGCTGCAGACTCGATCCGGCCGGTGATGACGCGGCTGTTCCCCGGCCTC
>Ga0315284_10008324_pt1 | contig 14805 bp, 16 predicted proteins | sample YL17G09_16_MG_FD_203696 | JGI IMG/M metagenome (GOLD analysis project Ga0315284, IMG submission 203696) | Sediment microbial communities from Yellowstone Lake, YNP, Wyoming, USA - YL17G09_16 | ecosystem: Environmental > Aquatic > Freshwater > Lake > Sediment | place: USA: Wyoming | collected... | reverse complement strand
CCCTGTCCTGGACTATACGAAAAAGGCGGTCTTTCTTGACGATAACGAGGCCGCGATACTGACCAAAGACAGAGTCGAGTTCTATGATTTGGCCAAGAGAGCATTGACTAAGGCGTCACAGTCTATTGCGTGGGACAAGACAAAGGCAGGCAAGAACGGGCATGAGCATTACCTGATAAAAGAGATCTACGACCAGCCCCTAGTCCTGAAACAGACTCTCACACAGGACAAGGCCAAGCTGGAGAAAGTCGCGGCGATGATCCAGAAAGCATCACGCGTCTATATAATCGGAGCAGGGACAGCCAGGCACGCGGCGATAGTCGGAAGATATGTCATCGGAGAAATCACTGGGCGATTCTGCGATGTCCAGATGGCGTCCGAGTTCCAATATTTCGTTGACAAGATCGAGAAGAATTCCGTGATTATCGCCGTGTCCCAATCTGGCGAGACGGCCGATGTGCTCGTTCCTATCAAGAAAGCGAAAGAGAAAGGATGCAAGATAGTGTCTATCGTCAATGTGATGGGTTCCTCTCTCGACAGACTAAGCGATGTCTCTCTCTATCTCAACTGCGGGCCGGAGATATCAGTCGCTTCGACAAAGGCGTTTACTTCCCAGGTCCTGATCTTCTATCTATTGGCCTATACGATGGCCTATAAGCTGGACGAGGGCAAGACTCTATTGGGACAATTGCCGGCGAAGATAGAAGAGACGATAAAGAGCACGGAACCTGAGATAGTAAAACTGGCCGAATATCTCAAGGACAAGAGCGACGCCTACTATATCGCCCGAGGAGAGAACTTTGCTATCGCTATCGAAGGGTCGCTGAAATTGAAGGAAGTGTCTTATATTCATGCAGAAGGTATGCCTGCCGGAGAACTAAAACATGGGACGCTGGCTCTGGTCTCGAAAGGCGTCCCTGTCGTAGTCATAGCGCCGAAAGACTATACCCATGAAGAGACTATAGCCAATGCGCATGAGGTAAAAGCCCGTGGCGGCTATATCATAGGCATAAGCGATGAGAACGATAGCACGTTTGACGTCTGGCTGAGAATACCTAAGGTGGCCCCTATATTCTATCCGATACTGACCAATATCCCATGCCAGCTGATAGCCTATTACACGGCCAGAGCCAAGGGCAATGATGTCGACAAGCCCCGAAATCTAGCCAAGTCGGTTACGGTGAAGTAGTTTTAACTGCCTTTATTATCCCGATTATAGAAAATATCTTCTCGACCTTTACTACCTCGAAACCAGCGCCCTTGAAGTATCCCTCTAGCGTCTCGAACTTGATGGGATGCCTCTTCTTGAATACCTCCCTCAGCCGCTTGATGGCTTTGGACTTCTTTCTCCCGAAGTAATCCTCTATGATATCGAGAACCTCGTCCGCCTGCTTCTGGTTCGTGTCGAAGAAGATTATGACGTCGCCCAGTACTATCCTGCCCTTGTCATTGAGGAGGCCGGCCATGTTCTTGATGGCCTGTTCCTTCTCTTTATCAGTGAGGTGGTGGAAAGCGATGTTGGAAACTATCGCGTCTACCTTTTCATGGACATTTGGCTGCAAGAAATCGCCGACCACAAAGTCTATATTCCCTATATCGGCGTCTTCGGCCTTCTTCCTCGCCTCTTGGAGCATGCTCTCCGAGATATCGACGGCTATGACCCTTTTCACGCGAGGCGCCAGAGCGAAAGAGACAGCGCCTGTGCCCGCCCCGATATCTAGAACAACATCCTGGCTCTTGGGCTGTGTGAACTCGACGATCTTCTTGATGACCCTGAAGTAGTACTCGCCGAACTTGCTTATCATCTCTTGGTCGTAGGTGTCCGCCCCTTTTCCGTAATTTCCGACCATAATGGTACTATTTTGACTATCGTAGTTTTTATTAATGCTTTTCGGGCGATAGCAAACGTTTATAAAGCCATTTTCCCTACTCTATCCAACGGTGATAGCATGACTAGTTTCACAAGATCTTGCAGGCAGTGCTACATAGAGCGTGGCTTTTCTATCCCTCTGATACAGGACCTGGTGACAGGGACCTGGATGTGCCCGCAGAACCCAAAGCACGTTACGCCAGAAGACGACATAATTGTTTTATAAAGTCTCTTTTTCTAAATTTATAGGATAGAGATGGCGAAGAAAGTAACCAAGGTCGATATGAGTGATCCGCGTAATTCCTACAAGTACGCCAACCCCAAGGATGACAAGGTCTCATACCAGATAGATATCCTTAACCTAAAGCCTATAACGGTGCACAGGACGGCTGGCGGGAAGAAACTGAAGCCTACAGAGCTCGAGTTCTATAGAGAAATGGTCGCGCTGGTCGGCAACCCGCCAGAGGCCTCTCGTGAGCTCAAAGCCTATTCCAGACAGATAGCCAAGAAAACAGGCATGAGCCAAGGTTGGGCCGCTAGGCGCTGGGTCTCTGGTCATTGGACAAAGGAGCAGGCTGAACATCAGGCTTATTTTGACGCGCTCATGGGGATCGCGAACAAATACAGGCTATCTCTCAACCAGGTCAACAAGAAGATGACCGCATTCGCGTATGCCGCTGCCGGAGAGAAGAAAAGACTGCCAAAAGATCTGCAGAGGGACATATTCGATGTGCAATGGGAGATAGACCGCACGATACCTAAAGCAGAGGCGCGGTATGCAAGCGCCAACTACTTTGCCAACCTTCCTTACGTCGACATGGTCAGATTCAACAGGAGGATGCAGGCCAGGGACAGAGAGGTCATAGGGATGCAGGAGAGGATAGCCCAGCGCGCTGAAAGGGAGATTAGAAGCAGGATAGGGGAGGGGAAGCTGCCGCCAAGGGCTGCGCAGGGCTGGCTCGAGCAGGCGCCGGTCATAAGCGGGATGTACACTGATATTGAGAAGTTCGCGAAGCCGGAACAAAGACAGATCGCCCTGAAAGAAGGCACACTCATGATATTCAGGGCGCAGCAGGGAGGCATGCAAGGCCGGATCGCCAGGAGGAGGGCAGGCAAGATGCTGGAATTGACTACTAGAAAAATCAAGGGAAAAGAGGGAGCGTCGCATTCACCGCTGTTCATGAGGAAATTGATGGATGTTCTGGACGTGCCTGTGGATGAAAAGAGCTACAAGTGGACGCTTACCAAAATACATAAATATAGATGGACAGACAAGCATCGAGGCATGGGAGCAGACTGGAAGGAGGCTCCGCATTATGAGCTGGTCCTGGAGAAGATTGCTGAGAAGAACAAAGGGAAGGACATAGAGAAGATGGAGGAGACTGAGAGGCTGGCTACGCTGGCCGGCAGGCACTACAAGGCAAAATCCGAGATCTACCGCTCGGTCTTGGATCCGGAAGAGAGGTTTCGCCTGCTCACAAATAAGAAAAAATTAAGGAAGTTTTGAGAATGCCTTTACTAGATTCCAGCGTTAGGATGTACGGAGAGCTCATAGACCTGATTATCAAGACGCCGCAGAACTTGAGATACGATACGTTAAATCTGTTTGCAAAGAGGCATAATCTATCCTATGACCAGATTAAGAGAAGGGCGGAAGTCCTTGCTTATGCCACCCATAAAGAGACTCTTGCGAAGGTGCCCAAATCCATCCGCCAGGATGTAAGAAATGTTATGGATGAAATAGCATCCGGCAGGATACCCCCGAAAGAAGCGGATGAAGCTAGCGTTAATTTCCTGTCCAAAACCCCGCTCATGGACGTGGAGAGACTGAACAGGGAATATAGGTCAGAGGACGAGGAAGTGCTTGGGATGCAGCTGAAGATAGCCAAGAACGCGGAAATCATGATGCAGAGGATGATTAAGACTGGCGTGCATCCGGTGAGGGCCTATTCCGTAGCCTGGTCCATGATTGGCAGAAAACTGCACTATGAAATCCCGAAGACGCTCGAGAAAGTTCCGAAAGAGAGTATTCCTGAGGTCATCAAGAACGTATGGAGAGTCAACTTCAAAAAATCCCAAGCCAGCCTGCAGTATGAGACAGCAAGGCTGGACTATCTCGACATGCTCAAGAGCTTCAAGAGACAGCCCGCCTCTCCAGAAGGCACGGGTCCGCACTGGCCGATAGTATTGCCAGGGTATATGAAGAACAGGAATGTTGAAAAAAACATGGATGCAATTGCCAGAAGGCTCGAGAGCGATCGGATGAATGTGCAGAGGTTCTCAAGGCCCGGCGCCGAGAGGGCGTTTCCGAGAGATGTAAAAAGGATTGCTATCGAAGAATACAAGTTTCATAAGAATGCAGATTGGTCCAAGATCCGCGACCCGTTCAAAAGAAGAATGCTGGAGCTGGGCAGGCGATTGCACTCTGCCGACGTAGCCTATCGCGACGCCAAACAGCTAGAAGAAGAGAAAGTCTCGCCTTTCGTGCAGATTTCTAGAACAAAAAAGAGGAGACTCAGGGCGTAATACGATCTATAGTCCTGGGGAACGGTATCGCGTCCTTGATGCTCTGTAATCCGCATATCCATTGAATGACTCTTTCTACGCCGCAGCCGAAGCCCGCGTGAGGAACAGAGCCATACCTACGCGTGTCCAGATACCAGTCATAGTTCTTCGGATTCCCGCCCTCTTTCTTTATCTTTCTTATCAGCTCGTTCAGGTCGGTCTCTCTTTCCGACGCGCCTATTATTTCTGTCCCCATCGGGCTGATCATGTCGAAACATAGAACTGTGTCCGGGTTTGCCGGGTCTTGTCTCATGTAGAACGCTTTGACTTCCTTCGGATAATTGGTGACTATGACCGGCTTGTCGTACTTTGCCCCTATCGCCTTTTCCTCTACCGAGCGCAGGTCTTTTCCCCAGGCGACTTTAACGTTGTGCTTCTTCAGTATCTCGACAGCCTCGGTATAGGTCATCCTCGGGAAAGGCGGCTTGATTTTCTCCAGCCCCTTATAGTCTTGACCCAATATTCCCAATTCTTTCCTGTTCTCCTTAGACACACGCTGGCAGATATGGGAAATCAGACCCTCGCCATAGCCCATGAGCTCATCCAGTCCGGCCCAGGCCACCTCCATCTCCGCGTGCCAATACTCAGTCAAGTGCTTAGCAGTCTTGCTTTTCTCAGCGCGGAATGACGGCGCTATCGTGTAGATCCTCTCTAGTCCGAACATAAGCGCCTCGGCATAGAGTTGCCATGTCTGAGCAAGATAGGTCTTGGTCTCGAAATAATTGACCTCGAATAGAGTTGAGCCGCCCTCAGCCGCGTTAGGAGTGAACATCGGCGAATGGGTCTCGTAAAAGCCACGGCCCCTGAAATACTCATCGATGGCGGCAAAAACAGTGGAGCGAATCTTGAATATGGCGACCATCTTCTGGCTCCTGACCCACAAATGTCTATTGTCCAGCAGGAACTCTTCGCCTAAGTCTTTTGTTATTGGGAAGCGCTCGGCCAGATGCACCAGTTTATAGTCGGTTACCTCGATTTCATATCCATCGGGCGCCCGCTTGTCCTCTTTCAGCGTGCCCTCTAGTTGGACAGATGATTCTATCGTCGTCTTCTGGGCCTGGTCGAAATGCAGGCTGCCTTTCTTGACAACACACTGGACCGTTCCTGAACTGTCCCTGAGAATAAGAAAAACATTGTCTTTCTGGTCCCGTATCCTATGGACCCATCCCCTGACTTTGACCTTCTTGCCATTATAGTCTTTCTTCTTTACTTCCTCTACCTGCTTGAAGTCCATAGTCATCATTACAGAACAAGGATATATATTATTTTAGCCTGATAGAGTCGAGATTCCTGGGTGCGCTCGCTTCGACGCGGAATTTATAAGAAAGCGTGCTGGCGAGGTTCATGCACTTCTTCTCTTCCCCGTGCATAGTCAGGACTCTCTCTGGCCTTGGCGATAGTTTTTTGAAATAGCCCAAGAGCTGGTTGATATCGGCGTGGCCTGAGAATCCCTCAACGGTCTCGACCCTCATGTTGATATTATAGCCGCGGGTCTTGCCATTGTCCTCTAATGCTATCTCCTTAACGCCGCGCTGTATCTTCCTACCGAGAGAGCCTTCGGCCTGGTAGCCCACGAATATTATGGTGTTCTTCGGATCCTCGCAGATGTTCTTGAAATATTCGATCACAGGGCCTCCGTTCATCATGCCCGCAGGAGCCAGCATCACGCATCTGCCCTGGTCTATAATCTCCTTCCTCTTTGTCCTATCTACCATCTGGAATATGTTGGCGTCGAAGGGCGAGTCGTTATGCAAGACTCTCCTCTGCAGGTTCTTCTTGAGATATTCGGGATAAGCCGTGTGAATAGCACTGGCCTCTTTAGCTTTGCCGTCCAGATAGACGGGGATATCCCAGCCGCGCTGTCTCGCATAGTTCTCGATTATAAGAGAAACTTCCTGCGCCCTTCCGACAGCGAACGTCGGGATTAAGACGATTCCGTTCTTGGCCGTTGTCTCTAATATCGTATCTATAAGCTTCTTTTCACCGACGTATCTCGGCGCTTGGATATCTCCTTGACCGCCATAGGTAGACTCTATCAATATCGTCTCTAACCTAGGGAATCTAGTCTCGGCCGGCTCGAACAGCTCTGTGTAGCCGAACTTCAAGTCGCCGGTATAGACGAGATTATGGGCCCCTTCGCCTATGTGCAGATGGACTAGAGCCGAGCCCAGGATGTGGCCAGCGTTATGCAGCGTCAGTCGTATGTCCGGCGTTATGTCAGTCACTTCACCATACTCCCTAGTTATGCAGTGCTTAACGACCTCTTTGATGTTCTTTTCGCTATAAGGAGGCGTCTTGGCGTTCTTTGCAAGCACATCGAGATAGTCGACCTGCAACAGGGCCATAAGGTCACGAGTAGGTGTTGTGCAGTACACCGGCCCATCGTAGCCATAATTGAACAGGTAAGGCAGGAACCCGCAGTGGTCCATGTGGCAGTGGGAGATGATGACAGCGTCCAGCTGGTCGAGAGAAAAATCAATGCTGTTGAAATATGGGAATGAATTTTCTGTCGAGGCGACGTTGAGGCCGCAGTCAAGCATGACCTTGCTCTCCGGTGTCTCGATTAAAAGACAGGAGCGCCCCACCTCGCGGCAGCCACCAAGAGCAGTTATCCTGATCCACTCGGTCGGCTTTACCTGGTCACGATAGATTCGCTTACCTACCTTCTTGAGCATGTTCTTGGTGTCCTTGCTCTCCTTTATCAACGTGTCTCTGATTCCCCTCATCATCTCTGAATTGGATGTAGGAGTTCTCAACAGGCGCGGCAGCCAGCCGGTCTCCATCGATATCTTCTTGAGAGTCTCCCCGCCATGCCCTATAACCAGTCCTAATTTCTTCGCCTCTATGACGACCTCATTAAAGTTAATGTCGAAGTTTATCCTCTCTACGCCGGCCTCAAGCGGGATTATCTCCTTGAGTTTGGCCAAAGCCTGCTCCGGGTCCATAAGAATGCTAGAATCAGGCCTAATGACGAACCTCTTCTTCAGGTGGCTGGCAAGTCCTTTGATCAGGTTCTCGTCGTTCAGAAACCTTCCGATGTTCTTGGTATAGATAACAATCTCCGGGCCCTCGATGTCCACGTTAGTTATTTCTATGTCTCTCGGAAGCATTTCTGTTATCTTGTCTCTCATTTCTTTGAGAAAATCGGTCAAAAAATCGCCTTCTTTCTTTTTTTAATCGCACACCGGGTCAGGTGAGCTCTTCAATCTCTTTGTCTGACAGCTTGCGGAAGCCTTTCTTGTCTATAACAGCCACGTTCAAGCCGTTGCCCGAGTAGATATCCCTCTCCAGAGCCGACTTGATCGCCTTAACCGCGATAGGCAAATTGTCCTTCACTGTCTTGTTATCCTTGAATTTGTCTTCCAAAACTCCGTATGCGATAGGTGAGCCTGAGCCTGTCGATACAAACTTCTCTTCCATGAGAGAGCCTGTAAGGTCCAATGAATATAACCTGGGTTTGCTGTCGTATCCGCCCATAAGCAGCTGCACCCAGTACGGGAAGTATTTCGAGCCCTGGAGGATGTTGGCCAATAGGGTGCCGGCCCCTTCAATGGTTATAGTTCTCCCCCTCTGTATCTCGTATAACGAGGTCTGGGCTTTCATTATCCTGGCTATGGTCTGCGCATCTCCCACAGATCCGGCGATAGTGATGCCTAAATGGTCCTGTATCTTCAGAACTTTGTCCGCTTCCTTGTTCGCGACCAGGTTTCCCATGCTCGCTCTCTTTTCTGAGGCAAGGATAACGCCGTCGCTGCACAATAGGCCTACAGTAGTAGTTCCTTTCTTACCTTCTGATTCCACTAATCTCAACTCCGAATAGGAAATAAAATACGTCTGATAAACATTAATGGGTGATTAATTTATTTTGGGGATAACCACTATATAAAGCTTTCCCGCTAGTATTCTTCCGTGACTTGGATTTTGTCCTCACCCACAACCTTTTTCAGGTATTTTATCAGGCCGATCTTCCTGACCTGAAGGTCCTCCAGCTTGGTGCAGTCTTTAGGCAGTACTAACTCCAGCTCCTTCTCCCTCTTGATTATCTTCAGCTCCTTTACAGGTATCCTGGGAAAGACCAGCTCGAAAAGCGCCTTGATTTTCTCTTTATCGTCAGACAATTTCTCGTCCATCTTCAGCTCGTACTCCAGCGTCTTGCCTGCCAGCTCGTGATTGAAATCTACCCTGACCCGGCCGCCAGATACTGACTGGATGCGGCCAGGGAGGTTGTTTTCCAGGACAACCACTAAGCCCGGCGCCGGATTAATTCCATTAGCTTTAAAAACTTTCAGGGGCACTAACTTAACCAGCTCCGGGTCGCGCTCGCCAAAAGCGTCTTTCGGATGGACTACGACGGTCTTTTCCTCACCGGATTTCATCTTCAAGAGCGCATTTTCGAGCCCGGGAATCAGGCGGTTTTCGCCAAGTATCATCGGCGTAGGACCATAGGCCAAGTGCTCATTGAAGATGCCTGCTTTTTTCGCAGCTTCAGCGTAAGTGGTATCGAAGACCTTGTCCGTATCCTTGACCCGCCCGATGAAAGAGACCCTGACTATATCCATATGACCACGTGAAAAGCATGAAAAATGAAACCAAAATACTGATTGTCGCAATAATAATGATTATGTCAGTCGGGCCCCTGGATTATTTCTTCACATCCGCGCCCAAGACACTGCCCTTGCCTAACGCGACCAACACAACAACATCCTATTCGCTGTCTGGCAACGTCACTGGCATTATTATGAGCATAAAGCCTTATATTTATTACGTGGGGGTCTCTAGCAGGAATAGCAAAACCTTCGTGGATTCGGTCATGCAGTCAATCCCCGAGATCACCAACTATACTCTCGATGTCTCGCTGAACCCCTATGGCAGCGGTTACCAATATACAATCAAAGTGCCCGTCAACGACACCTCGCAGATCAAGAGGATAGGATTCAGGTTGGTATGGAGGCTGAATACTTTCTTCGAGCAGCTGACCGGCTCAATCCCGTTCACTGAAGCAAAAGTCTTGCTACCTGATAAGTTTACACTGCCGACGGAAAAGGGGGTATTGAACGTCACCACCGTCAAGGCTAACTATACCGTCAGTGCTGTATTGCTATATTCGAAACAGCCGCAAGAGGAAATAAACATATACTGCTCGCAGATGGTCACATCGCTGAACTACTCTATCCTGAGGGTTCCAGTGATATGCGATGACAATGACTTGAATATCGCGCAGCCTTACATGGGACTAAGCCTTTTTGATGTCATTACGATTCCAATCACCCATCTGACCCTGCGCCTCGATGCCACCGCAATCGCGGGTATCGAGTTCAGCGGAAGCTATCATTTCGCCGGCATGGACAGCATTTCTATAACCGGCCTTGAGAGCCAGACAAATTCGACAATAGGCCTGCAGCCATTCGGCAACGACTCGACCCAGGGCAACTTCACGATAAAGGCCGCTTATACTGATATGGCGGGCGTGGCAAATATCAAGTCCATATTCAAGAACAACAACTTCACCATCGAAAAAGAGTACAAAGACGCAATTGTTTTACTTCCGCCCAACGTTACGATCAACGGCAGGTACCAGGAGATTTACGGCGGCATAGAGTACGCGGCCGGTCAGCTCGCGATGAGCGACGAACCGGGCTTCTATGACTTCGACGTGTCTGTTTCCGTGATATATGACGAGGTCATAAAACTAGTGCTGAAAAAACTCAGCCTTTCTTGAGCTTGAGGATAGCCAGGGCGATGTCTCCTTCTGATTCGTCCAATGCCCCTCTGGCCTCGTCTTCTGTAGCCCCCGCCTGCTCCATAACCAGGTCAAGGTCCTCTCGGTTCTCCTCTTTCTTTTCCTCAGCAGTGCCCATAATCTGGTAAGTCTTCTGGCCCTGCATGTCGACTACAGTCACCTGCGGGTTCTTTATGACCAGAGTCTTGCTCCCCTTTATTATTACCTCTTTCGCGTCGATGGTCTCTGTCTTTATGCCCATCTTTTTCATCATGCTAGCCATCTGTTTCGGGTCTATTCCACCTAACACAACATCACCTTTTTAAAATCAAATTTCCTTGTTCTTCCATGGAGATTATAGATAAGATTTCGGAGTTTATAAAAGCTCCCAGGGCAAGGCTGTCGCGGGAAGAAGCCTGTCGCCTCTATCACGAGAGCGGCGGGATTCTGAAGATAGATGGCGATAGACTATTGTTCCCTGGCACTGAAAGACTGGTCAGCCAGCTATCGGAGGCGATGGTGCGGAGAGACGGCCTGACCGCCCAGCTAAGGTTTTGGCAGAGACAGCATAGGACGATAGCGCCTGGCAACATGCTGGAAGAGGCGATGAGGATTACAGATCCGCTATTCTGGGAGCACATGATAAAGTTCACCACTGAAGCAGACTACCGCCGATCGTTCGAGAAAGTCGACCTGCCTATGAAGTATCTGAACGATGAGAAATACCGCAAGATAATACGCACCTTTGTCCGGGACGAGGGCTATCGCAAGAGGCTGGTCAAGGCCAAGACCGGAGTTCTAGGCCTATCGAGCGACACCATCGCGGAGAGCGCTGAGAAAAATAGGGACTTCAAGCGCAAGATGGTCGGGGATAAGGTCGAAAGGCTGAAAAAAGAGAGAACGGGGCTCGCTGACAGGATCAAAGTGCTGGAAGTCCTGCTAGATTGGTGTTCAGGGAGCCAGACTGAAGAAGAAAGGCTTACCCATAGTCAGGAACGATACCAGCTCTAGGAAGACCGGGATGAAAAAGATAAAGAAACCCCCGAGCACATGATGCTCCTCTATCCGCATTTTTAGAACTTTGTTGGCTATCCCGACCAGCACGGCTATCAGTAGCAGATTCAGGAACCAGCTGACGAGATACCACGCAGGATTCATTCAGACACCGAGCGTGTAGTTCTCTCCATATTGGGCAATCAGCGCCTTATACGGCCCTATCGAGAGTTCGGTGACCGCCCCTATAATGGCCAGCGCGACAAAGACCATCATCGCAGCAACTAGGCCCAGAACCTTGGCCGTGGTGTATATGTTCAGTTTCTCCACTGCAGCCAGTTCCTCGAGCCATAATCCAAAGACGGTTATGGCGATGCAGGCCACCAATGCCAGCGCGATTCCAATCACCAGGAACATCAGGAAATAGTTTATACTGGCTGCGTCTGTGCTGTTGAAGAAAGCGCTTATAATCAAGCCGAATATGAAAAGCACTATCCCTGCCGCGAAGACCAGGCTGCCGAGATAGACTCCCATGGCTGCGCAGTCCTTCTTGAAATCGCCCTTGCCCTTGTGCATGCCCGCGATCCATCTGAAGACTGCGGCGAAAACCAAAAGGCCGATCACGAGGACTATAGGCAGAACTATCACGTTTATGGCGAAGGATCCAGTCAATTCTACAGTCGAATCCATCAATGAGGACAGGAAATCGAGAATCCCTATTATGACCGAAGCGAAGACAACCGAAAGTATCCCGTCTTCGAAAGTATACTTCGCATTAGGCTTTTTAAAGAAAGTGCCAATCCACAGTTTCAACCAGTCCATCTGACCACCGAAAATAATTAGGCGCACAGACTATTTATAACTTAACTCTCGAGTCTCTTCTCGATTACTTCCTTGACCTTGTTCGCGGGGAAGGCCAGCCTGATCAGCGTCGTATTGCCCCTGACCCCCTTCCCGGATAGGCTGATGGTGATCAAGCCGAGCATGTCCAGCTCGTTGATATACTCTCTGGACCATCTCGCGCTCCTGGCGGTCTTATCCAGGTCGCGGCACACGGCCTCGTATTTCTCATAGACCTCACCGGAGAACAAGACTCTCTCATCCGCCGTGCCGTCCAGTCTATGATAATGGCTGCCCTCTGACGTTAGCTGGGCTATCGCATACAGGACTATCTTCTCGTGCTCCGGGAGGTTGATTATCATCTCGTAGACTATCTCTTCTTCAACCACTTTTCTGGCCTTGGTGACATAGCTCTCCCCGACTTTCTTGATCCTGTCCTCATCAGCCAGCTCTCCGGCTTTCAGTATCAGGTTAAGGGCGTATCGTGCATCTCCCGACTCCTGCGCAGCCAACGCGCTCGCGAGATTTATCGCCGAATCGTCTACAGAGCCGTCCTTGAAGCCGAGCTTGACCCGCTGCTTTAGGATGGCCTGTAACTGCTCAGCGTTGTACGGCGGGAAGACCATCTCCTCTTCCATGAGCGTTGACCTGGACCTTGGATCCAGCTCTTTCTTGAAGGTGACGTTGTTTGTTATCCCTATAACCCCGATATGGCCCGATTCCAGCGCTTCGTTGGCCCGGACGAGAGAATATATCAGGTCGTCTAGGTTCTTGACCTTGTCTATTTCGTCCAAAACTATCAGGAAGTTTATCCTGCCCGCCTTGATATAGTCTATGACCGCATCCAGCAGGACTGAAAAGGGGAAGCCGATAAAGTTCTTGCGCGGGTTGCAGAATTCGGCGCACTTCAAGAGGACCTGGTATTTCGTATTCAGCATTCGGCAGTTGATATAGATGCTGTCGACGCCCACCTTGTACTTGTCTTTCACCTGTAACAGCTTGTCTATGACGTGCTTTGTGGTGCTCGTCTTCCCTGTGCCCGTTTTCCCGTATATGAACAGGTTTCGTGGCGGCTTGCCCTTGAGTATCTGGCTGAGCGTCTTCATGACCCTGTCTATCTCCTTCTCACGATGGGGGAGTGTGTCTGGTATGTAGTGCGAGGTGAGCACGTTCCTGTCGACAAAAACAGTGCCCTTCTGCATCTCTTTCTCAAAAATGTCATCCATGCAACCACTATAATGAAAGGTTTAAATTATCAGAGCTATTAATTATATACAACTGGTAATAAAAACTTTTGGAGGTAATCGGATGAGCATTCTAGGAAAGCTGAAAATGGGCGGCTCCAGTGGGACAGACATCGAAGAGTACTTGAACACTTTGGGGCTGGAAGAGGGCGACTTGCTTGAAGAGCATGCAGATATGTGGGTCAAACCGCTCGCTCTTGAGGATGTCGTTGACGTGGAAAAAGTCAATGATGAGCTCAAGAAAGGCAATATGGTGCTGCTCAACATAGAGCCACTCTACAAGAAGAACACAATAAAGCTGAGACAGGCCGTATCAGAGCTTAAGGGGACTATCCACGACATCAACGGGGACATAGCCAGACTGAGCGACACCAAGGTGCTAGTGACTCCGGCGAACGTGAAAATAGCGAAGAAATAAAAACCCTATTTTCCTTATACTCGCATGGCGCTTGAAAATCCTGCCCTGGCCTTGACTGTCAAGGTTCAGGACATCTTGTATATTCTAGAAGGTATTCTTAAGCAGAGGAACTGGAAGGATTTTGAACTCGCGAGCATCAAGCTGGTCTATACTCCTTTTCATATTTTTAACTATGATGTACTGGTCGAGGATAAAGACAGCCAGACATCGCAGGGCACGTCTGGCGTTATGGCGATCAACGCAGTCAACGGGCGGCTGGATCCGGAGCTGGTTGACATAATAGAGAAGCAGCCAGTGACCTATGAAAAGGAGATAAGCCACGACGTCCAGTACGAGGTGGCCCCAACAGCCATATCCCGAGAGGAACTGAAGGAGACCGGCAGGGTCAAGCTCGCTGCCCAGCTGGGGGTCAAGAAGGAGAATGTCTCTGTTTCTGGCATCAGGACCGTCTACTGGCCTGTATGGACCGTATTCGCTGAGCTAACCGGCATGATCCAGAAGATAGAGGTCGACGGAGTGACTGGCGTTCCGCTCAACATAGAGGAAGTTCCTACTCGCGAAAAGGGCTGGCTGGAGGTCACGGCGGATACATTGCAGAAGATGAAATCCCCCTCCGGTTGGGCCGAACTCGGAGGCGCGGCGGCAACAGCGGCCGGAGGAAGGCTGGCGAGTGGCGCGGAGAAAGCCGGAGAACAGACAAAACCGGGCAGCCCAGCGCACCACACCATGAAATGGTTCGTGACAACAAAGATGGGGATGTACTCACTGGTTCTGCTGCTGATACTGATCCTAGTCGTCTATCTCTTATACCTCAGCCCTACACCTACATGAACTCAGAAAGAGAGTGCTGGTTCTTTTCAGCCGGAAACAGCAGCAATAGATCTTTCTCGACCAGGCCAAGTCGCTGCTTCAGATAGTCCGATAGACCATATTTCTGCGCTATTTCCTTGGATATCCTGAGATATTTCTCGATACCCCCCTTATTTACCGTAAGGAGCAGTTTTCCGCCGCACTTGTTGCACTTGCCCGATAGTGGCACGCGCCTATATTTCTCATTGCACTCGACGCATCTGAACTTCTGCTGGCCGAACGACCTGAGATTCCCGTAAATGTCTCTAAGGAAATGGAAATTGAGTATCCTGGCAGCCACATCGCG
>Ga0315284_10008323_pt1 | contig 14806 bp, 11 predicted proteins | sample YL17G09_16_MG_FD_203696 | JGI IMG/M metagenome (GOLD analysis project Ga0315284, IMG submission 203696) | Sediment microbial communities from Yellowstone Lake, YNP, Wyoming, USA - YL17G09_16 | ecosystem: Environmental > Aquatic > Freshwater > Lake > Sediment | place: USA: Wyoming | collected... | reverse complement strand
CATAAAGTGACGATGGATGGCCTCCTGGGGCCATTCGACTTCGCGACAGAACTCCGATAACGTCGTCGGCTGGAATCCAATTCCTTCACAGGCTCTGAGGTTTCGCCCCAGGGGGTGTAAGCGCGACTATGTCATGAGCCCCGTGAGGCTCGCGGAATGAATGCGACACACCCCCTGAAGATACTCATGCCGCCCGGACGGCGTAGAGATGACTCGGAGAAACCGCAGAGTCCAGGAAACCTCTTTACTCCTTCGGAGAAAGAGAAAAGAAGAACTCTACTTTACCCTTTGACAACCCGCACGCTTTCAGAGATGACATGGTGTGGCGACCATACTCCAATCACTGCTCTCGGTTATTACTCCGGGATGATCAGTTTGGTTCCGGGCTGGAGCTTGCTGGGATCCTTGATGGCGCCCTTGTTGGCCTCAACGATCTTCTGCCATTGGTTCGGCGTGCCATAGTACTGCCGCGAGATGGCCGACAGCGTCTCCTCTCTGCGGACGATGTGGAACCGTGTGGTCTTGATTTTCTCGGCCTTTTCGTAAATCGTCAGGTCCGGGACCCCGTCCGATTGCGAAGCCGGGACCGCCGATTGCGGATTACGGGCTGGGCTCTGAGTCTTGGGGCCTGGCAAGTCGGTGTTCTTTGGTTGGGAGTCAATAATACTGCCGAGCGAAGCATCGGTCTTGACCGGCGAGTTGTCGCCACCGGTCCGGCCCGGCCCGCGATCCGCGAGCCTCACGCCAAGATCGTGGGACGCCGCCTGGGACGACCGAAGCATCCTGGCCTCGGGGCTCAGACTCGGCCGGGTCGCCACCCAGATCATGGCGGCGCCGGCCAGCACCAAGCCCGCAATCAGCCCTGTCTTGTAGTCCCTTTGCATGTCGCGATCCACATTCATCCTGTGCCAGAGAGACCATGACCACTTCAGCCCTCTGACTCGGCGAGTCACCGCTACGCTTACTTCGCCTTGGGCCTGCTAAACATCAGCAGCACGGGCGCCGATATGGCTATCGATGAGTATGTGCCTATGACAATACCCGTCAGAATGCAAAAGTTGAAGCCTCTCAGGCCGGGACCGCCAAAGATGTAGAGTACGGCGACCACCAACAATGTCGTGGTTCCAGTCAGCAGAGTCCTGGACATCGTCAAATTGATGCTGTCATTGATGATCTCCGGCGTCACAAACGTCCCCCTCGTCCCGCCGCGTCTCTTGAGAACCGTACGGATACGGTCATAGACGACGATGGTATCGTTGATGGAGTACCCCAGCAACGTCAGGAAGGCCGCAATCATCACCAGGTCGATCTTGAAACCCGAGATCAGCAGCATTTGCCCGATTGATGTCGCTGCAATGTACGTGCAGGCGCTTACAAAACCGAGAGACACGCAGGTATCGTGAAAGAGCGTGATGACGCCCCCAAGGCCATACCGCCAGTCCAATTGCCACCGCACGGCGATATAGGTGAACATGGCAGCCAACGACAGCACGATGGCGATCAATGCCTTCGTTTTCGCCTCGGCCCCGACGAATGGATCGATCTGGGTCACGCGTGGAAGGGACGTCTCCCGCTCGGCGGCCTGCAGGACTCTCGTCTTTTCATTGTTGACGAATTGCGTCCATTCGTCCGGGGAGAGTTGCCGCAGCCCGGCTTCCGGCTGCACACTGACGTAGGTGAACGCATTGGCCGGCTGGGCGGAGTCTAGGGGTTTCAAGCCGGCGCCGAAGATCTGGTAGGGATACCACGCCAGGTCCTGCGTGTCCGGCCGGAACCGCAAATCCTTCAACCGCTGGTCGATCTCCTGCTGCAATGCGGGCCGCCCAAGGGTCACATCCATCTTGATGCCGCCGATGTAGTCCGCCAGCTCAGGGTAGGTTTCGACCGTCGTGTTGGTGATTTTCTCGGTCGAGGCGATCGTCGGCTGGAGGTTCTGCTGAATCTCCAGTTGTCCCTCGAAGGCCTTGCGGACCGCGTTGGGAACGACTTCATCGACCTTGGGGTCAGAGACTCGGGCATCGGGGAAGGATGTCTTCAGCACGGTCTGGACCATCGTCGGGTTCACAGTGCTGGTGACGACTTCAAACGATCTGTCCGCACCGGCGGTTACCTCGAAGTCGCCGAGATTTCGCCGCTCCTGCGTCTGCGTCTTCTGGATGGCGGCCCGGATGGTATCGACGGTCTGTGAGCTGCCTTCGCCGAAGGCCACCGAGGTCAGGAGCCTGTTCGCGGCCGGCGTGCTGATCTCGTACTGGTCGTAAATCTTCTCCCCCTTGGCGCCCTGGCCGATGGAGCTACCCACGCTGTAGACAGTGACGGTCTGGAGGTCGGAGTTCTTCAGGTCCTCCCCCATCTTGACCATGCGATCCTCCACGTCCTGGCGGGTGAGCGATGTTCCCGGTTTCAGGTTGATCTGCACGCTTGTGCCGCCGGTGAACTCGATCCCGTACTTGGACTTGTCACGCATGAGGAAGACCGTGAGGCCGCCCACGATCAGGATGCCTGAGAGAGCGAAGAACCATTTGCGCTTGCTCATCCAGTCTATCTTGGGCACCCGGATGAGATGAAGCATGAGCAGGCGGTCTTTCAGAATTCGTTTCGAGATCAGGAAGTCGAGGATGACTCGGGTGACGAAGACGGCGGTGAACATGCTCGATGCCAGGCCGAGCATCAGCACGATGGAGAAGCCCTTCAGGTCTTCCGTGCCCACATAGTAGAGGATCGCCGCCGCGACGATGGTGGTCAGGTTGGAGTCGAAAATGGTGGTAAAGGCCCCCTTATACCCCTCCCTGACCGCCAGGAACAGGGACTTGCCCTGCTCCTGCTGCTCGCGAATCGCCTCGAAGATCAGCACGTTCGCATCGACGCTCATGCCGATCGTCAGAATCGTGCCGGCGATGCCGGACAGAGTGAAGGTGGCCTGCAGCATGACCATGAGCGCGAGCGTGAACAGCACGTTCAGGAGAAGGGCCACATCGGCAATCATACCGCCGATCAGGTAATAGCCCGCCATGGCCAGGATGACCCCCGTTACACCAATCAGTCCTGCCTTAATACCCTTGGCGAGGTTGTCCGCACCGATGGACGGTCCAATGACCCTTTCCGAGATCGGCTGCTCGATCATCCGGGCGGGCAGCGATCCGGCATTCAGCTTGTTCACCATATCGCTGACTTGCGTCTGCGAGAAGGTGCCCATGATGATGCCGCTCTGTCCGATCGGGTGCTCCGGGTTGATTTCCGGGGCGGAGATGGCAATGTCGTCGAGCAAGATGGCCAGGGGCCGGCCGCCGTTCTTTTTCGTGATGTTCCAGAACAGGTTGCCGCCCTTGACGTCGAGATGGAATCCGATGGCCCTGCGGCCCATGTCGTCATTGGTAGGATAGGAGTTGTCCAGCTTCCAATCTTTGCCGGTGGCGTCGTGGAGCATGCACTCGTCCGGCTTGTTGCCGGCCAGGACGTAGTACTTGTCGCCGAACTTGCCGACGACCGAGTTTGGATTGTGCCACTCGGTGATGCTCTCGATTTCGACCCAGATGTAGCTGGCGTCGGATGCGTATTTGGGTCCTTTTTCGGTCAGGGCCTGCGTGTATCGCTCAATCTCGGTCGCGCTCAGTTCCGTCCTGTCCTGCGTGGGCAGGATCCGGAATTCCAGAATGCCGGCGCCTTTGAGCATACGCCGCAGATCGCTCGGATCATCCAGCCGGCCTTGGTACGGCCGGTAGGCGTCGTATGCCACCACCGCTTTGTCGATTTGAGCCACGCGGTCCGGGAATTCCGCTTTGAGTTGAGAAATCCGCTCCATGCGTTTTGCCGAGTTCGCAGCCATTTCCAGCATCAAATTGACCTGATCCTGTGTCAGGTTGAGCCGGTCCAGTTGACGCTTGGCGGCATCGTACTTGTCATTGAGGCCGCCCTCATCGGTGAGCTGGCTCAGAACGCCCGCCAGCTCCACGTGTGTCTTGACGTAGTCCGTGAGCAGCCCGACGTGCTCCTCGGAGCCCAGAAAGTCCTTGAGAGTTTTCTGAAGCGGCTCATCCTTGAGCTTGCCCCAGTCCCGCCTGTTCTCCTGGATTCGATCCAGCTTCAGGCCGGCTTCCGAGATCTTCTTCTCGGTATCGGTGAGTTTCGCGTTCAGGGCGTCCCTCTTCTGCTGCAACGCCTGCCGCTCATCATGCACGGACGCGAGCTTCTGCAGGATCTCCAGGCGGTTGGGATCGTTCTGGACCATCTTCTTGAAAGCATCCGTCCGCTGATCCGCAGGCTGCTGGAGCGACCGCATGATCGTCGCAGCGTTCGCGTTGCGGGCGAGCAGATCGTTCAACGCGGCCTCGTATTCGACGCGCCGGTTCTGAGTGTCTTTGCTCGCCAGAGGCATCTGGATCTCGAATCGCGTGTTGCCCTGAGGTCGCCAGACGAGGTTCTGGATGTTCGCAGGGTCGATACGCCGTCGCAGAACGGTGATCATCTTCTGCGCCAGGCCCTTTTGTCCCTCGGCACTGAGGCCCTCGGTGTCGATCGCGTAAATGAGGCTGGTTCCGCCGGCCAGGTCAATCCCAGGCTTGAGCGTCTTGCTCGGCGGATACAGCGTCCATATCGCCAGGGCTACCACAATGAGGATGAAAACAGCTTTCGGCGCCAGATTCTTATTCATAATTGTTCCTGCTCAGTGAGCCTCCAGATCGGGGTTACATCGATCATCCGCGAAACGCTCTTACTCCTTCTTTTCCTCGACGAGATTCTTGCCAATGGCGGAAGTGCTGATCCAGACCTTCGTGTTGTTTGCCTCATCGACCTTGAGGTGAACCTCGTCGCCCCTGACCTCGACGACCGTCCCGATAATGCCTCCGATCGTGCGCACCCGGTCGTTCTTCTTCAGCGTCTGGACCATCTGACGCTGTTTCTGCTGCTGCCTTCGGGGCCCGCGGAACAATAGCAGGTACATGAAGACCATGATCAGAATCAACGGCATCAGTTGCATCCACGGCGACGTCGCCTTCTTGGGCTCGACGTCCATGGGTCGCGGGGGTTCACCCGGCGCGACGGTGTTTGCGCCGGCCGCGGCGTCCACGGGCTCTGAGCCGACTCGCGAAGGGGCCTGCCCTGACTCGGTTTGTGCCAATATCCACACGTTATCCATGATGGGTTCCTTTCCAAGGATTATGCCATAAACCCGATAGCCTATATCAGACGAGCGGGAATGTCAAATTCAAATGCGATTTGTGTCCAAAAGAGTAGGCCGGGCGGCATCTATTTATTATCGGTCCATGTGTACCTCTCCATCTCACCGGCCGCCCACACCTCAAAATCGCCTCGCTCGATATGCCCCCGGATGTTCGACATCAGTCTCTGATAGAACCGCAGATTGTGCAGCGATAGCAGGATCGGGCCGAGCATCTCGCCACTGTTGAAGAAGTGCCTGATTGCCCCTCGCGTGAAATGGCGGCAGCCATAGCAGTCACAGCCTAGCTCCACGGGGTCCGTGGAATCGGCGTGGACAGAGTTGCGCAGTCGCAAGGGGCCCTGTTCAGTGAACGCGAAGGCATTGCGGCCATTGCGGGTGGGCAGGACGCAATCGAACATGTCCACGCCGGCCCGGACGGCGGCCAGGATATCCACCGGCATGCCGACACCCATCAGGTACCGTGGATATTCGTGCGGCAGCAGGGGGGCCGTAAGCTCGACCGTTCGCACCATGTTGTCGTGACCTTCCCCAACGCTCAGGCCGCCGATGGCATACCCGTCGAAGCCGATTTCCACGATCTGTTCGGCACAACGGCGGCGAAGCCCCGGATCAATCCCCCCCTGGACGATGCCAAAAAGCAGTCGTCTCGATTTCGGATTTCTGATTGCGGATTTCGGATTGGCGCCGCGACTCAAATCCTCAATCCCCAATCCGCAATCTGCAATTGCGGTGTGAGCCGCCTTGCATCGCCTGGCCCAGGCGACGGTTCTCATCACGGCTGTCTCCAGGCGGCTCGGGTCCACCGGAAACGGCGTGCATTCGTCGAAACACATGATGATGTCGGCGCCAAGCCGGTGCTGGATGTCGGTGGCGATCTCGGCGTTCAGGTGTACGCGGGCCCCATCGATGTGGCTGCTGAACTCGACGCCCTCGTCGTCGATTCGAGTCAAAGCGCTCAGAGAGAACACCTGGTAGCCGCCGCTGTCGGTCAGGATGGGGTGGTCCCAGGCCATGAGCCGATGCAGGCCGCCGATGCGCTCCACCGCATCGACGCCCGGCCTGAGCATGAGGTGGTAGGTATTCGCCAAAATGATCTCTGTGGCGGTCTCGGCAAGCAGGCTGGGAACGACCCCCTTGACGGCCCCAGCGGTCCCCACCGGCATGAACGCCGGCGTCTGGATAGCTCCATGAGCCAGGTGCAGGATCCCTCGCCGGGCGGCACAATGCGGGTCGGTATTGACGATTTCAAACTGGGACATCCGGACTCGCTCAACGCGTTAGGGCAATTCTATCAGTAGATGCTCACAATCTTACAGCCGGGATAGTAATACTGGAGGATCGCTGCGGCGTTGTGGCCTGACCTCGCCATGCCTTCCGCGCCGCACTGGCACAGGCCGACGCCATGACCCCAGCCTCTGCCCGATAAAAAGGCCCAGCCATCGCCCCAGGGAACGATGTGGCAGACTGTACTCTTGATCGTGCGGCCTGTCGGATCGATCGCCAATCGCAAATCCTCGGCTCGAAGCGTATCCGTCTTGCCCGTTGCTCCGACGAGCTTGATTCTCGTCAACCGGGAGAACTCGCCGTAATCGCGCTTCTCGGTAACGACGATATCCTGGATCTCGCCAAGCGCGTCGAGCTTCCGGTACCTTTGCGTCAACTGCCTCGTCACGGTTCCGCGATCGAACTGGACCATCGGCCAGTAGAACAGTCCGAGCTTGGCCACGTCCTTGCAGTAGGGACAGGCGACTCCTTTCAACGTCGGGAAGGATTCGCCGAAGATATCCTCGCTGTCGGTGGTATGGCCGCCGCAGACAGAGCTGAAATACGCCGGGAAAATCGCGCGGCTGAGCACATCCGGTCCAAAGCGAGGTCCCGATGGCTGTCCCGGGGTCACCGCGATCTTGCCGGAGGTGCTGTTCACCGCGGTCCAGACTTGCGAGGACTCCGCCCGGAGGCCGCCATAGACCTGGTTTGCCTGCGTACGGCTGACATCCCAGTTGCGGCCGGCCCCGAACCGGTTCTTGGTGTAGAGGCAGTAGGTCCTGGCGGCAATGGCCTGGGCCTTCAGGGCTTCCGGTTCCCAGTAGTCCGGCATCTCCTCACCCACGACACCCGCCAGATACGGTTCGAGCGGGATGAGATTGATCACGTCGAATCCCCGTCCCTGCGGGCCGACGACGAGCAGGAGCTGGCCGCGATAATCTTCGCCGTTGAGGTTGAATACGTATGGGGACCGCGGGCTGAGAATCACCTCACTGCCGGGCAGGACGGCTTCGCCGAGCATGAGTCGGCCGCCGGAAAGAGTGACCTTCGCCGGATGGCGAAACGGCCCCAGCAAGTGCCCCGCGGCCTGGAGGGCGGGGCCCAGACGCCCCTGAGACACATTGATTGCAGAAGACGTTGCCAAGCTGCACTCGGTCGCGTTCGACGCCAGGAGAACACGGATCCAGAACTGGGAATCGGTATCCATCTGCGGCGTCGGCCGCATAATCTCCCTCTGCTCGCAGCCATGAAAGAGCACGGCGAGCAGAATCATGCACGCGAAGCCGATGGAACAGGACCACAGCCAATAATGACGCGGCCTTCGAACCATTCCATCGGATGTCCGACCAGCCAACAGCTTGTCACGTAACCAGTGAGCCATCAAACACGATGGTGCAGGTTAATCCAGGTTGCGAAGCGACAACCCGATATTGGCCAGGACCTTCTTGATCTCGTTCAGGCTTGTCACCCCGAAGTTCTTGCAGCCCAGAAGCTCGGCGTCCGTCGTCCGCGTCAGCTCGCTAAGCGTGCGAAGGTTCAGCTTTTGCAGACACTTGCGGGAGCGGACGGACAACTGCAGATCATCGACAAGCTTGTTCATCAGACCCTGGTTCTCCGCGACCTCGGCGCCGGGCGGGGTGTCCGCCTGGAACTGCTTGTCCTCGATCGCCATGCCGAGCCGCAAGCTCTTCTGCTCCAGGATGGCCTTGATCTCCCGCAGGGAGGTCTCGCCGAAGTTCTTGTACGAGAGCAACTCAGCTTCGGTGATGTTCAGCAGATCGCCGATCGTGCGAATGTTCATCTTCCGCAGGCAGTTGCGGCTACGCACCGACAGCTCGAAATCGGAAATCGGCGTCTCCAGGATCTGGTTCTTGCGGCTGCGTTTCTTTTCCTTCTCCTCGTCGTAGAACATCGTCTTGGAGCTTTCGATGTCCTTCTTGAAGAGGATGGCACGCGGGTGATTGGGGTGAGACTCCAGGACCTTGTCCACGCAGGCGCTTGCCTTGAGGAAATCGCTGTGGTCTTCGTAGAGTACAGCCAGATTGAGCAGGGCACTGACGTAGGCCGGGCAGGACGATACGATCTGCCTGTAAGTCTCGATGGCCGCATCCTCCCGGCCCGACAGGTCGTAACGGTAGGCCAGGTGAAACAAGGCTCGCTGGTGCCTGGGGGCCAGTTGAAGGGCCGTCTGGTAGTTGGCTGTCGCGCCGTCGTACTCGCCACGCGCCTCCTGCAGACGGGCCAACTGGTAATGATACTCGGCGCTGACGTTCTCGAAGTTCGCACAGGCATGGAGCTCCTTGGCCGCGGCCTCCTGATTGCCGGCGTGCCGATGCGTCGCGGCTTTCTCCAGGCTCACGTTCAGGGCCTCGGCCCCGCAGTCCTTCGCTTTTTTCAGACTCTCGATCGCCTCGTCGTATCGCTTCATGCGCCGCAGAGCGAACGCCAGGTACATGCACTTTTCCTTCCCGTCCTGCCCTTTGCGCAATTTCTCCATCGCCTCGCGATACCTGCCGAGCATGAACAGGCCGATCCCTGTCGCCAGGGCCGTGTGCCCGGATGTCTTGCTCTTGTTCTCCTCGACTTGCTGTGCGAATCTCGCGTGGTTCGCCTCGCTGGCGTGCACGGCATGAGACAGTGTTCGCAATTCCTCCATTGAGGGCAATTGATCTGCGAAAAGATTGACCCCCACTTCAGTCATCTGCTCCATGAATATCGTCTCCCAGTTGCGTTTTGAGTCCAAAACTAGTTCTGTTTTCTGTAGATCCCCAGTCTTAACGAGTGCGTATTATACGGACGGCGGAATGTTTTGCAATAGGCATTTCACCGCTCCCGATTTACGAGGGCGACCCAGTCCTTGTCGGTATCCCTTGTCGGCTGGCCGATGTTGATTTTGCCCGGTCCGGTTGCCGACACCAGTGTACCTATCTCCATCGGGCCGCCTTGCCTGGGGTTGAACCAGCGGATGCGGAACGTTCCGGCCGGGGGGCCAAGCTCCAAGTCCGTCGTCCCCCCGGAGGGCAGGTAGATCGCATAGATGTAGCCGGGGCTGGCAAGGCAGTAGTCATCCGGGGCGCTCGTCAGCTCGTCATGATGGTGCATTCGGGCGAACTGCAGGTGATTCTGGAAGAACTCCAGGGCGTATCGCGTCAGGTCCCACATGTGATCGCGGCTGCGCCAGTTCTCGCAGTTCAGGTCGTTATGGAGGAATTGATAGCCGAAGTACCATTCGACGCCCGCCCCGCCGGCCATCAAGTTGCCCCACAGGTGCCGTTTCCGCACTTCGTCGTGCCAGGTATCGTCGTTATCGGGCTTGACCCCCGTGTGCGCCGGTCCGATCTCATCGAGGCAGACGAACCACTGCCGCCCGGCCTTGGCCGATAGATCGATCCACTTCATGGTCTGGTTATGCGTATCGTTCGTCTGCAGGGAGGGGCCCTCGAAATCCTCGTACCCGAGCAAGGGGGCGTACACGGCGTCATACTGTCCGGGGAACGTATGGCAGACGATCGGATGATCGTAGGGGTCCAGGTCGCGGATATACGTGGCGAACGCCTTTCGCTGGGCGTCGGTGTTCGCGTTCTCCTCGCCGAGGTTCCAGACGAGCGCGGGATGGTGCGCGAAGCGGGCGATCAGCTCGCGATAGTAGAGCTTTCGCTGGCGGCCCAGTTCGCCCCTGTCCAAGCCCTGGTCGTTTTCGGTTTCCTGCGTGACGACGTGGAGCATCAGGCCGAGCTTATCCATGTGCGAGAAAACGATCTCCCACTGGGCCAGCTTGCTGCAGTCGAAATGGAGCTTGTCGTTGGGGTTGACCCAGGGCCAGACGTCCTTGCCGTCCCCGCCGTCCACATTATAGGTCAGGAAATAGACGCTGTTCATGCCTTTGGAGGCGAGGTAGTTCAGTGCGCCGATGATGCCCTTGCCCTTGCCGTTCTTCCAGGTGGGGTCGCCGTTTTGCCAGTCCTGCACGTGTGGCTGGTAGTGGTGGATGAATTCCTCGCCTGCCGCCTCGCCCTCGCGTGTCAGCGCGGCGCTGTCGTAGGTCCCGTCGAAATCGGCGTAGGCCAGGAAGTTCTCCGGGCTGTCGGCGCCGGCCTTGATGAAGTACGTGCGGGTGTGGGCGAACTGCAGGTATCGCTGCCCGATGTAGCGGAGCAGTCCCTGGGCGCGGAAGTCCCGGCCGATCTTGTCGGTCGGACCGACCTCGAAGGCTCCTCTGGCCCCGTCGAAGGCAACCGGCTCTCCTGCCGCGCAAGGGTCGATCGCGATGTCCTTGCCCGTCCGGAACGAGACGACATACTTCCATCGGCCCGGCTCGGGGGGCAGGAAATGCGCCTGCCATTTGTCACCCACTGCCGCACCTGTCTGGCCGGCGTTGCGATCCGCCGCATAGTAACCCGGCACGACGTACTGCTCGTCCGGCCCCGGCTTCGTCGAACTCGGCCGCACCGAGGCTTTTGATGGCTCGTCCCGGGAGAACGTGACCGCCACCCGGTAATCCAGGAATGGGTTCGGCTCGCCATTCTCGCTCGTTTGCGGACCGGGTAACGTGAGCGTGACGGCGTGCCACTGCTTCAACTCCCCGGAAACGATGACTCTGCCCGGCCCTCCGAGATGCCCGACCACACGGCAGCCTGTAACGACCAGGCAAATGGCGGACACCAGGAACAATCCACACGACTTCATACCGAGGCTCCTTGCTGGAGACAGCGAATTCGATTACCCCAGCATGGTATAGATTTTGCTCTACGGTGACAACAGGATTTCCGAGGCGGCACATGATATCTGGGACAGTGCCGGTTCGCATGTGGAATGTGCCAAACGGGCAAGGTCAGGCGGAAACGGCCTGGCCTTGCAGTTGCCGAACCGATGTCGTAATCTGGCGGCGGTGCACCTTGCACGTTTACCGTGGGGCGCGTGCAAAGACGCTGGCATCGAAGAACGCGGCGTCTTTCTTCTCCGTGTAGTTGAACAGGAAATCGGCGCACTCGCCGTTTCGTGGGTCCTCAAAGCGTACGCGGACCGGCAACTTGCTCCGGCGCAGCGCCCAGATCTGGACTCGCTCCGGCGTGGACTTGTGCTGTCCGTTGAAGACGACTGTCTCATCGGAGGCAGCCGTGTCTCCTGTCTCAACAGCGGAGATGTTCACGTTGTCGGAGCCGTCTTCAAGTAGGGTGTTGAGAGAGAACCGCCCTTGCGGGCACAGCAGCCGCAGGAAAATGCGCGCCATGCCGTCGGCTTCAACGGATTGTCTTGTGGACCGGTCAAAGGCGACGACCTGCTGGTCCGCATTGTTGAAATCAAGGGCCCCTGTCATGCCTTCCGCCGCGCGAGCAAAGATCACCTTGTCCCCTTCATGGGCCCTGATGAGGGAGTCCTCCGATTTCCATATCTCGATTTTCTTCGCCTCGGCCGCCGTGTCGTGGCCCAGGTAGATCGTGACGCTGAAGAACGGCACGGATTCGAAGTGCTCGGTGATGTCGGCCCAGGCCACCGTCGTCCCTCCTAGCAGGTTGCCAAGCTGACTGAGTGCGATGGAAGCCGTGACGATTGCCACGGCGGCCACGGCGAGTTTTCCAAGAGGTCTTGTCATAATGATTCTCCTAAGATTCGGCTGGAAACCAGCCGCCTGTTGGCTCTTTCGGTGCTGAAGCTTCGCGAGCAGGTAGGCAAGGGTCTTGTCATGTGTCCCCCCATCCGCCGGGCGACGCAAACGCTTGACCTGTTCTTCTATGTCCCGTTCTGGTCTCATGTTTCTTCCTGACCGTTTAGCATCGACCTCAGTCTGTGCAATCCATACCGATACCGACTTTCCGCCGTCTTGGCGGAGACTCTCTGTATGCCGGCGATTTCGCGGAACTTGAGTCCGGTCTGCAAGTGCAGCAGCACGGCCTCACGTTGCTCATAGGGCAACTCGGCCAGGGCGGTTATGAGCTTCTCTTGCCGCTCCACCGCAATGGCCGCCTGCAGAGGCCCTTGCTGGTTTGACTCAACGGCTTGCGCCGCCCCAAGCGATTCGCCGTCGCGGCACCTCTTCCTGCGCAGGTAGTCCCGTGCACGGTTTACAACGCATGTGATCAGGTAGCCCTTCAGGCTGCCCGTGAGCTCGAAGCTGTCGATGGACTCGATGAACTTCACGAACACATCCTGCAGAACGTCTTGGGCCAGGTCTGTTCCGCCGAGCAGACTCCTGGCCAGCGTGAGCAGATCGGCCTCGTACCGGTTATAGATCCGGCACAGGGCCCGTGGGCTACCTTGCTTGAGCCGCCATACGAGATGTCGGTCTTCGAGCATCATCGTTGGTGACCTGACATCAGCACCATCAACATTCACCAATATAACGCACGAAGAGGCGCATTTCCTCTAACCGGAATCGAAATTGCCCGGAGACAGCGCATGAAAAAGGCCGGGCCTGGCGACCCGGCCTCTCTCCCAAGAGGTCAATCACGTCTGATCTTGAATTCGTACTGATTGGTTTCGGCTTTCTCAGTCTCCTCCTTCGCCTGACAGCGAAGAGTGAAGTGGTCGTCTGCTTTCTCATACACAAAAGACTCACCACTGAACGGGTCCCTCGGCGCATCACCGGGCAGCACATCAGGCAATCGCCCTGTGCGAGCCCGGATGGTGTAGAGGTCCGTCGCCACTCTGACGGCATCGAAGTGTGCCTGTAGCCTTGTGGTCAGGAGGTAGATTCGCGATGTGGCCGGCAGCAAGATGCGGGTGAAAGTGGCGTCCGGCTGGCCCTTTGATTCTCTCGTCATTTGGTCAGAATACTGGTCGAGCTTTGCGTACGTCTGTGAGTACGGCAGCTTGGAGTCCAGTACAGCGACGATTCCAGCAATCGTGTTGAACCAGTGGGCCCGGTTTCTCTCGAAGAACGCATCGTCCCCGGCGAGGATCCTCGCACCCGCAGAGTCTGTATCCGAACCCTTCTCGTCTTCTGACATGACCCTGACAACATCATATGCCTTCTCTTTCCGAATAGAGGCGCCACATACCTGGCCCTCTTGTGTCATGGCGTACTGCAACGAAGGAAACGCGTCCTGAATCTGGGTCAACCGCGTCTTAAGCTGGTTCAGGGCCTCGACGTCTCCAGATACACCGACCAGCAAGTCCTGTATTGTCCTGTTGGCCAGCGCGCTCAGTGAGACTCCCACCAGGTAGGTGACGGCCATTCGGTCGGTTTCGTGGAGAGCCATTTTGTGGATGGCCATGCAGCGGTCCAAGGCGGTTCGATAGTCGCCCTCTTCAGCGGACAGCCGTGCGTCCGCCACAACCAGAAATGCGATTCGTTTGATGGCGGACAGATGCGTCAGCGTGATGTCAAGGCCCAGCGAATAATCGTATCCCCAGTCACAGTGGGACAGGTCCGCCGCCTTCGTCACATATCCAACCACAAGGCGATTCGTTTCTACGTGCTTGCGGATAGCTTCGTTGGAGGCAGTTTTTCCGTCACGGAAATCGGTGAGCATCTGCTCCAGCGTGCCATCCGGCTGCCCATAGAGCAGACACGCCTGGTAGTAAAGCAGAGCGGCGTTGTCTGTTTGCGGGGCTGATGTGGTCACGCCGGTCAACAGCAGTACCACGAACATCGATGCGATCACTCTCAGTCTATGTGCGTGCAAGGTTACCATGGTGATGTCCTTTCCGGGCTTATGTGCCCTTCATTTCCCTGATCAACTGCTCCATGGAGATTCTTTCCGGCTGGATATCCAGTCTCTGTGCGGCCTGTTCACACTGCCTGTCGATTTCCGGCAGACCGCCGCGACGGCACGCCGCGTTCAGCCGGCCCACGGTGAGCATGTCCGCCGCCGATGGTGTTTCTGTGACGTAAGACGGCTGCCAGATGGGCTCATCCGAGGTCCGGCTGACCACAACCAGAGCGACAATCAGGATAAGTGCCGCCACGGCCGCGACTCCTGCCAGGGGACTCCGAACCATACTGCTCCAGATGTGTCGCTCGGCCGGGATCGGAACATCTGTTCTGTAAGTGGCAAGCTCTCGCAGGAGATCATCGAGGACTGCCCGATTCACCTCGGGTTTTGAGTGGATCTGTACGTGGTGCAGGAGTCTCTTGATGTCTCTCAACGGTCGCATTCTTTCACCTCACCGTTCAACGATGTCTTCGGCGACTGCCGTGTCGTTCGATAGGGACACCGCCAGCCGCAGCAGGTCGTCTCTGTACTTCTCATAGATTCGGCCCAGTGCCTTGGCACTTCCCCGCCGCAGTCGCAAAACCAGTATCCTGTCTTCCAGCACCGGGAACGGCCCTTCAATGGATCAATCCACTTGCACCTATACAACACATGAGGCTGTGCTTTTACTCATTCAAAGACGGTTCCGGGCTGAGAATGTAAA
>Ga0315284_10008322_pt1 | contig 14807 bp, 14 predicted proteins | sample YL17G09_16_MG_FD_203696 | JGI IMG/M metagenome (GOLD analysis project Ga0315284, IMG submission 203696) | Sediment microbial communities from Yellowstone Lake, YNP, Wyoming, USA - YL17G09_16 | ecosystem: Environmental > Aquatic > Freshwater > Lake > Sediment | place: USA: Wyoming | collected... | reverse complement strand
AATACCAGCCTTATAAATACTATAATAAAATAGATAAAATGCTATAATAAAATAATGCCAGAAAATTATAATGCGATTAGCTAAAAAGGAAAAGACAAAAGGAAAAGAATGAATGAATTAATTAATGAATAAAAAAACAAAAAAAAGCTTTTCAATTAAAAAATGCCTATTCAAGATTATAATAAACTATTATAAGGACACGGACTTCGTTATAGGTCAATTAGTTATATAAAAAGCAAGCCCCACGGGTTAAAATTAGCAAACGTTAGTTTTTCGACACGGCCAGCCCCCACCATCTTTTTCTAACACATTGTCGTTCTTTCTTTTATATCTTTTTTCAAACCCTCTTTTTTCCTAAAAACCTAATACTGCCGAAACGCCTTAAAAGCCCTTCGAACCCCCCTCGAAAGCCTTTCAAAGCCTTATGAGAAGCTTTAAAGTGCCTATGAGAAATATATTCATAAAGTTTTAGTATGTGTATTTTAGCAGAAGTGGCGTTTTAAGGGCTTAATATGGGTTTATTTTGATAAATGGGTATATGGGGCGCTTTTTTAATAATAATCGATTCTAGCCCAACAGGAACTCCATCTATAGGCATTGTAGATATGGGGTGGGGTTGTATTTAGCAAGTTTTTGTAAATAATGGGCATTTAATGTTCACTTTTTGGTAATGTTCACTAAATAGCGAACATTGGGGAGTCTGTAACTTGTCACAAAGCATTGAGAACGGGGGGTTTTTTAACAGAATTATTAATTCGGACGTTTAGGACGAATTAAATATTCCGATTAGGAATATAAAAAAGTTAGCAGGATTATTAGTTGGTAACGGGACTTTGGTATATTTAGCAATTAAATATTTAAAAGAATATTTAAATAGAAAAAGAGTTTTGAGCTTTAGCGAAAAACCTGGTTCGGAGCGGAAGCGGAGATACCAGAAAAATCCAAACTCTATTCTTTGAGTATTTACGAAGTAAATACGAAAAGAATAAAATTAAATTGCTTCTAAGGCTTCTAAGGCTTTTAGTCTTTTGTTTTTATATTATATTGATATTGATATCTTATGATACAAATCTATCATATCTAATGATAAAGTAATGATAATTGATATCCAATACTCCTTATACGATACGATTCAGTATCTATTGAATTGATAATAAATCTATTGATATAATTATATATAGATTTAACCAATTCGAGCTTATGGGCGATATGGTCATTTTGTCCAGATTTATGTCCAGATATAACTTTTTGGTTCTTTCAACAAAAGACTTGACTTTACTTTATAAATATGTTATACTTATATCATAATGAATAAAATGAATTATGATAAGGACTGTTTCAATGAGAAGAATGTCAAATGGCAGAAGAGAGTTTTTCAAGCATTTTGAAAGTTTAGATAAAGATACTAAAAAATTGATAAATTGGTTTGGGGTGATAAAGTATCAAATGCTGAATGAACCCGAAATTAAAGGTTCGGGTAAAATTTTTAAAGAATAGGTCTGTTTGAAGTTATTATATACTATAATGATAAAAGACTTGACTTTATAAGATTCATAAGGTATACTTATTATAGAAACAAAGAATAGGAGATATTGTGATTAATCAGACTTTCTTATTTTTAACAGGAGAAAAAGACGAAGCATAAAATATATACGAGGGCTAATTTTTAAGCCCCCTTTTTTATTGACATAACCGTTTATATTAACCATTAAACAACAAAAGAAAATATAATGGCAGAAGAAAAAAAATCAGATTACAAGTATAAAGGCATAGGTCTCAGCGAAAATGAGAGAAGAATAGCCCATAAGAGATTTAATGAGTATTGTGAACGATACAGCATAACAAATATTTCCGACTACTCTTTACTCGAAGATTTATGCTATCGCGAATATTTAATGGATGAATTAAAAGCATCGATAAGCGAAAAAAAAATAAAGGCGGCAACAGATAATAAAGAATTTATAATACCATCCTATCTTATAGCAAATATGAATAATAATTTAGAACAAGTATTATCGCTAAAAGAAAAATTAGGGATGCTAAATGATAGAACGAACAGCGACGCATTCGATTATATTCAAAAATTAAAAGAAAAATTTAAGAAGTGGGAAGAAGAGAATCAAGGTAGCCGAACCTTTGTTTGTCCCCATTGTTCAAAAATGTTGATGTTACACGTTAAACCTAACATGTGGGAAGTGCAGGAACACAAATTTTTTCGGGATAAAATAATTTGCAATGAGCATTTAATTAAACTATATAAAGAAAATAAAATTACAAAAGAGGACGCGGCATTAATATTAGGGGTTTCTCCTCAGTACATTCTCTGGTTAATTGAGAAATGGTTTAGAAATGATTAACAATTACAAAATGAGAACATGTATTGTTTGTAATTTAGAATTCAAACCAATAGCATCAAACCAACAAAGTTGTTGCCACTTCACTAATTTACAACCCTTATGGGCGAAAGATAACTTAATAAAAAGTGACAAGTTTGTTCCTGTTTTAGTTCCTTCCGTTTAAGTTCTTGTTCTGAAATACAACCAAACAAAAGACAAACTATGATTAGCGAAAAAATAACTTCGGCAGAATTAGATTTTTGTTTTAATTTTGCCTATCCCGTTGCTCTCTGTGAGAACTTATTTAGTAATTTAGATAATTTAGTAGAATTTTTACCAGATAAGTTTTCAGAAATAAGACTTTATCAACATCCAATGTTAAGCGGGGAACCCATTATAGACACAGAAATAAAAGGACTAACCCCCAAACAAAAATTTGAATTAAAACTTAATGCGGGGGAAATATATAATTTCGGCGGCAGGAGATTTGGTAAAAGTCTGTGTAGTATGAAATTAGATATTTTAATTTCTATGTTAACAGAATCTAATACTTGGGTGGGGTTCAGTAGTTCTGACGCAATACATTTACAGGATGTGTTGGACGTAATTATTAGAACTATGAATTATCATCCTATTTTAAAAATGTGGAAACAAAGGTTTCGTGCATCACCAAAATATGCTTTAGAGACTAAGGCAGGATATTTGCTTGACGGAGTAAATCAAAATGTAGCTTCTTCGGACGCAGGAAAACAATTTTTTGGAAAGCATTTTTTTAAGTTATATATCGACGAAAATTCTCTAGAAAACGACGAGTCCTACGATAAGAGAAAAGACGCAGTTAGCGAACTCGGATGCATTAATAGATGTAGTGGCATGACCGATTTTCTAAAATTCAGCCCTGCAGGGAAAAGTTTTAACGCACCAGAAAATCGAGGTAAAATTATAAATTTACCTCAGTATGTTAATCCTGCATGGGACGACGAAGAAGACAAGAAACGACAAATCGAGTTCGGCGGCAAGGATTCTTTAAATTATTTAGTGTTTGTAAAAGGAGAATGCGTATCCGATGGACTCAGCGAGTTTCAGATGGACAGAATTGAACCTTTTATCAACAAAAAAATCGAGATTAAATCATTCGAGATAAAAAAAGACTCGTTTCAATATTTTAAAAATACACTCGTAATAGAACGACCCATAAATGCCGAAAGACTTTTTATAGCCGCCGACATCGGGGATGGGGTAGGAGGTTCAGAAATAATTATTTTTTCTGAAGTCGGCAATAAATACAATTATCTTTACCGCATTTCACTTTATTCACTCAAAGACGATGAGCAGTTTGATATTTTTGATTGGCTTATTCAGAAACTGTCTGCCAACATCGTCGCTCTCGACTGCGGAGATGGCTGTGGGCGGGCGATAATGCGTCGTATTGAAAAGAAATATCCCGCAGATGGTTTGGTTCGTTATGCAGGAGTGGAAAAAATTGGCGTAGATTTTGTAAAAGACGGTAAAGGCAATGTTGTTATAGAAGACGGGAAACCCGTTCTCCTAAATGAATTTATGTCAGAGTGGGGAGTTCGGTATTTAAAGTCATTATTATACGAAGGCAGAATAAATCTTCCAACCGATTATAAATTAATAAAACAACTTTCCGCTGTTGTTTCAAGAGTGGTTGGAAATAGGACGGTATATGCGTGTGTGTCAGATAACGGAGACCACTGTTTTGACGCATTTAAAGTTTTTGCAATAGCAGTTTTTTTAAAGAAAGACTTTAATGCTACCCCTTCTCTTGCTAAAAAAGCAGGAACAGGAGTTAATAATTGGAATATGAAAAAAATTATTAACCCATTAATTGTGGATTTAGTTACTAAAAAAGAACCAATTGTGTGTTCTTCTATAGAATATAAACAATGTATTTATCAATATCTTATAAATTTATCAGTAAAAGCAAGTTTTAGAAATGATACAGAACTTAGCACTTATTTGTCAAAAGAACTTCGTCGTTTGTCAATTTTATTTAAGAGGGAATAATGAATTTAAAAGCAAACTATAACAGAGATTATTATTCTATGTATTTCAAAAATTTAATAAACAATCTATTTAAAGGAGTATAGAATGGACCAAAATTTATTACTGGGGCAGATGATGGGATTGCTCATGAAAAGAATTGTAGTCCCTTCTGACTTTAGTGGGCAATGCGTAGCTATAAAAACTATGTTAGCAGATGATGTGTGTGGATTAGTAGATACTTTGACTGACTTCTTGGTAGAGAGTTCTTCTGTTGATTTTAGTATAGAGACACAAAACGAAAAATTAAATGAACTTTTTCAAGATTGGATGGATAGTGTTAATATAGACTATGGTGGCACTGTTCCGATGGGAATGACAGAATTGGCAAAAGAATATATGAAAGAACGCTGGAAAGGTTCGTCTTTTCCTGTTCTTAAAATAGCTAAATGGACAAAAGTATCGGGGACCGATTTTATATTCCCGACCCAATTATATTTTGTAGATGGTTCAAGTATAAAAGCCATTGATAAAGAAAACACCGCTGCATTAACATTAAACAGTTATAATTATTTTATAGGAGAACCGAAAACCCCAGGAGCGAAATTAGAAAAAGATGTTATTTTTGCCAGACCATTTGGACGATGGTTTGATAAATATCCCACTCCCTATCTTATAAAACGAGGAGTATATCATAACTGGAAAATTATAGAATCTTTAAAAAATAAAGAAACCGAAATATTGGACCAGATAATTCCCTATTTATTGTTAATTAAAAAAGGCAGTGCAGAACTATTTAAAGATTCACAGAAATCTTATTCCAATGAAGATTTAACAAAGGTCATTGAGGATTTTCAAGGGCTAATTTCCGATTATCGAAACACTGCCGCAGGTGATAAACAAGCAAAGACTCCTACAAGAGCAGTTAATTTTGACGAAACCATAGAGCAACTTATTCCAGATTTAAAAACGATATTTAACCCACAATTATTTGAACAAGCCGAGAGAAATATATTAGGTGGACTAGGATTTGTAGATATCGTACAGGGTGTATCAAGTGAAAGAAGAGAAGCAATTCTTAACCCCAAACCATTTATGCAAGAAACAGAATCGGGAGTTGCTGGATTTAAGGGAATTATAAAACAACTCGTTCTTTTAATAAAAGAAAAAAATGATTCCCATATAAAATATAACTCGAATACCCTTTATGTTTGTAATAGCCCCATAAAATCTTTTCAAACCGATAAATTTAGAGATACAGTCAGACAACTTTATGACCGAGGGTTGGTTTCAAAGAGAACAACCGTGGAACTTATGGGCAATGTAGATTTTAATACAGAAACATTCCGCCGAGAACAAGAAACTACATCAGGTTTAGATTATACAATGTATCCTCCTATAATTACAAACATGGAAGATAAAGGTATAGACACACAAGGTAAAAATCCGAATCCTTCTACTCCTGAAAAAATAACCAAAGACAACATCCCAGAAGATAAAAAGGGAATTGAAAAGAAACAATACAAGGCATCAGAAGTAACCGAGGCGGGGAAGGTAGATTTAGTTACTGCTCCTTATACAAAATTAACAGACCTTCCTCCTGCAGTAAAAGAGAAGTTATCTGTTAATCAACAGCGCGCATGGATGCGTATATGGAATACAGCATACCATTATATGTTAAATAAGACAGGTAATGCAAAAACAGCCGAGACCTATGCCTTTAGGGTAGCTTGGAGCCAAGTAAAGAAAGTAAATAAATCTTCTACAGGATTCTTAGCAAGTATTAAAGAATTATTTCATTTAACACCTTCCGAAGAAATCGAATTTGATGATATAGAAAATGCAGAAATAGAAAGAGAATGTTTAGAAGAAGCTACAACAAATGAACATAAATTAGAAGAAGCGAGAGTTTTAAAAGAAAAATCAGAAGAAATACTGGATAAACAAAAGAAACTCCTTGATAAGTTATTAGGAGACAACAATGAAACTATTTAAGGACCCCGCTCTTACAGAACCAATACAAAACCTTGACCTTGGAATCGTTGCTGCAGGAGAGACTGCAGAATTTACATTTTATGTTTATAACGACACTCTCGCAGAGGTTAAGGAGTTAGTTTTTAAAGTAGAAAATTCGGAAGTAAAAATAATAAGAGCACCAAAAGAATTAAAAGCAAAGAAATCTGATGAACTGGTAATATCCTGGTCGCCCTCAGTAACATTAAAGCAGGGACTTAGCACACGATTAGGCATAACAGGTATCGAGTTATGGTCTTAAAAGCGATAAGCAATTCTCCTACAATATCTTCTGGAGCAGGGGTTCCTAGTTCTACTCCAAGTAAAGTTGGGGATATTTATATAGATATTACAGCAAAGAAAACATATTTTGCAACAGGAACTACAAGCAGTGCTGATTGGACAGACTACAGCCCGACAGTTAGTTCGAATACATTTAAATTTAGAATAACATTAGAAGACCCAAATACAGTAATTGAATTACCCATAGAAGACGGAGGAAATTCCTATCTTCATAACTTTACTGTTAGTTGGGGAGATGGTCATACTAGCACAGTTCTTTCATATGACGACCAATATAGAATACATACCTATGTGTTAGCAGGAACCTACGATATAGAACTTTCAGGAACATGCGAATATTTCAATACTAGAAACTATGATATCGGAAGTTATATTATAGAATTAATTTCTTTTGTAGGCGACATAGGATTTAAGTTATTGTGTTTTCGTAATTGTGACAATTTAGACACAATAGTTCCACTCGGAAGTTTTGTATCATTGACAACCGCAAAAGATATGTTTTCGGGTTGTGAAAATTTGTTAACCTTACCTGCAAATTTATTTAAAAATTGTACCCAACTAAACACAGTGGAAGCGATTTTTTCGGCATCTGGACTTACGACAATTCCAATAGACTTGTTTAAATATAATACATTGATAGACAATTATGTAGAAGCATTTTATGGTTGCACATCTTTAACAGGTCATAATTGGGGATACCCACTTGAATCAGGCGAAACTGAACAAACTGTCACAGGAACAATAATATATAATGCCGAACAACAACCCATTCCACCAAGCAGCACAGGAAGTTGTTTTGGAGCTTGCCCCAATTTAACAGAAGTAGAATTAATACCTGCAGCGTGGTTATAATATGATATATTATAAAGATATTGCATATAAATTCGAACTTACATTATTAAGTGCAGACGGAAAACATTTAACAGGACAGACTGTAAATTGGTATATATTTAACAGTAATACAGATGTATTAGTAGCGTTTGGAACAATGGAAAATTTTGAGGGCACAGATTCCGTTTATAGATGTAGTTATACCTTTACTTCTGCAGGTCAATATAGAATACGATATAACACTCCTGTAGGATATGAAGATGGCATGGAAACTATTTTAGTAGAATATAACGAATACGACGATATATATAACATTAAATTAACAGGCGAAGGAACCGAGAGTAAAGCAGGTACTATAATAGACAAAGTAGACGCAATAGATACCGAACTCGGAGGATTAGCATTAGAAGACACTTCTCAAGATATTTTAATTGCAATATCTGAGATTCCAGTTGGGGGATTAACAGTAGAACAAGATGCTATATTAAGAAGAATAGTTGGATTAGGACAAGAGAATTTCAGAATTTTTTCTCCTATTTATAATACAAACGGAGACATGACATTTGCAACAATAAAAATATACCCCACAGCAGGAGATTGTACTGCCGATACAAATATAACAGCCATCTACGAATTAACAGCGGTGTATGATACAAATAATCGAATGACATCGTATAAGGTAATAAAGAACTAATGTTTAAAGCGCAGAATTTAATAACCAAAGGATTATTAGGATTAAAAAAAGCATTATCCTTAATATCTAAAGGAACCCTAGACCTAACAACAACTATAGTTCCACCAGTTACTCCAGTTTTTCATGGTGGTGCAGGTACAAGCAACGAATATAGCATTAAGTTATTTTTTCATGTACAAGGCAAGTGTGCAGTAAAAGAAAATTACGAATACAATATTAACGGAATTAAGTTATTTGAGTTGGTCAAGAAGTTTAACTTAAAAGCGAAAAAATCTTCTAACCTACTTACGAGTATATTATTAAAAGCAGTTGTCAAGGATTCCTTTACAGTTGTCGCAAATACTATAGGAATCTTGCGACAGAATTTAGAAGCAAATTTAAATATAAAAGGAACAAAACAAACTCCTACAATAGAAGAAATAATTTTAAAAGGAATACAAAGAACAAATTTTAAAGTAGAAAAAGAAATAACGGCACAAAAACTTTTCAATATAACGCAAGAAAATAATTTAAGAGGAATAAAACAAATAAACTCGCAAGAAGAAGTTAAGATAAAAGGAACAAAAGATATCACAAATATTTTAGTGGCATTAGATTTAATATAAAAAGGAATAACAAAGTTGAATAAATGTACCGATTTAAAATACGAAAAATATATTAATTTAACGGAAATTTATAAGGAGACATATGAAAGAAATAATTACAAATAAAGATATTCAGAAATTTTTAAAAGATTGGGAAGTAAATTCAACGGTAGAATTATTATTAGAAGAAGGAAAAGAATTCAATGAGCTTGTAGAAATCGCAAATACAAGAGGCATACAGTTAAAAGGTAATAATGATTTGGCAGGTGTGCGGTTCATATATGCGTTTGCCGACATTCCCAATAAAAACGGAGCCATCCTACCCACCAAAGAACTTTTAAGGGCGTTGCCCTCCATGATAGGGAAACCTTTAGACTTGGAACATCAAAGAGGTTATGTAATAGGACATTTTTTGGATTATAAGTGGATAGTTAAAGAGAAAAAAGTTATTGCCTATGCAGTAGTATATAAATCGAATTTTGCACAAGAATGGGCAGATATGGAAAAATTATTCAAAGAAGGTAAATTATTTACATCTTTTGAATTGTGGTCAGACCATAGTAAACGTAAAACACTCCCTGATGGTTCTTACGAATTATACGATATATCGGTGGCTGGCGGCGCGATACTTCTTAAAGAATCCCCTGCTTTCCCTGGGGCGAAAGTCCTTGAGTTGGCAAAAGACAGAATGATAAATTCCAATTTGGTTTTTGCATCAACATTAAAAGACGAAGACATAATAATTGCAGAAAATGACTCGAAGGCAGCCGAGATAAAAACAGATAATGCTGCTATCCAAACCGTAGTCGAAGGAGAAAAGAAAGTGGAGACTAAAAAGGAAGAGGTTGTAGTTGCCGCAGAAGTCGCCGCAATCGAATCTCCCAAAACAGTGGAAAAGATAGCAGAAGCTACAGTTCCGCCTGTCGAGGAGAAGAAGATTGAGGAAGTTAAAGTAGAAGCAAAGGTAGAAGCTGTGGTTCCTATTATAGAGGAAAAAACAGTAGAGCCAGTAAAAGAAGAAGCCAAAACAGTAATACAAGAACAGAAGACAACAATAATTGCAGACCCCGTAAAAGACGCAGCAGCGGGTACAGTAGATATGGTAACTACTACTATTGCAGTTACTAAAGTTACAGATACTTATAAAACGGAACAACCTTTGGCAGTTCAAGCAGCAGAAGTTGTTCCAGCAGTAGCGAAGTCGGCAGAGGTTGTGGCTCCAGTAGAATGTGCAAAATGTAAAGAATTAGAATTGCAGGTTACATTCTATAAAGAAAACGCAGTCGAAATTGCGAAACGCAGAACAGAACTCGGAGATTATGCAAAAGATATTTCAGATGTAGATATTTTAGATACTACGAAGTTCTCTGATGCAAAAGTTATAAAAGCCAATGCAGAAATAGCAACGGCTGCTACAATAGTAGGTACTAAAACTACAGATGTAGATGCTTATAAGAAATATCAAGATGAAGTTAGAGATAAAGCAGACGGAAAAATCAGAAGAAGCCATTAAAATAAAAAGATAGTAACACAAATATACCAAAATAAAGATATTTTGGATAGCAACAAAAAGAAATGAATAAAGAGGTAGAAAAATGAATGACCCAAGACTAGAAATAGCCTTACTCATTGGACAGCCGATTAATACTCAGCTTCCAGTACCCTTCGAACTAGCGGCTATTGCCGATACGTTCACTGCCGCCGCTGGCGAGCATGTGTGGAGATATTCCACGATGGAAAACACTGCAGACGTAGTTCTTGCAGTCGATGCTACAGATGGTGCGATTACAATAGTTAAGAGAAGTCCACTGGACGATGTAGAACTTACGTTCTCTGACTTGAATTCAAAGTTAGAATATGTATTGATTTCTGCTGTTCTCGGAAGCCCCGATACAGATATTCTCTCAAGACGCAGAGAATCAATCACTCGCGGTATGGATAAGAGAGAAGTTCAGATAATTATAGCAGCCATCCTCGCGGAAACCGCTGCTTATCTTCCTGGCGAAGGTCCACAGACTTATACTTGCGCGACCCACGATGACATATATGATGCCATCATAGGCATGAAACATCTTGTTGAAGATTATGGTGATGGTTATGTTCTTCTCGTCAGTTCAGACGTAAAAGAAGCCATTGACACCTATAATAAAGATAAGGCTGCAACAAACTATTACAATATAGATATTCAGAAACTCATCAGAGATTTGGATATTGAAGTTGTAAAAGTGTTCGGAAAAGTCTCTTCCGCTTCTGGTGAATCCGAAGTCGCAGTAATGGCAGCTGGCAAAGCCATCCTGGTTGCGAAGAATTCTCGTATATCAGAAGGAAAGCCGATTAAGTTTGTACGCAGATTGATAGCTCCTGTAGTCGCCGCACTAATGGGCGCAACGGTTGATAAGGCACAGAGAGCACTCTTTGTGAATCCTACACCAGTTAATGTTGCGGGAACTAGTACCCTCGCCTATGGAGTCCTGGGATATGAATCTGTAATTTTCTGTATCACCAATCCTAAAGCAATAGTAAATTGCGATATGAGCGGAGTTATATAGTATAAATTCTTCTTTGGGAGAGGAGCTAAAAGCTTCTCTCCCTTAGAGGTTTTTAAAATAAAGGATTTAAAAATGTTTGAAATAAAACAAACTCTTTCAAGACGAGATAAAAGAACAGTAGAAAGTTGTCTGTACGAAGTAGTAGATTTATATTCGGATTTTTATTATACAAGAGATAATATTAGAATCTCTTTAAGAGATAATCCTGAAATTTTATTTTCTTCTTTAGGCAAAGGTGATAAAATAGTATTAGATTCAGAAAATGAAAAAGGTATAGCAGTAATCACAGGCTGGAGCGATAAAAGCCCTCGTAAATATGTAAAAATCTTAACTCGCGACGAGAAACTAGCAGATAAAATGCTTAAAATAATAACCTGGTCACTTAAATGTGACCTTTATGTTAAAATAAAAAAGAACAACAGACTTCTTAAAACTTTTCAAAGAAATTTCTTTAAATTCGTCGGCGACCGCGGTCAGGAGATACTCCTGCTTCGTAAATATATAGAACGAAAAGATTATACATACGGAATTTTAAAAGAAAAAGGAGATTTACCAGAATCTCCCGACATATATCTTAAAAGAACTAAATAGGAGTTTTAAATGGTAACTAAAATCAGAAAAAAAATTAGAGCCTGTATAACCGACTTTTCTTCAAACTCAACAGAAGCGTTTACATATGTTTCTTCTACTATTTTTACAATTGCACAATCTAATATAGTAATTACGTCAGTAGAGTTAGATGGGTTTGTTTTAGAAGAAGACACCGATTATGAATTTGACGAGACTACAAATAAAATAGAAATAATTACCTCCGCGTTAGTTGGAGATATACTTACTGTAGATTATACATTTAATAAATACTCAAACTTAGAACTTGACGAATATATAAGAGCAGCATTAGTATGGATTTCAATTTTTTCTTCCAGTTCAGAAGATTACGAAGTAGAATCAGGAGATATAATTAGCCCTACTCCTAATAACAGAATGTGCGACCTTATAGCAGTTATCGCATCGATTTTAATCAAACCAAGTTATGTTTCTTATAAATTACCCACAGTTTCAGTAGTTTATCCAGAAAAAATGACAAAAGAACAAAAAATTGAAAAATTACTTTCTAAGTTTAATTACGGTTCGGGAATTTTTGATTTGATTGAATATGACATTTATCCTAATTTATAAAAAATGAATATATACAAATGTAAATATTGCGGAGCAAAAGTACATAAACATACAGTTCTATACGGAAAAGGAACATGTTTAAGTTGTAGCTACCTAGACCATAGAGAGGACTGTAAATGCGCCGCTTGTAAATCAAAAAGAGAGCCACTTACAGGAATAAACCACCCGATGTTTGGAAGACGCAAACACGGAATAACATTATGTAAAGAATGCCATAAAAAGTATCATATGGCAAAAATAAACAAATTTTAAGGAGTAAAAAATGTCAACTACACCACAAAAACAAGATTTGATAATCCAACAGAAGACAACCAAAACATATCAATTAAAGTTTAGAGAAAATGGAGTCGGAGTAGATATTACGGGTTGGACTGTATTTTTTACAGTAAAATCTGGTATGGCAGATGCAGATGCAGATGCAAAAATATCCAAAACAATAACAACCCATACAAACCCAACTGCAGGAGAGACAGACATTGTACTTTCTTCTTCCGATTACGATAAAACTCCACCAGGTTCTTATGTATACGATATAAAAATAAAAGATAATGCAACCCCCGCTACAATTTTAATTGTCGCCATAGGTAGATTAACAATAGAAAGAATAGTAACACAAAGAGAGTCATAATATGAGCGAACTTAAAACGTATATAACGGTAGATATTAAAGAAAAAGAGATTTTTAATATATCATTGTCTCAAGGATTAAAAGGCATTACTGGCGCAACAGGACTTCAAGGACCAATCGGCAATAAAGGTCCAATTGGAGACCAGGGACCAGTAGGAAACAAAGGACCAATTGGAAATCAAGGTTTACCAGGACTTGATAGCACTGCAGACGATTTAGCAACCGAGGACACAGGAGTTACAATTCAAGATGCCCTTAATGCTTTAGAAGTAAACTCTCATGCACCAAACAGCGATAATCAAGTAGGAGATGGAATAACTATTACGGGCACAGGAACGGCACTTGACCCTTTTGTTTCGGCATCAAACGGAGCAGTAGATTCCGTTAATGGCAAGATAGGAGATGTAGATTTAGTAGCAGATGATATATTAACAGACGAATCTGGAGTTTCAGTTCAAGATAAACTTGATGAATTAGAATCTTCTGGTGGTTCGGTATCATCGGTTAATAATAAAACAGGAGATGTAGATTTAGTAGCAGATGATATCCCCACCGACGAAAGCGAAGTATCAGTTCAAGATTCATTAGATTCTAAATATGATAATAACACTCCTAATCAATATACACAAATAGCATCAAAAAATCCATTAGTAGATGGAGATATTACTATATTCGAAGACAGCGAATCTAACCCACAATATACAAAAAGGTCGGTTTTTTGGTCTACTATAAAAAGCACACTTAAAACTTATTTTGATGCAATTTATTCTATATTTCAAACTGCAGACGATATTCCTACTTCAGAAACAGGAGTATCGGTTCAGGATAAACTAGACGAACTAGAATCATCTGGTGGTTCGGTTTTATCTGTAAATGATAAGATAGGAGATGTAGATTTATCAGCATCAGACATACCTACAGACGAAACTGGTGTTTCAGTTCAAGATGAGCTCAACTCTTTAAGTTCTTTTAATGGAGGAACGGTTACAGAAGATATAGAAATTGTAAAAATAAACCCAGAATTAAAATTAACAGATGAAAATGACAATTCGGTAAAAATAAATAAATCTTCTACAGATGATACAGCAAATATAAAAAATACAGTAAGAGTTATGACAGAAGAAGACTTGAGTTCGATATATACTTCTTATTATCCTCCAATACAAAATTCTACATATGTAAAAACAACTACAGAACTTACAGCAGGATGGTCGGGATATGTAGCTACTAATCCCGCAACACTACTTGACGGTGCAAGAGAACAAATGTATATATCTGCTGGAGGAGCTGTAGCAAATCAGCGTTTTCATATAGATTTAGGGTCTGCTAAAATAATAAATAACATATATTATGAAAATCAGCATAATGCAGGAGGCTCCTTAACAGAAGGAGCCAATCATTTTACCTTCTGGGGTTCTAATGATTCCGATGACTTTGACGACTTAACATATGCAAACGATGGAACTTGGGTTCAACTCACTACCGATGTATCTCAATTTGAACAACACGTAGGAGCCAATACTCCAGACCCAAAATATGTAGTAGTAACAAATACAACAGCATATCGTTATTACGCCATCAAAATCGCTGACAATTGGGGAGATGCTACATTCGTAGGAATAAGAAGGATAGAATTACAAATTTATATTGCCCCAGGAGATGTATTTGAATATCAAGAAGTACA
>Ga0315284_10008321_pt1 | contig 14807 bp, 15 predicted proteins | sample YL17G09_16_MG_FD_203696 | JGI IMG/M metagenome (GOLD analysis project Ga0315284, IMG submission 203696) | Sediment microbial communities from Yellowstone Lake, YNP, Wyoming, USA - YL17G09_16 | ecosystem: Environmental > Aquatic > Freshwater > Lake > Sediment | place: USA: Wyoming | collected... | reverse complement strand
AGGCAACTAATCTCGGAAATGCCGCTTGATAGCAGACTGGTGAGCCTCTCTATCGGCTGCTGGCAGCTTTGAGCGCCACCGCGCGCACCGCGTCGCGCAGCGTGTAAATCGCGCCGACGCCGGCCATCAGCGTGACGACGCCCGCGCCGATAAACACGCCTTGCACGCCGAGAAAATGCGGGTCGCCCAGCAGCCCGGAAAGCCCTTGCGAGGCGGCCGCCGACACGCTGACGATCATGTTCACCGCGCTCTCGACGCGGCCACGCACCTCGTCCGGCACAAGCTGCTGCGTCAAAGTCGCCAGGCCCGCGCGCGCCACCACCAAGCATAACCCAATGCCGGCCGCCGCCACCAGCACGAGCCAAAAGTGCGGCGCGAGCGCAAAGACGACAATTGCGATGCCGACGCCCGCCAGGCATAGCCCCACGACCTGGTTGGCCGGCATCCGGCTGGCGAGCCGCTGGACCAAGGCTCCGCCGAGCGCCACGCCAATCCCCACCATCGCCATCGTCAGACCAAAGCCTTGCTCCGTCACCTTCAAGCGGAGATTGAGAAAGTTTAATCCGAGGATCTGAATCGCGCCGATGCCGAGCGCGGCGATGGCCGTGATCGCCAGCACACGCAGCAGCAGGTGGCTGCCCGCCACGTAACGCAATCCCTGCGCCAGTTGTCCCCACACCGTCCGCGCCGATTCGTGCGAGTCGCAGACGTTGGGCGGGATATGCATGAATGCGATGAGCAGCGCCGAGACCGTGAACGAGGCGCTATCAAAAAGGATCGCCGCGTCCGGCCCCCACAGCCGCACCGCGAATCCGGCCAGCGTCGCCCCGCAGATGAGCGCGATGATGTAGCTGACCTGGATCAGCGTGTTGGCGCTGAGCAACATTTTTTGCGGGACAATGTTGGGGATGATGGCGTTGCGCGCCGGGTAAAACGCCGTGCCGATGGTCGCCAGTCCCGCCGCCGCCGGATACAGCAGCCACACGTCGCTGCGTTGGTGTACCAGCAGCGCGGGGAGGATGACCAGCGCGCGCAGCACATCGGAGGCGATGAGCACTCGCTTGCGATCAAAGCGGTCCACCACCACGCCGCCGATCAATCCGAACGTGAGCTGCGGGATGGAAATCGCCAGCGCCAGCCCGCTCAATGCCAGGGGAGAAGCCGTGAGGCGGTTAATGATGGACAACGCGGCGATAAAGAGGAACTGGTCGCCGATCTGTGAGATGAGCTGGCCCCAGAACAGCAGTCGAAAATCGCGGTCGCCCATCGCGGCCAGGAGGCTGGAGCCGGAGAGCATCGCCGCATCAGGAAAAGACTCGCGCGCCATCAGGCTGCGCCGTTGGTTTTGTCGCCCAGAGCCGCTTTGCGGCGAAGGGTCTCTATCTTGCGCGACAGAGATTCTTGGCCGCTCTGCGGCTCAGAATGACAAGATGAACAGAGTGTCATAGCGGCTTTTGGTACAAGCGATACGTCTTGTAGACCTGGCCGCCGAGCGCCTGAATGTCGCGGTTCATCATCATGTTGTTTTCCAAAATCCACGACATCTCGCCGTGCTTGTAGCCGATCGCCAAAGCGGCTTTGGCCGTCTCGTAATAAAACATCGGCCCGATGCCTTGCGCGCGGTATTCTTTAACGACGCCCATCGCAAAGTTGCGCAGCCAGGTGATCTTGCGCGCGACCTTCCAGTGCCACATCAGCCGCGCCATCGCCAGGTTAGCGACAATCGGGTTGGGGTTGGACGAAGGACGAGCGGCCAGCAAAGGCTCGTTCACGTCCGGCAGGCTGAGCGAAAAGCCGACGAACTGGCCGTCCTTTTCGGCGATCAACGCCACGCGTGGGTCAACGATTTGCTTCAGGCCCGCCGCCAGGTGATCGAACTCGGCGTCGGTCATGGGCACAAAGCCCCAGTTCTTTTCCCACGCGGAATTGTAGACACGCTTGACGCTCTTGACTTCTTCGTCAAAGCGGCTCATGTCCACCGTGCGGAACGTGATGCCCATACGCTTGCGCATTTTCTCGACCACGCGCAACAGCTTGGGCGGCATCCCATTTTCCGCGTAAACATTCGTGTCGAGCGCGTAGGCGAACAAGTCCATCGCCTTTTGGAATCCGAACCGGTCGGCGAACTGGGGGTAATAGGGCGGATTGTAGGGCATGTAGATGCGCGGCGGGTCGTCGAATCCTTGGATGAGGCAGCCGTAGCCATCGTCGTTGGAGGAGAAACTGGCCGGGCCGCGAATCGCCGTCACGCCCTGCGATTTGCACCAATCGCTCGCCGCCTGGAACAACGCTTCGGCCACGCCGTAATCGTTGATGCACTCGAAAAAGCCAAAAAAGCCAATGTTTTCCTCGTGGAATTCGTTGTGCTTATCGTTGATGTGCGCGGAAATCGTGCCGGCCGGCTCGCCGCCGCGGGTCGCCAGAAAATACGCCGCGCGCCCATGCTCAAAGTACGGATTGCGGGCCGGGTCGAGAAACTCTTGCCGCTCGTTCACCAGCGGCGGCACCCAGTAGGGATTGCCCTTGTAAGGCTCCCACCAGAACTGGATGAATTTGAGTCTTTCAGCGGCGGTCTTGCACTCTTGGATTTGAATCGGTGATGGCATGTCTCCTCCTGGTTATTGCTCGGTCAATCAGCTTTTACGAAACGCAGAGGCCGGCGAGTTGCCCGGCCTCGCGCTATTCCAGCCTATCTTTACATCAACTGCAACAAAGCCTTCATGTGCTGGCGCAGTTGCGCCAGGTCCGAGTCGCTCAGCCGCCCGATTCTGCGTTTTAGCCGTCGTTTGTCAATTGCGCGCAACTGAAATACCAGGGCGACCGAAATCATGGTCAAGCCATTTTGGGAATCAGGGTGGATCAAGAATGTGCCAGGAAAAGACTGGGCAGCCAGTTGCGAAGTCAGAGGCACGATCAACACGGTGGGCAATTGGTTCTCGAACTGCGGAGCTTGCGCGATGACGGCAGGACGAGCGCCAGCCTGCTCGTGTCCATCGCCGGAGGGAATCTCGACGGTGTAGACGTCGCCGAGGTTCATCAGGCAAGTCCCTTTTCAAAATTCGTCAACGCTTCATCGCTCAGCCGATCCCATTCGGCCAACTCGGCCCGCAGTGCCAGGGCCGCCTGACGACTTTGAAGCAAAAGGCTTTCCTTGAATAGATGAACAATCTGCAACAGATTCGGCAAAGATTCTTCCGGCAGTTCCTTGACCTCATCCAGCAGAGCTTGCTGATAGCTCGTAAGACCACTCATACTTTGCCCCCTTCCGCCGCCAATTATAATCCCGTCATCAAGCAGCGGCAACAGCGGATGGACAGTTGCTCAGTCAATCAGTTACTTGTTTCTGGTTGAGGGTTGACGGATTGACTGATTACCGACAACAGATCACCGAGACACGAAACGCGGGCGCACGCCGCCTCTGGAAAAACATCGCGGGGATCGAGCAGGACCGGCACGAGGCCGGCCGCCTGCGCTCCTTGCGCGTCGGCGTAGAAATTGTCGCCCACGTAGAGGCACTCGTGAGGCGCAGCGCCCGCCATCTCGCACGCCTGCATAAAGATGCGCGCGTCCGGCTTCCACGAGTTGGCCTGCCCGCCCGAAAGTGTAAAGTGGAAATAGTCGCGCAATCCAATGTCCGCCGCGACCGCCGCCAGGTCATCTGCGCGGTTCGACACCAGCCCCAGCGTATAACCGTCCTCGCGCAGCGCGCGCAGGAGTGTGTGAGCTTCGTCGGGGATGTAGGACTCGGCATGATAACGCTCGCCAAAGGCGTACACAATCGCTCGAGTGTAAGCCTGCGAGTCGTCTTTGATACCCGCGGCGGTCAACATGCCCTGAGTGTACGCGCGCCAGAACGCTGCCGGATCGTCCAGGGTCGCAATAAAGCCGCTATGCTTGCCGGACCAATAAGCGTGCGTCCATCGCTCGACCGTGCGGCGCGCCTCCGCGCCCAACGTCAGCCCAAGCTCACTGGCGAACTCGATAAACGCTTCCAGCCCGCTGGGCCGATTGAACCTCAGCGTGCCATCGAGATCAAAGAGGATTGCGACAATCATGGGGATGGCGCTTCGACGACAATAGCATCCCCGACACGCAGCAGGCCGCCTTGCGTCACACGCGCCAGCATCCCGCGCTGGCCGCTCAACGTCTCGCGCAAACCGGGTAAAAGGTCATCCATCCGCGAGCAGGGATGGCATACGCCAGTGATCTCGAACACTGCTTCGCCCACGCGCAGCCGCGCGCCGACGGGCAGGCTCATCAGCGCAATGCCCCGCGTGGTAATGTTCTCTTTCACGTCGCCCACGCGCAGGTCAAACTTTATCAGCGTCTCGGCTTCCATGAGCAGCACTTGACGCTTGCTATCGGCCTTGGCGTGCCGGTCGCCTTCCAGCCCCAAATTTTCCACGGCGCGCGCCAAAGCTACCTGCTGCATCGGCTGGCGGGGTCCGGGACAGATTTGCAAACTAGCGACGGTCGCTTGGGATTCCATATGGCGCCCTCTAAAGGTGTGCGGCGATTATACCACAAGTGGTGCGTGCTACGTGCAATCCGCGACATTAACACAGACGACGGCATGACTGATAGCCCCTGAATAAACCCTGGTAGGTTTTGGCAGACGTAGAGTCGTATAGTATAACTACAGTTCGAGCCCGGCCTGGAGACAGTTCGGGCTTTTTGCATCTAGGATGGTTGACAGAATGCCCTCTTCGCGCCTGGCCGAATTCTATCGCAAGTCGCTTGCAGAGCGACAGGCTGCTGTATCCGAGTGGGCCGGCCTTGCCAGTGACGAGGCGCGAATCCTTTCCGGCGCGATGGGGTTATCTGCCGAGACAGCCGATCACATGGTCGAAAACGCCGTTGGCACGTTTGGACTGCCGCTCGGCGTCGCCACGAATTTCTCGGTGAACGGGCGCGATGTGCTCGTTCCAATGGCGATTGAAGAGCCCTCGGTGGTGGCCGGCGCGAGCTTTGCGGCGAGACTCGCGCGCGAGGGCGGCGGATTCATCTGCTCGTCGTCCGAGCCGCTAATGATCTCGCAGATTCAGATTCTCGACTTGGCCGACGCACAAGGCGCACGGCTGGATGTGCTGGCAAGCAAAGCTCGCCTGATGGACATTGCTCAAGAAGCTGACCCGATGCTCGTCCAAGCGGGCGGCGGACCAAGGGACATTGAAGCGCGCGTGATCGAAAGCGCGGTCGGGCCGATGCTCGTCGTCCACGTCATGGTGGATTGCCGCGACGCGATGGGCGCGAACGCGGTCAACACGATTGCCGAGCGATTGCGCCCGGCGCTGCAAGAGATCACCGGCGGGCGAGTGGGGCTGCGGATTCTTTCCAACCTGGCCGACCGGCGCGTGGCGCGCGCAAAAGCGACTGTCCCGCTTGATGCGCTCTCGTTTGAATCAGACGGGAAACGCTTCGAGGGCGCGTTGGTGCGCGACCGGATCATTGAAGCGTGGGCCTTTGCCGCTGCCGATCCTTACCGGGCGGCCACACACAACAAGGGCATCATGAACGGCGTGGACGCGGTCGTCATTGCCACAGGCAACGACTGGCGCGCGATTGAAGCGGGTGCGCACGCTTACGCCGCGCGGAGTGGTCGCTACACGTCGCTCTCGCATTGGGGCGCAGATAAGGACGGCAACCTCGTCGGCGCGCTCGAGATGCCGATGGCGGTCGGCATCATCGGCGGCGCGACCAGAGTGCATCCGGCGGCCCAAGTCGCGCTAAAGTTGATGGGCGTCACAACAGCGCGCGAGCTGGCCGAAATCATTGTGGCGGTTGGACTGGCGCAAAACCTGGCCGCCATTCGCGCGCTGGCAACCGAAGGCATCCAGCGCGGACACATGAGCCTGCACGCGCGACAAATCGCCATCGCCGCAGGCGCGACCGGCGAGATGATCGAGCGCGTGGCGGAGCAACTGGTGGCGGAGCGCAACGTTCGTTTGGATCGCGCGTTAGAGCTTGTGAGCAAGCCATCGTCAGCGTAAACGGAATACGCAATACGGAATACATCCATGGGGCTTTTGAAACCCAATCGTGACGTCGGCATCGTGGGTTACGGGGCTTACGTCCCGCGTTACCGTCTTCCAGCGACCGAAGTCAGCCGCGTGTGGGAAGGCGGCGAGGGCGCGCTGCCCATCAAAGAAAAATCGGTGCCCGGGCTGGACGAAGATGTGGTGACCATGTCGCTGGAGGCGACGCGCAACGCGCTGGCCCGCGCCAGGATTGACCCGCAGTTGATCCGCGCGGTGTGGGTGGGCAGCGAAAGCCATCCCTACGCCGTCAAGCCGACCAGCACGATTGTGGCGGAAGCGATTGGCGCGGTGCCGCACACACAGGCAGCGGACTGGCAGTTTGCGTGCAAGGCCGGCACCGAAGCGATGCAAGCCGCCATCGGATTCGTCGGCTCGGGCATGGCGGACTATGCGCTGGCGGTGGGAATGGACACAGCGCAAGGCCGCCCTGGCGACGCGCTGGAATACACGGCGGGCGCGGGCGGCGCGGCGTATCTCATCGGGCCGGCGCAAGAATCGCTGGCGATTTTTGAAGGCTCGCTTTCCTACGTTACCGACACGCCCGACTTTTGGCGTCGCCAGCACGAGCATTACCCGGAGCATGGCAGTCGCTTTACGGGCGAGCCGGCTTATTTCAAACACATCGAGGCAGCCGGCAGCGAGCTCATGCAGGCGATGGGCGTCAAGCCATCGGATTACACGTATGCGGTGTTCCATCAGCCGAATGTCAAGTTCCCGGTCAAGGCCGGCAAAGACTTGGGCTTTAGGATCGATCAGCTCAAGACCGGCTTGCTCGTCAACGAGATCGGCAACACGTATGCGGGCGCGGCGCTCATCGGGCTGACGGCGATTCTGGACGAGGCCAAGCCTGGCGACCGCATCCTGGCGGTGTCATTCGGCAGCGGCGCGGGCAGCGATGCGTTCAGCCTGCGCGTGACGGACAAGATCACTGAGTGGCGCAACGGCGCGCCGTCCACGCGGCAGTACGTCGCGCGGCGCACCGTCATTGACTATGCCACCTATGCGCGGTATCGCAAGAAACTCGTGATGGAATAGCATGAGAGACGTTTCAATCATCGGCATCGGCCAGACCAAGGTCGGCGAGCACTGGACCAAGTCGCTCAAAGAGCTTGCCACCGAAGCGATCCTGGCCGCCATCAAGGGCGCGCGGACCGAGCGCGTGGACTCGCTCTACATCGGCAACATGCTTTCGGGCGTGCTGACCGGCCAGGAGCACCTGGGCGCGCTCGTCAGCGATTTTGCGGGCTTGCGCGGCGTCGAGGCGGTCAAGATTGAAGCGGCGTGCGGGTCGGGCGCGGCGGCGCTGCGGATCGGCTACATGGCCGTGGCGAGTGAGCTGGCAGAGTTTGTCGTCGTGGCCGGCGTGGAAAAAATGACCGACCGGCCCGCTGAGCAAGTGACGGCGGCGCTGGCAATGGCCGCCGACGGCGACTTTGAGGCGCAGAACGGCCTGTCGTTTGTCGCCATCAATGCGCTGTTGATGCGCCGCTACATGTACGAGTATGGCGTGAGGCACGAAGAGTTTGCACCGTTTGCCATCAACGCGCATCAAAACGCAGTGAACAATCCGTATGCCATGTTTCCGTTCCCGGTGAGCGCAGATGATTTCAAAAAGGCCAAGATGATCGCCGACCCGGTGAACCTGCTCGATAGCTCGCCGGTGTGCGATGGCGCGGCGGCGGCGGTGCTGTGCCCGACCGAGATCGCTCGCCGGTTCAACGACCATCCGGTGCGCATCCGCGCATCGGCCATCGCCACCGATAGCATCGCGCTGCACGACCGCCGCGATTTGCTGGGGCTGGAAGGCGCGGCGATCAGCGCCGCCAAAGCCTACAGCCAGGCCGGGCTGGGGCCGCAAGACATTGATCTCTTTGAAGTTCACGACGCATTCACGATCATGTCAGTGCTTTCGCTGGAAGCGAGTGGATTTGCCGAGCGCGGCCAGGGCACGCGGCTGGGGCAGGAAGGCGAGATCGCCATCGGCGGGCGCATCCCCATCACGACGATGGGCGGCTTGAAAGCGCGCGGCCATCCGGTCGGCGCAACAGGCATGTATCAGATCGTCGAAGTCGTCGAGCAACTGCGCGGGCAGGCCGGCAAGAATCAGGTTTCGGATGCTCGCCTGGGCATGGCGCAAAACATTGGCGGCAGCGGCGCGACAGTGATCACAACGATTTTGGAATCGTACGACTGAGACTCGTCAAGGAAACTGGCAAACACAAGTGTTACGAAATTGCCATACAACACTAACGCTACTCGGCGAGTTTTAGAGTATCATTAGAACACAGCAAGGCTGGAGGAAGAAATGGAAACACCTAGACATTGGCGGATCAAAAAGCAGCGGTACGCACTCGTCGGCGAGGTGTGCGAAAGCTGCGGAACCAAGATTTTCCCGCCGCGCGACATTTGCCCCGAGTGCGAGGCCCCGGCCAAGACGCCGTTCGCCTTTAGCGGGCGCGGCGAGGTGTATTCGTTCTCGAACGTGTACCATCCGCCGGAAGGTTTTGGGGAATTTGCGCCGTACACCGTCGCGTTGGTCAAGCTGGAAGAAGGCCCGATGATCGCCGCGCAGCTCACTGACGTGGAAGGCGAAAAGGTCGAGATTGGAATGCCGGTGGAGATGGTCACGCGCCGTTTGCGCGACGACGGTAAGCGCGGCATGATCGTCTACGGGTACAAGTTCCGCCCGACTCTGCCCGCTCAACCGGCGGCTTGAGTTTTGTCGCTCCTCAATTGCGAATCAAGTAGGGAGAGCGAATTGCTCGCTCTCCCTCTCACGTCCCCGGACAGTAACAAGCTTGTGCCCCGGCTACCTCTGTCGAATCGCCAGCGGCAAATAGGCGCGATACGCGCCCTCGCCAAACAGCCCGAACTGGGAAAAGTGAGTCGTCGTGAAGACGAGCGTACCCGACATCACACGAACTGGCTCGCCCAGCATCGCCCACGGCTCGCCCGGCCCGCTGCGCGTCCACAGGCGCAGCGTCTCGCGCTTTAGCCCGGCCACGTCCGTATCGCTATAATTCAGCGTGATCGTGAGTGGCTGGCCGAATTGATGCATGTCTTGAAAGTGGAACGCTGTCAGCTCGAACGCGCGATGGGCAAAGATCAGCCCGGGTGGGCCAGAGACAACCTGCGTATCTGTGAACAGTGGCTTGAACTGAAAGCGCGTCGTCTCACTCACGGCGCCTGGCGGAACCGTGAGTGTGATGCCGTGCTCGTGCCGCCACTCGTTGCCATTCGGCCCGATCATGCGCGCGTCGTGCGGCAGCGTGACGACCGTGGTCACCGGCCCAAGTTGCAAGTATCCCGTGAGCCAGCCGAGGCGCGCCACATTGGTGATAACTGCGCCCGGCGTAATGATGCCTTCCACGCCCAAGCGGTATTGGAGCGTGAACGGCTCGCCCGCGCGCACGCGACCCTGCCAGCGCAACACTTGACCCTCGCGCGTGCCGGTCATCTCGCCCGTCCAGCCTAGAAAGCGCACCTGATGGCTGAAGGGCAATGTGTCGGTCAGCTCAATCATTCGTTCCTGAACGTCTTGCGGTCCCGGGCCGGAGTGGCGAGCCAGGTTGAGCGTGATGGTATACGTGAGCACATCGCCGGGCATCACTTCTCCAGCATGAACTTGTTTGACCGAGCCGGCCATGTCACACACCACACTGATGGCGCTGGCGGTGTTGTTCGTCGTATCGGACTCGACAGCCGTCGTGGCGATGGACGCTACGTTGGTCAATGTCGTTCCCTCGGATAATGTCTCGTTGACTTGTTCGGCGATCAAGATGTGGCCGCAGCACGAGCCCGCAGGCAACGGCCCAACGTTCCAGACCAGCACATTGCCGTCAATCGAATCCGGCGGGAGTGGCGCGCCCCAACGATCGGTGGACGTGACGAACTGCGCTCCATCCGGCAGAGTGGCCGTCACCCAGGCGTTGGGCGCAGCCTCGATTCCAATGTTGGCATACGAAACGTTGACCACGAACGTCGAGCCGGGCGCAACGTGCTGGGGCGCGTTAACGTCAATGCTCAAGTCCACCTGCCCGACTGCACTTGCCGAAAAGCTTACGACCGTCAAAGCGATAGCCGTCAGTCCAAGGCTCACGGCTAACATGAGCCATGCAACGCGAGTGACGCGTCTCATTGCAACCTCCTATGAGATTTGAGCCTTGCGCGGTTGCCTGAAAGCACCTTGGCCGATATACGAAACCTTCGCAAGGTTCTCATCTTTTGAACATGATGGATAGGGCTCTTGAACAAGCGCGGCAGACTGGGGCGCTAAACCGGTGCGACGAGCCCCGCGATCGCACACGTTCAGCGCCAACAGTCGCCGCGCTGGAAACACTCCCCTGATTCAGGGATGGCGGGTTCGACCGTCACCGCTGCCGCCAACTCCACCTTCGGAACCTGATCCACCACCTGCACCTCCTCCGCTGCCAGGGCCACCACCTTGTCCAGGTGTAGGCTGCGACCCAGGGCCAGTCTGCCTGGGCGAGACCGTAACCTTTGGCCCCGGCGCGCTAGTCGGCAGTTGTCCAGGCCCGGCCGGGGTGCGTTGCGGCGTGACACTGGCTTGCAGAGTCGCCGGGGGCTGTGTAGTCGTTGCCGGAACAGTAGGTTGTAGAGTTGGCTGTTGCTGCGTGGTCGTCGCCTGCGGCGCTGCGGTCGGTTGAGCCGGCGCGCTCTGGCCGCGACGATAGCGACTGCGAAAAGTGTTCGGGTCGGCCAATCCGGCCTCGGCCTGCTGGCGAGCCTGGGCCATAGCCTGCTCCGCGGAGAGCAGCGCCGCTTGCGAATTCGCTTGAGCTTGCAGCCGGGCCTGCGCCAAAGCGCGTTCGTGATCTTGCGTCATGGCGCGAGCCCGCTCTAGCAAGCGCAGCAAGTCCGAGTCGCTGGCGCGCGCAGCGTACCTCAGCGCCGCGTCGAGCTGATTTTGCAGCCGCAGCGAAACATCCGCGCCAATGGCCTGATGGAAGGCGGCCATGCGTTCCATCTCTCGCGCGCGCTCGGCAGCGAACGCCAACGCAAGCATTGCCTGTTGCGCCGGGTCATTTGTCAACTGCAGGCGAGCGTCTTCCAGCATCAGCTTGACGCCGTACAAGGAAGAATCGGGCAGGCTGGCTTGGGCTGCGGCGGCCGTGCCGCTCAAGACGCTCGCAATCACCGCCAGCGCAATCACAACTCGCGCCAAGGCGGGAATCCACGCGGGTTGCGCCCTTTGCCCAGAAAGGAACAGCCATCCCGTGAGGCGCTGGAGCCAGGTCTCGGGTGCGGGCTGCAATTTGAAAGCGCGAGTGGCGGTGAGGAACTGTCGGCGGCGCGCGGCAACTGAATCAGCAGACAGCCTCGGCGCTTGACTCAGTAAATCCAACTGTGCACGCGCCTCAACGAGCTCCATCAGCTCGGAAGTCAGGTCAGGGTAGCGCACCGCGCACGCCTCGAACGATTCACCGTGCGCCCGGCTTGCCAGTGTGTCATCTAATGCTTCGGTCAGACGATTGTGACTGTCCATGCTTTCGACTTTTCCTCGCGCGCCGAGGCTATTTTCTCAGCGCCCGCCGCAGCGCCGCCAAAGCGCGATGTTGGAGCGACTTGATCGCCCCTTCGGGCTTGTTCATCAAAGCGCCCACCTCGGCGTTCGAATAACCTTCCAGGAATTTCAACACGACGACGTTTTGTTGCTCGGGTGTAAGCCGGGTCAACGCGGCGCGCACTCTGGCACGCGCCAATCGCTCTTCCGTGTCAGCTTCGGTATCGGCGTCGCTGGGGTGCTCCACATCCGAGTCGAGCGGCAGCACCTCTCCGGGCGGACGCTTGCGGTGCAGGTCCACCGACAGGTGAAACGCCACCCGGTACAGCCAGGCGGCCAGATGATCCGGCGCGCGCCCGGCGCGGAATTCCTCCAACAAGCGCTGCAAAGCTTCGGACGCAACGTCCTGCGCCGCTTCGGCGTCGTCCACAAAGCGATAGGCGTAGCGACAGAGCCGTTCAAAGTAGGCGTCGTAAATCTGACCCAGGGCTTCAGGATCAAAAGCTCGCGCTCGCTCGAGTAAAGCGATGTCTTGGTTCACATTCACGCCAGGCGTAAAAAATTCGTCTCGCCCCTCGGCAGACGGGCGGCTCCAGGCCGCGTCGTCCTTCTATTATAAAGGACGTTGAAAAGGTGTAAAGGATACGGGCTGCGGCAAGCGACTCTTACTTGACGCTCCTACCCCTTGCAGGTACAATGTCAAGCGACCCTCACATCCGATAGACCGGTCACTATCATGGATTTTTTCCTCGTCTTTTTCCTTTCTTTCATCCTCTCCCTTGCTGCCACTCCGCTGGCCGGATTCGTCGGGCGGCGACTGGGGCTGGCCGACGCGCCCGGCGGACGAAGACAGCATGCGGGCTTGATCCCCCGCACGGGCGGCATTGCCCTCTATCTGGCGTTCACCCTCGCCGCGCTGATTGCGCAACTGTTGCCCGTCCCGCGCTTTGACCCGAACGAGATCATCCGGCTCATCGGCCTGCTCGTCGGCGGCGCGCTCATCTTTCTCTTCGGCTTGGCCGATGACCGCTGGAATCTCGCACCGCGCTGGCAACACCTTCTCCATGCCGCGGCCGCGGCCATCGCTATCGTGTTTCTGATTTTCGTCGAATACTTTTATAGCCCGCTGACCGGCGACAAGGTCGTATTCCCGCTTTGGCTCACGGTCGCCTTTACCATGTTTTGGATCATGGGCATGGTCAACACGGTCAATTGGCTGGACGGGCTGAACGGGCTGGCGGCCGGCGTGACGGCGATTGCGTGCGCCGTGCTGTTCATCAACGCGGCGTTCCGGCTCGATCCGCCGCAGACGAGCGTGTCGTTGTTGCCGTTGGCGCTGCTGGGTGTATGCCTGGGCTTTTTGCCCTGGAATCTTGCTGCGCGCGTGTTCATGGGATCGTCGGGCGCGTGGTTCTTGGGCTACACGCTGGGCTGCCTTGCCATCATCGGTGGAGCCAAAGTCGCGGCGATTCTGCTGGTGATGGCTGTGCCAATCATTGACGTGGCCTGGCTCATCTTCCGCCGGGCGACGCGCGGTGTGTCCGTGGGCGCGGGCGGACGCGACCACCTGCACTTTCGCTTGCTCGACGCGGGGATTCCGCAGTGGAAAATCGTGACGGGATATTATGCCTTTTGCGCCGCGTTTGGCGCGCTGGCGCTTGTCACTTCTTCGCGGCTGTACAAGCTCATCGCGCTGATCGTGTTGGGGATTCTCGTTCTGCTCGTGTTGTGGCAGGCGGAAAAACAGAGTAGACAATTAGACAAGTAAAAAGCAGACAAGGGAGCACATTCCTTGAACTGCTCACCCTTGCGAAGGTTTACGCTGATTTTGCGGCGAGTTCGGGCTAGAACTTTGCAAGGGTGGCTGCATTCCTTGTCTACTTGCCTACTCTTTTCTTGTCTACTCTCTTGTAATACACCCGCTTGCCGCGCAGCGTGCCGAGCATCCATTCGGCAGAGGCGATCAAAATGACGAAAGGAACATCGGCGACGAGCGTCAAGCCAAAGATCACGGCCAGCCAGCGCAGCCCGGCCATCACCAGCGGCGCCAGTTCGAGTAACAAGCTGCTAAAGCCCAGAATGTACGCCAGGCCGGCGACGAGAACGAGAAACAGAATCACCGGCGGCCACGTCTCGCGGTCCGAGGCGCTGGGCAGCATGGCGTTGGCGATAGCGAACAACAAGTAGAGCCACACCCACATATCCGGCGCGCGCAACGTGGCCGCCAGCGCTGCGGCGATGTCGCTGCTGTTTCCCCCACGCAGCGCATCTCCCAACGCGCCCACGCCAAACACCGATTGGCCGATGAGCAGTGCGACGAGGCTGCCGCTGATCAGCGGCGCAGCGCCGATCAAGCTGGCGCGTACTGCGTCGGTCTGCTGAACCGTCACCGCGCCGAGCCGGATGTGACCATCGCGCTGGCGATGGGGCCACAAGCTCACACCCGCCGTCTTGACGCCGAAAAGTTTAGCCATCACCCAATGACTTAGCTCGTGGAGCATCACGCCGGGGAGGAGCAACAACGCATAAAGGAGCAGCGCCGCGTCTGTGTCGCCCGTCGCCAGAAACGCCAGGCCGTGCAAGTGTTGATGAATCCACCGCTCGAGGAGCGCCAACGCGACAAGTGTGGCGATCACCGCCAACAGGGGAAACCAGTCCGACATGGCGATCAACACCCCCCCGGCGCTTCGACCCAGAGCGACACCGGATTTTTGAGTGGCGCGCCCGCCGATTCGATGTGGAGCTTGATCGCTTTGTATGGTGCACCATCCGTCACCCGAAGCTCATAGATGTACTCACCCGGCGACTGGCGGGCGACGGCGACATCGTCCACGTAAAAAGTATACAGTCCGTTGCCGCCTTGGGCTTGCAGCTTGATCCACGCTGTCCACGACCGGGGATTACGCTGCACGCACTGTTTAGCGACCTCGTAAGCCTCCAGCTTCAGCGGCCCTGTCCACGGCAGAGTTGGCGTGGGACGAGCAGGCGCACGCGTGCTCGTCGCCGTCAGCGTGGGCGTGACGGTCGGGTTGGGCGTGAGCGTCGCCGTTGGCGGCAGAGTAGAGGTGCTTGTTGGCGACGGGACGGGCGTTAGAGCAGATGTGGCTGTGGCCGAGGGCGTTGCAGACGGCGCAGCCCCAAAGAATGATCTGGATGTCGCCGCAATGACCGCCGCTGCGATCGCTCCGGCGATCAGCACCGCCAACGCAATCTCTTCGACAATGCGGACTGGCGACATGCGCCCA
>Ga0315284_10008320_pt1 | contig 14807 bp, 8 predicted proteins | sample YL17G09_16_MG_FD_203696 | JGI IMG/M metagenome (GOLD analysis project Ga0315284, IMG submission 203696) | Sediment microbial communities from Yellowstone Lake, YNP, Wyoming, USA - YL17G09_16 | ecosystem: Environmental > Aquatic > Freshwater > Lake > Sediment | place: USA: Wyoming | collected... | reverse complement strand
TGTACATCAGGCTCTCTGTACCCTGGCCGGCGCCGAAGCGATGCTCGCCCAGCGCGGCGACGTTGGCGTCGTTGTCTACGCTGGCGGGGGCGCCGAACTCGGCCTCCAGTATCGCGCGCAGGGGCGTGTTTTCCCAGCCCGGCACGTGGTGCGACAGGCGCACCGTGCCGGTGCGGGCGTCCACCGGCCCGCCGAAACTGACGCCGACCGCCGCCGGCCGCTCCCCGGCCAGCAGTTCCCCGGCCAGCGCGCGCATGGTCGCTCGATCGTAGGCCGCATCGGCTCCGGGAGGAGAGAACGCCCGCCGGCAGGCCCGCCACTCCCGCTCACCCGCAACGATTACGGCCGCGGTGTGCTTGGTGCCCCCAAAGTCGAGCACCAGGAACAGTTCATGCTTCATCCGACCTCAAACGTCCGGAGCAAGACGGCGGTCCCGCCAGCCATCGAGTCCTCCGGGCCGGGCTGGCGCCCGCCGACGGCGACCTGGAACTTGCCAGGCTCGACCACCCGCCGTCCTGCATCGTCTATCAACGACAGTTGGTGCGCCCTCAGCGTGAACGTCACCCTCTTCGTCTCGCCGGGCCCCAGGTGGATGCGCTCAAATCCCTGCAACTGCCGGATGGGCACCGGCACCGACGCCTCGACGTCGCTCACGTACAACTGGACCACCTCGTCGCCGGCGCGCCGGCCCGTGTTCTCTACCTCCACACTGACGGTGAGCACGGGCGCATCCGCGTCCGCCTCTTCCAGAGCGATGGTCCCTGCGCTGAGTTGCAGGTTGTGGTACGCAAAGGTCGTATAACTCAACCCGTGTCCGAAGGGGAACAACGGCTCTCCCCGGAAATAGCGGTAGGTCCGGCCTTCCATCCGGTAGTCCTCGAAGGGAGGCAGGTCCTCCAATGACTGGTAGTATGTGACAGGCAGACGCCCGGCGGGACTAGTGTCGCCGAACAGCACGTCGGCGAGCGCTTCTCCGCCCGCCTGCCCGGGATACCAGGCTTCCACGATAGCCGGGACGTGCTCCGCCGCCCAGTTCACGGCCAGGGCGCTCCCGTTCAGCAGCACCAACACCACCGGCTTGCCCAGGGCGTGGATGCACTGCAGCAGCGCCTCCTGCGGGCGGGGCAGCCGGATGTCCGTGCGGTCGCCGCCCTCGAAGCCGGCCACCTGGACCGGCATCTCCTCCCCTTCCAGCGCCGGAGAGAGGCCCATCACCATGACCACCACCTGGGCCTTGCGGGCCGCTTCCAGCGGGTCTCCCAGCACGTCCGTCCCTGGGACCGACCACAAGAGTTGGATCTGCGGATCCAGGCTGCGGTTGACGTAATCCAGCCGCAGGTCGTAAAAGCGGCCCGCCTCCAACTCCACCTCTTGGGTCCTGGTGATCGCGTGGTGGATGCCCCGATACTCCACCACGAGTTCGCCGTCCAGGTAGAGCGAGTACCCGCTGAAGCCGCTGACGCCGAGCCGGTACCTCCCGCTGGCAGGGGGGACGAGCGAGCCGGTCCAGCGCACCGCAAAGGGTTCGGCCTGGCTTCCGTTCAGCGGCGTGGCGCTTTTCCAGGTGAAATCCACTCCAGGGTCCACCCGCGTGAAGGCAGGCTCTCCCGCCATCGCCAGGTCCCCGTAGTAGGCCCCGGTCAGCCCGCTCTGGTGCGCGTCGGGGTCTGCCGGGCGCAGGCAGGCGGACGGGATGGCCACGAGCGGGGGCACGCCGTCGGCGATTTCGCAACCGCGCGCATAGTAGAGCCTGGTGGTGGGCGAAATCTTCTTGCGGATGCCCTCCAGCGGCGTGACCGCCCGCGACGGCGTGCCGTTGTAGTTGCCCAGGAGCACCTGCAGGTCGTCGGCGTTGGGGCCAATGACGGCGATGGATTCCAGGTCCTTGCGCAGAGGCAAGAGGCTCCCCTCGTTCTTGAGCAGGACGATGGACTCCCGCGCCGCCTGGAGCGCCAGCGCCCGGTGCTGCGGAGAGTCGTTCACCTGGTAAGGGATGTGGGCGTAGGCCACCCGCTCGGGCGGGTCAAACATCCCCAGGCGGAAGCGAGCCGTAAAGAGCCGCTTGACGGCCCGCTCAATCGCTTCCTCCGAGATCAGCCCCTGCTCCACGGCCTCCACCAGCGCGGGGTAAGTCTCGCCACAGTTGAGGTCACAGCCGGCCTGGACGGCCAGCGCGGCCGCCTCTGCCGCGGTGTTCACCACCTGGTGGTGCGCGTAGATGTCGCGGATGGCGCCGCAATCGGAGACCACGTAGCCATCAAATCCCCACTCCTGGCGCAGGATGCGCTCCAGCAAGGTCGGGCTGGCGCAGCAAGGCTCGCCGTTGGTGCGGTTGTAGGCCCCCATTACGGAGACGGCCCTCCCTTCCTTCACGCAGGCCTCGAAGGCGGGCAGGTACGTCTCCCGCAGGTCCCGCTCGTCCGCCTGCGCGTTTAAGTGGTGGCGGGCTGGCTCCGGCCCGCTGTGCACGGCGTAATGCTTGGGCGTCGCCACGAGTTTGAGATCATAGGGGCCGGGCTGGCTCTGGCCCACGTCGTCTCCCTGCAGCCCTTTCACGAAGGCCACGCCCAGCCGGGCCGTGAGATAGGGGTCCTCGCCGTACGTCTCCTGGCCCCGCCCCCAGCGGGGATCGCGGAAGATGTTGACGTTCGGCGACCAGAAGGTCAGGCCCGTGTAGATGTCGCGCACCCCTTGCCGGACCGCTGCGTGGTGCTTGGCGCGTGCTTCGTCCGAGATGGCCACCGCGACGCGGTGCACCAGGTCGCGGTTCATGGTGGCGGCCAGGCCGATGGCCTGCGGAAAGACGGTGGCCACTCCCGCCCGTCCCACCCCGTGCAGGCATTCGTTCCACCAATTGTAGGCGGGGATGCCCAGCCGCTCGATCGCCGGCGCGTCGTACACCATCTGGAAGACCTTCTCCTCCAGCGTCAGCCTGGAGACCAGGTCCTCCACGCGCTCTTCGATGGACCGGGACAAGTCCTGCCACACGGACGTGGAATCACAAATGGCGCCCCCGGGACGGGGGCTACGAGCAGAGGCGGCTATCCCATTGAGTGATCGGTCGTCAGGTCCCATGTCTGCTTTTTCCTCTCAGACTGCCGAGTTCGCCTTGACGAACTCGATCAGTTCATCCACCTGCGTGTATGCCAGGCAGGTGACAGTATCCGCCGCGCCGTAGTAGATGGCGATGCGCCCGCTGGGTGCGTCGCACAGCGCCGCGCCGGGGAAGACCACGTTCGGTACGTCGCCGACGCACTCGTACAGTTTCTGCGGTGAGATGATGTACGGCGCGGTCCGGTACATCACCTTCCACGGCTGGTCCACGTCCAACAAGGCGGCACCAGCACTGTACACGAACCCGTTACACGAGGTCAGCACGCCGTGATAAATGAGCAACCACCCCTCCGTCGTCTCGATCGGGATGGGGCCGGCGCCGACCTTGGTGCTCTGCCAGCCATCTTTTGCGCCCATCACGAAGCGATGATGCCCCCAGTGGCACAGGTCAGGGCTTTCGCTGTAGAACATGTCCCCCCACGGCGTATGCCCCCGGTCGCTGGGGCGGCTCAGCAGGGTGAACTTGCCGTTGATCTTCCTGGGGAACATGACGCCGTTCCGGTTGTAGGGCAGGAAGGCGTTCTCTAACTGGTAGAATTTCTCGAAATCGTAGGTATACCCCACGCCGATGGTCGGCCCGTGGTAGCAGTTGCACCACGTGACGATGTAGCGGTCCTCGATCCAGCACACACGTGGGTCGTACCCATAGACCCATTGCCCGACGTCGGGGTCGTCGCAGATCCACTGGATGCGCTCGTTCTGGATCTGCCAGTGCACCCCGTCCTGGCTCTTCCCGCTGTGAAGTTGCATGAAGCGCCGCCGGTCGTCGCAGCGAAAGACCCCCGCATAAGCGCCCTCGAACGGCACGACGGCGCTGTTAAAGATGCTGTTCGAACTGGGGATCAGGTCGCGCGGAATGATCGGGTTGCGGCTCGAACGCCACACCACGTCGTGGCAGTCGGCCGGCTTGTCTTCCCATGGAATGTTGGGCAGCGCCGGCCCAATAATGGTCTGTTTTGTACCTGTATTTCCCATGCTGATGGTTCTCCTTTCGGGTGTACGCCGATGGGGGCCGATGGGGGCCGATGGGTACATCGGGACATCGGGACATCGGACCACCCACCCTGATATGATTCCGGTGCTCTAATTGCTCTGGCCCCCGTCGCCGGGGGCTAGTCCACTCGTGTCTATCCTCGCTCCGCCAGCCGGCGGATCAACTCTCGATATGCCCGGTAGTTCCCGTAGGGCACGTACTCACGCACCCGCCCGTCCACCAGCGGCACGGTTCCGCCTTGCTCCAGGAGTGGCGGCACGACCCGCATGATCTCCGCCTCGAGCGCGGCCGGGTCCGCCTCCAACACCCGCACGTCAATCCCGCCGATGAGCCGCAGGTCGCACCCGTACTCCCGCCGCAGCGCCACGTAGTCCAGGCCCGCCGGGCCGGTATTGCCGATCCACAGCGTGTTGATGCCGGCCTCCAGCACGGCCGGAATGAGTTCCCGCACCTGGCCATGGCTGTCGAGGATGCGCACCCCTACGCCGTGAGCCTCGAGCAGGTCGCACAGCCGCCGGTAAAGGGGCTGCATGAAGCGACCGAAGACGTCGGGGCCGACGACCGGCGCCGTGTTCGAGGCGATCGGCTCGTCGAACAAGGCGTAGTCGAACTGCGCCGCCTCCAGGGCAGGGGTGAGCACCTCGACCAGGAAATCGGCCAGAAAACCGGTCATCCCGGCCACCAGGTCTGGCGCGTCGTAAATCATGTACAGCAGGTCGGTCAGGCTCTCCCAGCCCCCGACCATGAGCGAGAGCAGGAAGCCCCGGCAGACCCGTATGCCCAGGGGGTGAGTGCGCTTGGCCCAGCGTTGAACGTGGCGAGACCAGCCGCGCGGGTAGCGGCGTGGCCGCGCCGGATCGTGTGCCTGTTTCCAGCGCTCGACGTCGGCCCGCCCCTGGAGGCGACCGGTAAAGTCTGGGTGTGGGTAGAGATCGAGCGCGACCTCCTCCCGTGCACCAAAGACCTCCCAGCAGTCGAGGTCGAACACCTCGGCCACCGTCCGGCCGTGAGGAAAGCCCTCCCGGTACCAACGGGCCAGCGTCTCTTCGCGGACCTCCTCATCCACGTAGGGCACGTGGTCCGGCGCGCCGTATCGCATCGTCTCCAGAAAGCGTTGCCGTGCGTCCATCACTCATCCACGAGCGTAAACTCCCACGCACACCAGTACTCCTCGGGATGCGGGTCGGGCGGGCAGGCGATGCAGCGGGTGCGGATGCGGGGATCTAGGGTGCGGGCAAAGTACTCGTATTCCACCAGCCCCACCGGCTTGCAGGGGAAATCGGGCAGTCCTTTGCGCTTGCGCGCGGACTGCACGCGACAGTCGTTCATCCGAAATACGATGGTGCGCTCGTCGGCGGCCAGGCCACTGGCGGCCAGGCCACTGGCGGCCAGGCCGCTAGGGTCGAGCGTCTCCTGCACGTTGAGGTAGGCGTAGAGGCGGTATTGCAGGGCACGCTTGAGCGCGGGGAGGCCGCCGCCCGGCTTCATCCCCAGCCGGCTCATGATGCGTTTGGCCTCGATGACGGTGAACTGCTCCCAGGCGCGCCGGTCCAGTTCGATGGCCGTCTCCATGCCACACTGCTCTTCGACCGCCAGGAACCACAACCCATCGTGCGCCAGCCAGTTCCTGGCGGCATCCTCCAGCAGGTCAATCAACTTGTCCTTTGAGAGTTCACGCAATAGATCTCGATTGGCGGGCACCGTATCGCCTCCTGACGCAACCTATTCCTCCGCATGCACATACGGCTAGACTCTCACCGATCCCTAACCCCCGTTCTCTCCACCCGACAAATCCGCGTTCATCCGCGTTCGTCCCCCGGTGTACTCACCGGCTTCATCCGCGTTCCCTCTCCCCTTCCAGCCCCTGCAAATGGCACGTATCGTTCAGCAGCAGGAGGGTGAATGTGCCATCCTCCTCCACGTCGAACACATTCACTGCGCAGGTGTCCTGTCCCAGCCGCCAGAAGTGGTCGTTGCCCAGCCCCAGAATGGCGCACAAGAGCACCCGGTTGGCGACGGTGTGGGAGACCAGCGCGACCGCCTGCCCCGGGTGACGGGCGACCGCCTCGCCCAGGCCGGCCATAATCCGCGTCCGCACGTCGTCGAGGCTCTCGCCGCCGGGGAAATGGACCGTGTGAGGGGCCTCCGCCCAGGCCCGGTAAAGGTCGGGGTAGCGCTGCGACACCTCCTCGGGCGACAGCCCCTGCCACTGCCCAAAGTCAACGTCCAGCAGCCCCTCCAATGGATGGGCGACCAGCCCGTGGGCGCGCGCAACGGCCTCGGCAGTCTGCATCGCACGGCGCATGGGGCTGGCGTAGACCGCCACGACCGGCCAGCGGGCAGCCACGGTGCGCCCGGTCGCCTCCGCCTGGCGCAACCCGAACTCGTCCAACAGTACGTCGGCCCGGCCCCGGAAGCGCACGTCCTTATTCCAGGCCGTCTGGCCGTGGCGGACCAGTACAATGCGTGTCGGCATCGTTTTCTCCTCAATGAGTATGTTCGTAGTAGCGACTTGAGTCGCTTCTTCCGCCAACAACGACTGAGGCTCGTAGTGGCGACTTCAGTCGCTTCTTCCGCTAACAACGACTAAAGTCGTTACTACTGCAGCGCTTCGGCCTCCTGGCGCGCGATCTGCACCCAGCGGACCACGCGCTGCGGATCGTTGCGGATCGTGTGGTTGTCCTTCATGATCACCTCCACCCGGCAATCGCGCGTGGCGCGCAACGCGGCTCGCAACTCGGCGCGGATGCGCTCTTCGTCGAAGGTGTCCATGGCCAGGTCGGTGGGGGAGGGCTTCATCGAATAGATGTAGCGGTCCCCCAGCCTCTCGGCCATCTGGGCCCGCTCGGACCAGGGCGACACGGAGACCCGGCGCAGATTGGGGATCTGCTCCACGATCGGCCAGCGCTTGTCGAGTGGTTCACAGCAACCGTAACAACTCAGCCCAAAGCGCTCCAGGAGGGGCAGTTGATAGGGAAAGACGAACTCGGCGAACATGTGCGGAGAGATGCCCACCGTCTCCTGGCTCTCGGCCAGCGCCCACAGATCGCGGGTGCGCACGTGGCCGTCGAAATCTGGCTGCGGCAACTCGTGCGTCCAGCCGAATCCGCCCGAACCCACGTAGGAGCCGTCGTTGTTCAGGCTCAGCAGCCCGTTCTGCTCCAGGAAATCCAGCCTGGCCTGATGTCCGTCGCGCAGGAACGCCATCAGGCGATGCAGTCCGTCCGGATGGTCGAACATGTCGTACATGATCTGCGCCAGGCCGCGCAGGCGGATCAGCAGCCAGGTCATCCCCACCGACCACCACCACGTGGTCTTCAGCCGCACGGCCAGCAGGTCGCCCAGCGTCTCGCGGGCCAGGTCGAGCACTCGATCCGTCGCCTCATGGTCTATGACGATCTGGGGAAAGTGCAGCCGCTCCAGGTCGGCGTAACTCTTCAGCGGCGCGTCCCACACGTAAGACCCGCCGTCCTGGCCGCCGGTCCTGGTCTCGTGCATGCCCCAGTCGCTTTCGATGTAGACGTGGGGCACGTTAAAATAGGGCTCAATGACCCGGTCGTCGCCCATGTGCGCGCCCCAAAAGATCTCCTTGCGGAGGGTCACCTCCCACCCACGGGCCAACTCCCCCTCGCACTCCAGTTGTGCGGGCGGGATGATCTCGTCCCAACTGTTCTCGGGGTCGCAGAAGATGAGTGGGCGCGTCGGCTCCAGCGCATTGTGCCGGTACCACAGAGCGCGTTTCTGCTGCTCGACGGGCCGGGCGGCCAGTTCCGCCACCTGGGCAGCCAGCCCCCGTAACACCTGCCGGTCCTGTGTGCTGTTGGTCGGATCGTTCATCTGTTGTTCTACTCCAGGACGATCTCGCGCAGGTCAATCAGGCCTGCGTCGGTGGCGCCCAGTTCCAGCGCCTGGGCAGTGGTGAGGTGACGAGCCCCCTCGATCAGGTAGCCTGCGCCGCGGCCCTTGTCCTGCAAGTGGCGCACCAGGACGTCGCGCCCGACCGTGTCGAGCGCCACGGGATCGAACGAGAGCAGGAGTGCGTTCTCCCGCTCGGGCCGTTCCCAGTTGCCGGGGCTGACGTTGAGCGCGGCGCCGACGATCAGGCGCGTCTTGTCGCGGATGGTGGGCTGGGAGTTGAGTTCGGCGATGGCCGGATCGCACCAGTTGCCGTGCAGCGCCCCCGGCCGGTCCACCGACCCATAGTGGTTCTTCATGGCCACGCTCACCCCTGCGCTGCCGTGCTGCTTGGGGGTAGGAACGTTGATGATGGCGGTGCAACCGTCCAGTTCCTGGTAAAAGCGGACGGTGGCCTGGGTCAGTGCCGCCTCCGTTCCCTTGCCCTGTGCGCCGTGACATTGGATCCCCGGTCCCCCTTCGTTGATCGCATAGCCCGCGGCAGCCAGCTCACCGCTGGTGCGATCGAAGATCAGGATGTTTTCGGGTACGAGCCCCGCCTCCTGCAACCGCTGGGCCACGGCGTAGGCCACGGCCGGCTGGGTCGGGCCGCCAGAAGAGATGCAGTTGACCTTGAGCAACACCTGGTCACCGGGATCGAACAGCGTGCGCCAGACGGCCAGCGCGTCGGATGTGTCGGTGAGGGCGCTGAGGCCGGCGTCGAGCATCTGGAGCACGATCCCTGGATCGGGCGCGGAACCGGCCCACACCCCGGCGTGGCGTACGACCACGACGCGGCTGGTGGCCGTGGCAGGCCAATGGGCCAGGAGTGCCGGCCGGCTCGCGGATTGCGGACTGGGGACTGCGGATTGCGGATTGGGGATTGCGGAGGTGGCCGGCACGGGGGTGTAGGTGGGCGGAAGCGGGGTGACTGTGGAAGAAGGGGAGGGAAGGGCAGGAGAGGGAGGGGTGGAGGCGCGGCAGCCGGCCAGCCAGGCGGCCAGCGCGCCGGTGCTTAGTCCAACGAAGGTACGGCGTGAAAGGGGCCGGGCCTGCCCCCGCCTCGCCGTCAAACTCTTGGAATGTCTGAAGGTCACAATGTTCTCCTTGGGCGATGTGGCGGCTATTGTACCACGTCTGCCCAAGGGTGCAATCAGTTGGTCACCCCCCCTATCCCCCCCGTAAGCGGGGGGGAACAGGAGGCATCAGGCCGGGGCCTGGACAAAGGCTACCCGCGCGTTGGGGTGGGCGTACAGGCTGTACGCCAGCCAGGTGGGGTCGTGAGGGGCGTGCTCCCTCACGGTGCGCCGCGCCGTCTGCATCGCCTCGCTCAGCGTGACGCCGGGCGTCAGGAGGGCGCGGTAGAACGTCTCGGCGAAGCGCTGCGCCAGTGCATCGTCCACCGACCACAGGGGAGCGATCAGCGCGCCCACGTGGCAGTCCTGCACCAGCGCCTTGGCCCAGCCGCCCAGGCCCGTCAGCGCCAGCCCCGCCTGTCCCACCCGGCAGGCGTTGAGGAACACCAGCGGGCGATCGGCGCGCAGGCGGGCCTGCGCCCGCCCCACCAGGTCGCTGGGACGCAAGGGGCGCTGGTGTTGCAGAAAGAGGGGCGAGTTGCCGGGTGACCGGGCATCGAACTCCCCGTGGCAGGCCAGGTGCCACAGGCGAACCGCACTCTCTCCCTCCAGGAGCGCCCTCACCGAGCCGCGATCGGCGGTGGCGGGGGTGTGGTCCGCCAGGCGCAGGCGCCGGGCCACCTCGCGCAGGAACGCCTGCTCCGGCCCGGCGTGCGAGAGCCCCGAGTCGGTGGGGGCCACGCAGGCCAGGCTGTCCACCCTGATCTCCGCCGCCGGCGCCTGCGGGCCGCTCACCCAGCGGCTCAACGCGAACGCCATGCACAGGAAGTCGTTGCCTGCATCGTCCACCTCGTCGTCGTAGGGCCGGACCAGTTCCCAGGGGATCCATGGTTCGTCGGAGATGATGTAGAGTGTGCGGATGCCCTTCTGGCGCATGCGGCGGTATTCCCGCTGCATATCCTCGTTGAACAGGTCGTTGTACAGCCGCTGGCCGATCCTCTCCAGGCAGCAAAGCAGGTCCTGGGGGCCTGGGGGCTGGCCGGGGGCGTCGGAAAGGGGATAGCCGTCGGCGTCCTGGCCCTGCGCCAGGTTCTCGACCTGGCGCAGCAGCCCGTAGCGGTACTGCTCCGGGTCGGCCCGCAGCGGCTCCCCCGCGACGTGGCGCTCCTCGGTATCGCGGTAGAACACGCTATAACTGAGGCGGTTCCCCTGCGTGCTGACGCGCAGTACTGCGTCCGGGAAGGGGGCCAGGTAGTCCCCGACAACGACCGCGCCGGCCGGTGACTTGGCGAACTCGTCCGGCGCGGGGCCTTCCGCAGCCTGGATGGAGCGTGTCACACTGGCCAGTAGGGGGCTCTGGGACCAAAAGTCAATCAGCACGCTCTGCGTCTCGCTCTGGACTGCCTTGAGGTAAAAGACTACCGGCTCCTCCTCCTCGGGGCCCACCTGCAGCGCCTTGGATCGTTCCCCCAGTATCTGAGGGCGATGCGGCGTCAGCACCACGCGGATCAGTTGGTTGAGTTCGGCCTGGATCGCCTTCACTTCCTGCCCGTCGGTCGGGGAGCGGGTCATGCCGACGATGAGGACATCGGGCTGGGGCGCGGCCAGGCTCTCCCACTCCCTCTCCTGGCGCCAGCCTACGGGCCGTCCCACGGCCCGTAGGGCCACCAGGCCTCCCGGCAGGTCGCGCACCACCCGTGCGATTTCGAGGGCCACCAGGCCCCGCTCCTCCTCATCGGCGGCCTGGGCGGAGCGGCGCAGCAGATCCAGCAGTTCCCAGTACCGGCCCGGCCATTCGACTCCGACTGCCCGCAGCAGGTCCGGCCACGGGTGCAGCAAGGCGGCGACTGCCGGGTAAGCACTCATCGGACTTTCTCCTCGGCGCCGTGGAAAGTGAATGGCGCCCAATAGTATGGCTCGACATAGGGTTGGGCCTGCGGGTCCACGGCGGCGTAGGCCCGGATCAGCAGTTCCCCGATCAGTGCGGACGGCATGCGGCGGACGCTCTCGCGGCGAGCGCGGGCGATCGCCTCGTGGCGGGCCAGGTAGGCCTCCAGGCCGGCGTTGGTCAGGTCGCGCAACCAGCGCTGGGCGCGGCGTAGCGCCTCCGGCGGTGGCAGGCCACGCTCTTCCCCCTCCCCTTGGAGCAGCAACTCGTAAAAGCGCGTCATCAGCAGGGCCGTGCTGGCGTCGTCCACGTTCCACAGGGCGCCGACCACGGCCGGCGCCCCGGCCTGTAGTAGCCCCGCTGGCAGGCCCACCGCCTCGTCGGGCAGGTCACGGAAATCGCTGACCGCCGTCTGGCAGGCGGAGAGAACCACCAACCGGGCTTCCTCCAGGCCGGTGAATTCGGGCGCCAGCAGGTGGCGTAGGGTGAGGCGCTCCTCCTCCCCCCCGGCCAGCAGCAGGCCGGAGCGAAGTGGCTCGTCCGCCTGGAAGAGGCCGTGACAGGCGAGGTGCACCAGGCTGGCCTCCGGCAAGCGCTCCAGCAGGGCGGCGCGGGTGGCCTGTTGCTCGTAGAGCGGGATGGCGCTCCCGGGCGGGAGGAGGTCGGCCACGCTCTGCAACTCTGCCTTGGCGTGGCGCAGGCTCTGCGGCCACTCACCCGCCAGCGCGACCAGTTCCTGCACCGGCTGCCCCCACGCCTGTGGCAGGCGGCGCACCAGGTCGCGCAGGCGAAGGCCCTCGTGGAGCAGTTCCTCCAGGGGGAGGGCGAGTAACCCGCCCAACTGTTGGCGCAGGCCGGCGGTCTGCGCGTTGTCGGCTTGCCCGGGCGGGGGCAGGGCGGCCGCAGCGGCCCGCAGCCGCTCCTGCAAGGGGGCCAGGGTCTCCGGTGGAGGCAGCGGATCGCCTACGCCAGCCAGGCGCAGCGGGCAGCCCCGCCGGGCAGCGGCCTCGGCGCGAGCGGCGGCCAGCGCCAGGGTGGAAGGGGCGTAGGCGACGGCAAACTCGTCCAGGAAGGCCCTGACCGCTTCGACTTCGCTCAGGGCAGGCCCTGCCCCATCTCCCACCAGCATTGGCGGGGCAGTGTAGGTGGCAGCGTGGAGCGGCAGCAAGGCCAGGCGGCCGGTGGGGATGAGGACGACAGTGGCGGGGGGCGGGTCTAGCCGGCGGAGGGCCTCTGCCAGCGGCCCCATCAGTCGGCCCAGGGTTGGCAGGAGCGTTTCCAGCGCCGCGGGCATCCAATCTGTAACGGCCAGTTGGGCCGGCAGGTAGCCGCCGGTCACGTTCTCGCCGGCCGGGTCGGTGCGTACCAGCAGGGAATTCAACTCTTGTTCGGAAAGGTCAGCCCACACCGACTCCACTTCTGCCCCGGCGACCAGCAGGGCCAGCCCTCCGGCGGGGGTGACTAGCAGGTAGGCCAGGGGTGTATTCCGGGCCTGCTGCCGGACCTCCTCCCAGGGGAGCGAGCGCAGGAAGTGGCGGAATTCGGGGTGTTGCGTGCCCACCTCCTCTCGGATGGACTGCACGGCCTCCTGGACTGCGTGCCAGGCGACCTGCGCCTGCGCAAGCCAATCGGGCGCACGGCTCTCGGTTTGGGCCACGAGGGCCTGGTAGTGGTCGTCGGCCCGGCGGTAGCGATCGTGGAGTGCACCAAACCCCATTCGGGGTAGATCGTCCAGATCGCGGCGGCTGCGTTCCAACGCCTCGCCCAGCAAGCGGGCGCGTCCGGCCTCCAGGGCTTCGACGGCTTTTTCCGGCCACCCGGTGCGGGCGTACGCATAGGCGGCGCGGACCGATAACCCGCGCGCCTCGCGCAGCCACGATTCTTTGTACTGGCGCTGGACCTGCGTGGTGAAGAGTCGCTCGACGGCGTCCAGACCGTATTCGTAGGCCTGCACGGCTTCCTCCCAGGCTACCCGTTCCGAGGCCCAGCCACCCCAGTTCCTGCTGGAGCGCAGCGCCTCCCCCATCGCTGTCTCCGTCCCCATTTGGCAGGCTGAACGGTAGACACGGATGGCTTCCTCCAGGTCGGCCAACTCCCCCGTGCGGGCGTGGCGGTCGCGCAGCCCGTTGCCCAGGCTGTTGAGGAGGGAAGGCAGGTTGGGCGAGTCTGGGGGGGTACGCTGCACCGCCTGCTGAAAGACGCGGATGGCTTCCTCCAGGTCGGCCAACTGACCAGTGCGGGCATAGTGGGCGCGCAGCCCGTTGCCCAGGTTGCTGAGGTACATTGGCAGGCTGGGCGAGTCCGGGGGGGTACGCTGCACCGCCTGCCGAAAGACGCGGATGGCTTCCTCCAGGTCGGCCAACTGAGCGGTGCGGGCGTAGCGGTCACTCAGCCCGTTGCCCAGGCCGTTGAGGAGGGAAGGCAGATCGGGCGAGTCTGGGGGGGTACGCTGCACCGCCTGCTGAAAGACGCGGATGGCTTCCTCCAGGTCGGCCAACTGGCCGGTGCGGGCGTAGCGGTCGCGCAGCCCATTGCCCAGGTTGTTGAGGAGAGAAGGCAGGTCGGGCGAGTCTGGGGGGGTGCGCTGCACCGCCTGCTGATAGACGCGGATGGCTTCCTCCAGGTCGGCCAACTCCCCCGTGCGGGCGTAGCGGGCGCTCAGTCCGGTGCCCAGGTTGTTGAGATAGCCGGGCAGGTTGGGCGAGTCCGGGGGGGTATGCTGCACCGCCTGCTGATAGACGCGGATGGCTTCCTCCAGGTCGACCAACTCCCCCGTGCGGGCGTAGCGGTCGCTCAGCCCGGTGCCCAGGTTGTTGAGGTAGCCGGGCAGGTCAGGCGAGTCTGGGGGGGTGCGCTGTACCGCCTGCTGATAGATGCGGATGGCTTCCTCCAGGTCGGCCAACTGACCGGTGCGGGCGTAGCGGGCGCGCAGCCCGTTGCCCAGGCCGTTGAGGAGAGAAGGCAGGTCGGGCGAGTCTGGGGGGGTATGCTGCACCGCCTGCTGATAGACGCGGATGGCTTCCTCCAGGTCGGCCAACTGACCGGTGCGGGCGTAGCGGTTGCGCAGCCCGCTGCCCAGGTTGTTGAGGTAGCTGGGCAGGTCGGGCGAGTCTGGGGGGGTGCGTTGTACCGCCTGCTGATAGATGCGGATGGCTTCCTCCAGGTCGGCCAACTGACCGGTGCGGGCGTAGCGGTTGCGCAGCCCGTTGCCCAGGTTGCTGAGGTACATTGGCAGGCTGGGCGAGTCTGGGGGGGTACGCTGCACCGCCTGCTGAAAGACGCGGATGGCTTCCTCCAGGTCGGCCAACTGAGCGGTGCGGGCGTAGCGGGTGCCCAGTCCATTGCCCATGTTGTTGAGGCGAGAAGGCAGGTCGGGCGAGTCTGGGGGGGTACGCTGCACCGCCTGCTGAAAGACACGGATGGCTTCCTCCAGGTCGGCCAACTCCCCCGTGCGGGCGTAGCGGTCGCTCAGCCCGTTGCCCAGGTTGTTGAGGTAGCTGGGCAGGTCGGGCGAGTCCGGGGGGGTGCGCTGCACCGCCTGCTGATAGACGCGGATGGCTTCCTCCAAGTCGGCCAACTGACCGGTGCGGGCGTAGCGGGCGCTCAGTCCGGTGCCCAGGTTGTTGAGATAGCCGGGCAGGTTGGGCGAGTCTGGGGGGGTACGCTGCACCGCCTGCTGATAGACGCGGATGGCTTCCTCCAGGTCGGCCAACTGCCCGCTGCGGGCGTAGCGGGCGCGCAGCCCGTTGCCCAGGTTGTTGAGGAGAGAAGGCAGGTCGGGCGAGTCGGCGGGGGTGCGCTGCACCGCCTGCTGATAGACGCGGATGGCTTCCTCCAGGTC